>Ga0209088_10002718_pt1 | contig 10687 bp, 2 predicted proteins | sample S_140625_EF_Meta_FD_187324 | JGI IMG/M metagenome (GOLD analysis project Ga0209088, IMG submission 187324) | Freshwater microbial communities from Lake Simoncouche, Canada to study carbon cycling - S_140625_EF_MetaG (SPAdes) (version 2) | ecosystem: Environmental > Aquatic > Freshwater > Lake ...
CTTGTGTCAATAGCATGCAGTACCCCACAGCCGCGTTTTCTGCACCAATCAAAGGTGCCGGACCCTATACCATTAGCACCAACCAATTTCAGTCACAGTACAACCAAATGACCGGTGCTCTTGCGGGCAGCACTTTTCAGTCAACAGCAAGCATCGCTGGCACCTGGATCACCGTGCGTGCGGGCAGTGCTACAGGCATAGCAGTGGTGCAGGGCAGCACCCCGCTCAATTGGACGGCTGAAGCCGGAGGTACCTATTTCATACACTACAACACCAACTCTGTATGTGGCACGGCAGATGTGCCTATGACCACCACGGTAGAGAACACCACCCCGGCCTGTGCAAATAGCTCTCAGTGGCCCATGGCAGTGGTTGTTGCACCTCTCAATGGAACCGGATTGATCATTAGCAACAGCCAATTTCCGGGAGATTACAACCAAATGTTCGCCGCTATAGACGGTCATACTTTTCGGTCAACAGCCGACCTTGAAGGCACCTGGATCACCGTGCGTGCGGGCAGTGTAACGGGCACAGTAGTGGCGCAGGGCAGCACCCCTCTCAACTGGACGGCTGCAGCCGGCGGAGGCACCTATTTCATACACTACAACACCAACTCTGTATGTGGCACGTCGTATGATATTTATTTTACCACCCAGATAGAGAACACCACTCCCTGCGCCAACAGCGTTCAGTTTCCCACGGCAGCGTTTTCTGCACCAATCAAAGGCACCGGAGCCTATACCATTAGCACCAACCAATTTCAGTCACAGTACAACCAAATGACCGGTGCAGTTGCGGGCAATACTTTTCAGTCAACAGCAAGCATCGCAGGCACCTGGATCACCGTGCGTGCAGGCAGTGCAACGGGCACATTGGTTGCGCAGGGCAGCACCCCACTCAACTGGTTGGCTGCAGCCGGAGGCACCTATTTCATACACTACAACACCAACTCTAGATGTGGCACGGCAAGTGTGGCTATGACCACCACGGTTCAGAACACTTCTCCTTTTTGCCAGCCAAGCTTGAGCACCGAAACCGTCAGTGCATGTGGTTCATATGAGTGGCATGGTAACATCTACACCAGCTCGAACAACACTGCAACATGGACAGGCACGAACGCTGCAGGTTGCGATAGCACGGTAACGTTGAACTTGACGATTAACCAACCATCTTATGCAACTGAAACCATCACGGCTTGCGGTTCTTACGCATGGCACGACTCGACCTACACCGCATCGACCAATACCGCAACATGGACAGGCACCAACGCTGCAGGTTGCGATAGCATCGTAACGTTGAACTTGACGATTAACCAACCTTCGTATGCAACCGAAACCATCACGGCTTGCGGTTATTACGCGTGGAACGACTCGACCTACACGGCATCGACCGACACCGCAACATGGGTTGGCACAAACGCTGCAGGTTGCGATAGCACGGTAACGTTGAACTTGACGATTAACCAACCTTCGTATGCAACCGAAACCATCACGGCTTGCGGTTCTTACGCGTGGCATGGTACAACCTACACCGCATCGAATGATACCGCAACATGGATAGGCACAAACGCTGCAGGTTGCGATAGCATCGTGACGTTGAACTTGACGTTGACACCTGTCACGACGAACACCGTTAGCGTTTCGGCATGTGGGTCATATACATGGCCTGTTAACGGGCAGACCTACACTGCCTCTGGAACACACATCGTGAATGCAGGCGAGACGGTCTTTTTTAACTCATTGAGTGGACTCACGTCGGCAGTTTCAGCTGCAGGCTACACGCTTTCCGCTACTCAGACATTTAATTCAATTGCACAAGGTTATGCAAGTTCTTTGACTGGTAGTTTTGATGCAGGCTCACCAACATGGACTGCAAATGCGCCTAATGGTTTGTATAATGGTGAGGCAGGCGGCAGCATGGCTATTAGTACTAACGGGGTACAAGCACCCCTGACTATTTCATTTAGTCCGGGTGTGACATCGGTTGGTGCAAACTTTTTGATAACGAATGCTTATTTTGAAATCGTTTCTGGAACAATTACGCTGAATTTGTCTGATGGCAGCAATCAGTCATTCTATACAAATACAGCCAACAGCTTTGGCGGATTTGTTTCTCAGAGCGCATATATTACAAGTATAATCATAGCGACTTCGAATGATTACGTTACGGTTGACAACCTTGTGGTTTCTTCTGGAACCATAAATGCATGTGTATCCGAAGAACTTAATCTAACGATCAATCATACAAGCTCATCCACCGAAACCATCACGGCTTGCGGTTCTTACGCATGGCATGGTACAACCTACACCGCATCGAATGATACCGCAACATGGATAGGCACAAACGCTGCAGGTTGCGATAGCATCGTGACGTTGAACTTGACCATCATTCCTCAACCTGCACAACCTACTTTAGCTTGCTATGAAACTGCGAGTTTCAACACGACAACTTGCCAGTGGGATGTAACGGGCACTCAACCAACGCAACCAACCGGACTTGCTTGCTGGCAGAATGCTTCATTCAACACCAATACTTGTCAGTGGGATGTTACGGGTGCACAACCTGCACAACCAACTATAGCATGCTATGAGTCTGCAAGTTTCAATACTTCAACTTGTCAGTGGGATGTTACAGGTACACAACCGGCACAACCAACTATAGCATGCTATGAGTCTGCAAGTTTCAACACTTCAACTTGCCAGTGGGATGTTACAGGTACACAACCGGCGCAACCTGCACTGGCTTGTTACCAAACAGCATCGTTCAACACAAGCACTTGTCAGTGGGATGTCACAGGTACACAACCGGCGCAACCTGCACTGGCTTGTTACCAAACAGCATCGTTCAACATAAGCACTTGTCAGTGGGATGTTACAGGTACACAACCAGCGCAACCTGCACTGGCTTGTTACCAAACAGCATCGTTCAACACAAGCACTTGTCAGTGGGATGTTACAGGTACACAACCGGCGCAACCTGCACTGGCTTGTTACCAAACAGCATCGTTCAACACAAGCACTTGCCAGTGGGATGTAACCGGAACCCCTTCTCCTGCCATAGTAACTGCGGAAACTTCTTGCGATAATTATAGCTGGATTAATGGTCAAACTTATACGCAATCGGGAACCTATTACTACAAGGCTGACTGTCAGGATTACCAACTGAATTTAACCATCAACACAACTGTTAACTGGTACCTCGATGCCGATGGCGATGGATATTACACGAATGTGATTTCATCGTGCACCAATCCGGGAGCGGGTTATACTAACACTTCAGGATCGGAAGGAGATTGCGACGACTCGGATGCCTCTGTATGGAATTTCGGCATCTTCTTTAACGATAATGATGGCGATGGTTATGGCAGCCCTGCTAATGCACTTGCAACTTGTTATGGCGCCAATATCCCGAGTGGATATTCAACCAACAGCAACGATTGCTTTGATAGTAATGCCAATGTATACCCTGGAGCCACAGAAATCTGCAATGGCTTTGATGACAACTGTGATGGCATTGTGGATTTTGGTCCATTAGGAACACCAACAAGCGTGAATGGCCCATCTGTCGTTTGTCGCTCACAGAGTTTTGTATTTACTACCGATGCGGTTGTCGGTGCCACATCGTACCAATGGACATTGCCTTCGGGAATGACGGGAACTTCCACAACCAATAGCATAACGGTTGCAACGAGCAGCACGTTTGCCGGTGGTAACATCTGCGTAAGAGCCGTGAATTCATGCCTAAGCGCTCAAGTTTGCAAAACACTTACGGTTGCCACAGCGGCTTCGGCAACTCCGGGAACCATTACCGGAACCACAGCAGTATGCGCTAATTCAACCGAATACACGTACACCATTGCTGCGGTCGCCAATGCAAGCAATTATATTTGGACAGCACCGACCAATGCAACATTGGTTTCGGGTCAGGGAACAACCACTGCAACGTTTAGTTTCCAAGCCGCTTATACTACAGGAAGTGTGTCGGTTAAGTCGAGCAATTGCTTTGGAACAAGCACAGCCAGAACATTAACGGTAGCCAAGAAAGCCATATCGGCTACACCCGGAACCGTAACCGGTCCGGCAAGTTTCTGTCCAGGCACACAACAAACATTTAGCATTGCTGCTGTTACAGGTGCATCCGATTACACATGGACTGCGCCTGCCAATGCGAGCATCGTATCGGGCCAAGGTAGCTTAAGCGTGGTTGTTGAATTTACATCTGCTTTTGTTTCAGGTAATGTGACTGTAGTGTCATCTAATTGCACAGGCACAAGTGCTGCACGCACAAAGGCAGTAACCAGAACAGCAGTTTCTGCAACACCGGGAACGGTAACAGGCCCAGCAACTGTATGTGTGAATACACAACAATCATTTAGCATTGCTGCTGTTACCGGCGCATCTAACTACACATGGACCGCCCCGACAGGAGCAAACATCCTTTCCGGTCAAGGTGGATTGAGTGTGGTTGTTGAATTTACATCCGCCTTTGTTTCCGGTAATTTGACTGTAGTGTCATCGAACTGTTCAGGCACAAGCGCTGCACGCACAAAGGCAGTAGCGAAGACAGCATTGCCGGGCACCGTTGGCGCAATCAGTGGAGCAGCGGCCGGCATATGTTCAGGAAATACATATACTTATACCGTTGCAGCATTGAGCAATACCACTTCCTACGAATGGATTGCACCCGTCAACGCAAGCATTGCAAGCGGACAAGGAACTACATCGGTAGTAGTTCAGTTTGCAGATGGCTTTACCACCGGAACATTGAGCGTAAAAGGCGTAAACTGCAGCGGAACATCGGTTACCGCGCGCACACTTGCGCTAACCAATGTAACGGCTACCCCAACGGTTTTGAATGGTCCGTCAACAGGCGTTTGTGCCGGCACCACACAAACCTACAGCACCACAGCAGTAGCAGGTGCTACAAGTTATGTGTGGGCTGTTCCGACAGGCGCAGTAATCAACAGCGGACAAGGAAGTACCAGCATTTCGGTCACCTTCCCTACTCCGTTTATTAGCGGTGCCATCACGGTGAAATCAGCAACAACTTGTTATACAAGTGCAGCCAAATCGTTGACGGTTCAATCGACACTTGCTCAACCGGGTGTTATTGCCGGCACAAGTACCAACCTATGTGCTGGAGGTTCGTTTACCTATACCATTGCAACGGTAACAGGTGCAACAGGTTATTTCTGGAGCGTTCCGGCGGGATGGACCATCACGGCCAACACAGGAACATCGATTACGGTGAGCATTCCAACAACAGGCTTTACAACGGCTACGATTTCGGTAGCGGCTCAGAATGCTTGCGGATACGGAACTGCACGCAGCCTGACCCTTTCGGCATTGCCGGCATCGCCAACTGCAATTACAGGTTCGACATCGGTTTGTCCATCGGCCACCGACTTGGTGTATAGCACAACTGCTGTTGCCGGAGTGAATTATACTTGGACAGTTCCAACCGGAGCAACTATCACTTCGGGCCAAGGCACCGGCAGTGTTGTCGTAAACTGGGGAACGGTTGCAGGTTCGGTGTCGGTTAGAGTAAGTAATGCTTGTGGAATCAATACAACCGCTCGAACATTGGCAGTAAGTCTTGCAGTATGTCGTTCGTTTGAAGAAGTTGCTGAAGAAACTTCGGTGGAAACAGCAATTGGTACTGAACTCAACGTGTACCCCAACCCAACCACGGGCGAGGCGCGCATCACGTTCAGCGCTACCGCTGCAGCCAAGTACTCATTGAGCATCGTTGATCTGCAAGGCCGTGTCATCAACAGCACGAGCGGCGCAGCCATCGAAGGCAACAATGCACTCGACATCAACCTCAGCAACTGCAGCAACGGCGTGTACATGATTCACTTCGTGCACAACGACAGTCTGCAAACCCTGCGCGTGGTGAAGCTGTAAACTATTTTAAAACTGAAAAATGGAAAAGGGAGGGCGAAAGCCTTCCCTTTTTTAGTGGCGAGTGGCGAATGGCGAATGGCGAGTGACTAGTGACAAGTGACAAGTGACGAATGACAAATGGGCGCGGAGTTCTGTCTGTGCTGCGAGCGATAACCCTTTCGCGAAAAAACGACTGTATACATCCAAAACCGCCGTCAAATCATTGGTCATTTGTCATTTGTCATTAGTCACTAGTCACTGCACCGCAGCCTCACCCCTAGCCCCTCTCCAAAGGAGAGGGGAATCACACCGCGGGAGGCAATTTTGTGATTCTAAAATTCCAGACTTACCAAAAAAAATCCTTCGAGAATAATCTCATGGCGTTGATCGAGGGGGTTCCCCTCTCCTCTGGAGAGGGGCCAGGGGTGAGGCCAATCGCGTTAATATTTTTTCCGTTAACATTTCAAATGATAACAAAAAAAATAGTAACATCATCCAATTAGGACCCACGATTGAAATCGTAGGCTTTGACGTGAAAGGAAGCAGTGCGTCAATACCGTGACTAGTGACGAATGACAAATGGGCGCGGAGTTCTGTCTGTGCTGCGAGCTTTCATACTTCCGCAGAAAAAACGACTGTATACATCCAAAACCGCCATCAAATCATTGGTCATTTGTCACTTGTCATTAGTCACTTGTCACTCGCCGCTCGCCACTATTCCCTATCTTCGAACACGCACAATCCCCATGCATCTATCCCATTCACTCGCTCTTCGCATCCACCTCCGACTTTGGTTGTTGTGCTGCGTTTTGCTGTGTTCTGCGATAAGCTCACACAGCCAGCAATCCATGCCCGATGCCAACGCCGATTTTGTGGTTACGCATCAAATCATTTCGGTGGAACAGGGCATGGCCTCGCGCGATGTGAAGGATGCAGTTATGGATACACGCGGATTCATGTGGCTGGCCACCGACATGGGATTGAATCGCTACGACGGGAATAATTTTTTGCAGTTTACCAAGGAGAAAAACGGCTTGCTATCGAACAACGTCCATGAGCTTATTGCGCATGGTAGCGACCGACTCATCATTCAGTTTTGGTTGGAAGAGAATCGATCAGTGAATGCTGAAAAAAATGTGTCTCGCTTTCAGGTGCTGGATTTAAACTCCTATCGACTCATGACCTTGAATGAGGCATTTCCCGATTTGCCATTTCCTGCAGAGCAGCTGCTTGCTATTGTGGAACAAGGAAATGGTACGTTGCTTTTTTTTCGCGCTAACCCGTATGAATTCTGGAGCTGCACTTCGGGCAATACATGGCAACGCACCTTTGAGCTTTCGCAGTGGAATGAGCAATTGCCAAAACAACCCATTGAGTATACTGATTTTTTTAACTTGAAGCAGCGCGAAGAGTTGATGGTAAATCCTGTTCTTGGCAATAAATTTCCGGGTTATCGGATTTCCAAACGAACCATTACTCCCTTTTCGTTAGACAAGTTTGGGGCTGCAGTGACCTCGCAGAATGGCGCCGCCTATGTGTATTATGACCCTTCGCCATTTGGTGGGCCTTTGCTCAACAATGAGCGGGATAGAGGCTTCTACAAGTTCACGGATCAGAACACGCTTATGCGCAGTTCCGAATTGGGTGAACTGCCTTCAATTACCAATCAAGACTGGCAGATTCGGGCCTCTAATCGCGCGGGAGAGTTTGCCTGTGTGAATCCCGACTTTGGACTTTATCTCCACACGGGCGGAAAGTATTTGCAGGTGATGAGCCGAGAGCAATTATTGGTGACGTCGGATGTATACATCTATTCTGTATATCACGATACGCAAGACAATCATTGGCTGTGCACTACCATTGGATTGATTCAGGTTTCGGCTCGGCAACGCATTTTCACCAATTACTTTACGAAGAGCGAATTCGACAAGGCCGGAATTAATCAGGTGCGGGGTATTTATGTCGACCCCACAGGATCAGCCAATGGCGGAGAACAGATCTATGCCAATGTGTGGAGAAAAGTGGCTACTGCTCCGCAAATTCCGCTCGAAGGAAACAACGAAGAATTCTCTCTGATTCCTTTGATTCAACATGCCAATCACCTCTATTTCGGAGATCATCTGACATTGAAAAATGGAACCAACGTCATCCAAAAGGTAACGTTTGATCAAGAATTAGGTGCTTGGGCGCTTTATAGTTTGAACGATTCGTTGGTATTAAGAGGTTCCTCTTTGTCGGAAGGCGGCATTTTTGTGCTGAACACACGCACAGGGAAATCGAAACCATCTATTCGCTCGAGCGGTTCTATTCCTATGCCTTCGATTGTGTACCGTTTTGTGCTGACACAAAAAAAAGGTATTGTGGCATTGGCCGGGAATGGTGTTTTCCGATTAGACGGCAATTGGAATATTGCAGAGTATTGGGGGCCTGAGGGAGATGCACAACATCGATTGCCCATCAGTGAATTCTATGATTTGCATGAGGACAAGCAAGGTGTCTGCTGGTTGGCCACTGCCAATCAGGGCTTGTTTCGCTGGGAGTGGAATGCGTCTGCAGGAAATTCGAAACCGGTAGTGCGACAATTTGCGATGTCTGAAGGATTGCCCGCCTTGCGCCTCTACCGCATCGAAGAGGATGATCGCGAAAATTTATGGGTAAGTACCTACAACGGATTGATGCGATTCGATAAAAAGAACTTCTCAGCGTTCAATTTTTATACAAAGGATGGCTTGTCGCACAATGAGTTCAATCGGGTTTCATCCTTCAAAGCATCCGATGGTAAAATGTACTTCGGTGGTGTGAATGGCATGAATGCATTCGATCCGAAGCACGTCGATGAGGTGTATTTCAAACGGTCATTCCCGCTGCAGTTACTTTCAATACAGCGGTATTCGGATGAAGCCGACTCGCTATTGAGCATGCTCACGGATTGGTACACCAACAAGTCGCTAACCATTTCGCAAGCCGACCGATTCCTCGCATTTGATTTTGCTTTGCTCGATTATGTGCAACGGCCGCATCGCTATGCGTATATGCTGGAAGGGATAGATAAGGATTGGAACACTATCGATGGCGGATCTTTGCGCATTAATCAGCTTTCATACGGTAACTATACACTGCGTGTAAAGGCATTGCTCGACAATGGGCAATGGAATGAAGAAGAACTTCGTATTCCCATTACGGTAAAGGTGCCGTTTTATTTACGCTGGACGTTTTGGTTGGTTTTTCTCGCAGCGCTCGTAGTGGTCGTCTGGTTGTATGCCATATGGCGAACACGAAGGCTTGAACGTCAGAACCAACGCTTGGAAATAGCTGTTGAAGAGCGCACGCAGCGTTTGAGCAAGGCGCTAAAAGACCGCGAACTCTTGCTCATGGAAATTCACCATCGGGTGAAAAACAACCTGCAAATCGTATCCGACCTATTGCAATTGCAGAAGGATGAAATGGACAATCCGCAACAAATGGCCTTCATCAGCGATGGACAAAGCCGAGTAGTGAGCATGGCACTCATTCACCAAAACCTCTATCAAAATAGTGATTTGACTTCAATTCGTTTCGACGTTTTCTTGCAGTCCCTGACTAGCCAGATTGCAGAGCTGTATAGTGCGGACCAACGTTCCATTACACTTGAGGTTAAGGGCGCTGAATTCTTTTTGGATATTGATACGGCAATTCCGCTGGGGTTGATAACGAATGAGCTTATCACCAACTCGTATAAGTACGCATTCAATCAGTCCAACGTCGTAAAAATCATGGTCGATTTGGAGTCGTTTGGAAAAGGCGCATACAAAATGACCTACAAGGATTTTGGATCGGGTTTACCGCAAGGAGTAGATGTAAATTCGAGCAAAAGCCTGGGCATGCATTTGATTAATGGACTGACACACCAGCTATCGGGTGAAATACGCTACTCATACGACGGAGGCAGTGTTTTCGAAATCACCTTTAATGATTCGGAGTTCAGATCAAAGGAATAGATGTCGGTTGCATTTTTATTTCATCACGAAAAGAAGCCATTTCATCCCAATTTGGAGACGTCTTCAGTTTTATCAAGTACCTTGCTCTGTTGGCATATACAGCCATCATCGCTGATGGTTTTGTATTGAAATAATTCGACATAAATTATTCAGATAAATTGCAACGCGAGCGCTTACATATTGCGGTGGTAGAAGACGAGGTAATTATCGCCACGAACATTGTGCGCAAATTGAATTTACTGGGTTATGAAGCTTATCCGCCGTGTGCTTCTTTCAAAGAAGCTGCAGCGTTATTTGCTGCGGAAAAGCCGGATGCCGCGCTCATCGATATTCGCATCAAGGGGCAACGCGACGGCATAGAGCTGGCCGAATACATTCGAGAAAACTACGATGTGCCCATCATTTTCGCAACTGCCAATGGCGATGAAGCGACGATTCAACGAGCGAAGAATGCCCGCCCCAATGCCTACGTGCTCAAACCTTTTACGAAGCAGGATTTGCATGCTGCCATAGAGGTTGCTATGCTCAATTTCGATATGATGCCCAAGGTGGCAAAACCGGTTCAATCGAATTCCCTCATCGTAAAGGTGAGCCACGATTTGGTGAAACTCGCCTGCGACGATATTCTGTATTTGCGCAGTGAGGGCAATTATGTGAAAATGGTGATGCGATCCACCAAAGCACGCAGTTTTCGCACTACGTTGTCGACCTTGGAAACACAACTCGACCCTGCCATCTTTTTCCGTATTGGCAAGTCGTGTATCGTCAACTTCAATTATGTGGACGAATTGGAATTCGATCAAATCAAAATTGGCAATGAATTCC
>Ga0209088_10002719_pt1 | contig 10685 bp, 21 predicted proteins | sample S_140625_EF_Meta_FD_187324 | JGI IMG/M metagenome (GOLD analysis project Ga0209088, IMG submission 187324) | Freshwater microbial communities from Lake Simoncouche, Canada to study carbon cycling - S_140625_EF_MetaG (SPAdes) (version 2) | ecosystem: Environmental > Aquatic > Freshwater > Lake ...
CATTACCAATGACGAATAACTTATAGTTTAGCCTTCGTAAGTAGCAGAGTTACCTGCATGTTCAAATACTTCTACACTTTTAATTCTTACAGTTGGATTAATTGGATAGCGCATTTCACCGGATGCTAGTAAATCTGCCATTTTATCAAAGCACATTTTAGCAAACATTTCACAGCCAACACCGGGTACAATGCGTAGGTCGCAGACTCCGCTGTCATTAAATCCACCGCCAATTTCATTTAGCTTTTGGAATGTAGATAAATGAGGATCATCTTCGGCAATTACCAGTGTATGATCAAACATATAGTCTGCCCACGCTTTGAATTCTTTAAGTCCTCCAAAGTCCATGCACCAATTTTTGTCATCTAATGTGTCGCATTCAAAGATTAATTTGATGCCAATTGAATAGCCATGCAATGTGCTACAATGACTGTGCGTGGCACGCCATTGCCTAAAACAGCAACTCAGCCCTCTATCGTTACCGTAAGTTTTTGTTGAATAAAATTTTGCCATGTATTTCTCCTATGTTAATTATAGCATAGGCGGCAGAGTTTGTAAAGCGGGAATGACGCCAAGACCGCTTGAATACTTATTATGGTCTGCCGATTAGCATGACCCTTTTGTAGCCTTTTAATTGAAGTTCACCTTCAAATAAAATCTCTTTCATTGGAAATTTCTTCTTCATATGATCTGCACTATGCACACAATTGATATGTTCTGGTATATCAAATAGATTATTGCTTTGGATGGCAACGATTGGATTGCTTTCCATTTCTTTAAATTTAATTTGAAAGAACCAATCTTCGGTCATATGTTCTGCACTAGTATTGATAATTAAGTCAGGTAAAAACTTTTCACCATATTTAATATTTTCTTTAAAGTTTTCTACATCCCATTCATAGCCATTTTTATGCAAAGTTAAATTATTGACATCAGCGAAAACACTTTTTACTTTATAGTTTTCTAAATTACTTAAATTAAAAATATAGTCGCTGGTTTCACAGGCTGATTTATCTACTTCAACTATTCTCATCTTTGCGTATGTACATTTCTTTTCATAAATGGCTTTAAGCTGTCCAAACCAACCTGCCATTATTGCCACATTGTCATAATTTGTATCTATCTTAGCAAGTTCTTCTATAAGCCATAGTTTACTTTTAACTTGACTGCGACTAAAAGCATCATTAATTGCTCCTCTATCGGCATTGGATTTAAATAAGTTATTAATTCCTCTAAAGATTTTATCATTTAAAAACTGTCTATCTAATGTAGATAAATGAACTTTAACAAATTCATTTTCAAAATCTTCCGAATCTATAGCTCGTCTAATAGCAGAGGCCATGTCTGACATTATCTTATTGTTTTGCAATGTGACACCGACGTACTGTAACACGGCTTTATAGACATTAATTAAATCATCTGTTTTTGTAGAACCATGAATCAAGTCCGATAACACTTTATCACCAGTTAAGTTATTGATATAGCTTAACAATGGTTTAAAAGCAGAACAAGAATTTTCTGCTTTGATAACTCCAAATATCAAATCAACTAACAACTGTTCTGATATAGTTTTACCTAAGAAATGTAGCAATGTTTTGTTAGAGTCATTGGTATTTTCTGCTTTAACTGTACCATGCAATAAGTCCGCTAGTTCTCTATTCTCAGATTGTATTTGACTACCTAAGTCTTGCATAAATGCCTTAACACTGGCAGATTTTTTATCTTCTTGACTGATAGTTCTTGCCAACGTATGAACTGTATCGGCATTACTATCTTTGTCTATATATCTTAGATACTCTTCAATACCTAACAAAAACTCACTACTTCCTACACTTTCACTCATATATTTCTTTCTGGATATTTTGTTATATTTAAGTTTCTAAAACAACTTTGTAGGGCCACAATTTGACTCCAACAATCCCAAGCGGCGTGATGCAGTCTAGGATTAGGACGTTCGTGTTCTATTAAACCATATACCGTTCTAGTATCTTTGACTTGCCAATACTTCCAAGGAAAGCCTCGTTTAAGTTGTTTACACACTTCTTCTAAAATTACAATATCAAATGCTGGACCGTTGGCCCATATAGTATTAAAGCCTCCACACCAACGATGAAAATCTAGCATAACGTCTGATATGTTGTGGCGATCTTCTTCTGTAAATGCTTCATGTTGTACTTCTGGCTTTTGTTGACTCCACCATGCCAGTGTATTATCATCAATATGAGCAGTGGGCCAAGTAAAACTCTCAGGGTCAATTCTACGATAAAAAGTATCCATAAGGATCTTATCGCCTTCAAAACTATCTCTGTCATCACCAAATGGATCAAATCGAATTGCTCCAATAGTAATTACCACTGAGTTTGGAGTGGTGGCTAGAGTCTCAATGTCCACCATAATGTCTGCCATATTAAGCCTTTGGTTGTTTTGCTTCGAGGTCGCGCCAGGCTTCCTCTTCTTCTATTGTAACATCAGGCTGTTGCTTTGTCAAGCTCCAAGTGCCATTTCCCAAATCTTTCCAAGTTAAAACGTCTCCCTCTTTCCAACCGGTTTGTTGCATTAAATCTGCAGGAAATTCTAGTATAGCATCACCATTTGCGGGATCTTCTTTTACGTCCAATGTCCATCTATTCGTCATGTTTGATTACCTCTACTCCGCTGATTTTAAGGAACTTGATTCCACTATCATCCCTATAGTCTTGACTATAATACACACGGCTAATACCTGACTGAAAAATAAGTTTGGAACATTCCATACAAGGAGCGTGAGTAACAAATATGTCAGCGCCATCGCCACTGTCATTAGACTTCGCCAATTTTGCAATAGCATTTGATTCTGCATGTAATACCTCTGGTCTTGTTGTTAGTTTACCTGTGCCTGTTCTAGTTTTAGTAACAAGATTGAATTCTGTTTCTTCACTTTCACAGTTGTTGTCCCAACCAGCGGGCATACCATTATAACCCATGCTGATAACTCTATCATCTTTAACAATAACTGCGCCCACTTGTAGTCTACGAGCATGACTCATTTTAGCTACTTCGTGGGCTATATTATTGTATAGTTTTTGAAACTTAGGCTTCATTCTTTAATTGTTTTAGAATACTACTAGCACTGGTTGTTTCGATCAAAGAATAATCATCGACAGTTACATATTCTATAACTCCGTTGTTTACAACAAACGCCCAACGTCCACAACGTGTACTCAAACCTTCGAATGTGAAATCATGCATCAAGTTATTTGCTTTTACAAAAAAGCCATCGCCATCACCATAAAATTTAACATTGGCAGAACCTGTTTGACTCCGAACAGTTTCTTGGAATTTATTCATTACAAATGCATCTTGCACATAGATACCAAAGATTTCGTTGATGCCTTGATTTAAGATTTCACTGCTCAATGCTTCATAATCGCTGGCCTGTTGTGTATCTAATCTACTAAATGGTGCAGGACCCATGAATACAAGTACACGTTTGTTGGCAAACAATTCGTTTACTTTAATACTAGAATGTGCATTGTGTTCGTCAATGCGATAAAGAATACCTAGGTCTAAAGTTTGACCCACTGATAATGCTAACGTCATTTTCTATCTCCAAATAAATTTAATAAATTGAGAAACAAATTGATAAAATCCATGTACAATGTTAATGCACCGCGAACTTCAGCAACTCCATTAGTTTCATAACTAACTTCTTCTCTAATCTTTTGTGTATCATAAGCAGTTAATCCTAAGAAGATAATAATTGCTAATGCACTAATAACCATTTGCATTACTGAACTACCTATAAAGATATTAACAATACTAGCAATGATTATTGCAATCAAACCAACAAACATAAACTTGCCAAGACTATCTAAACCACGTTTAGTAAAGTATCCATATCCGCTCATTACAGCAAATAAAATTGCGGCACCCATGAAGGCACTAACAATACTACCCATGGTAAACACAGCAAAAATTGTGGCAAAGCTCAGTCCCATTAATGCAGAAAAACCAAATAGCATTAGTTGAGCGCCTTGTTTATCTACCTTTTCCATCATAAAACTAATAGCAAAAATAGCAACAAGTGGAGCAAAGATTACAATCCATTTTAATACGCCTGTAAAGAAAAATTGTAATAGTTCAGGGGTAGTTCCTACAAAATAACTAACAATCATACTGATAATTACAGCAATACTCATATTACCATAAACACGACCCATGGCAGAGTTAATCTCTGCGGCGTTTCTATAAATTGCATATTCCATTTTAATTACCTTTCTAGTAAATCACGTTTATTAGGTTTATTGTTCCATTCCTCGTGATCGGGTAATGGATCTTTTTTCTTAACAATCCTAGGCCAAATTTTAAATAAATCTGCATTGATTTCCTTGAAGATTTTTTGGTCTTCTGGTAAATCAGTGTCTGCATAAATTGCATCAATTGGACATTCAGGTACACATACTGCACAATCAATACATTCGTCCGGATTAATTACTAAAAAGTTTGGACCTTCATAGAAACAATCCACTGGGCATACTGATACACAGTCTGTGTGTTTACATTTAATGCAATTTTCTGTTACGACATACGTCATTTATTTTCCTTGTTGTTATTAAAGTTGTATTTATCGGCGCATAGTAGAAATCGCCACTGCTTCTTCATCGCTGAAGATAGGAACCGCATTACTTTTATGCATTGTACCAATACCTAAAACTTTTGTTCCTGTATATTGTGGAATACCTTTAGTTTTTACTGCGCCACTATGTCCAGTATCTCGACTGGCAATCTTTTGTGTTTCTCTACCCACAGGAGCAGACAATTTATAGTCCAAAGGTTCAGCAGCCAAGGCTCTTCGACGCTTCTTCTCTTCTGCCTCCACTCCCCATTTCTTTTGGAGCTCTTTCCATTCTTGATCCAATTGTTCAGCCTTTCGTTTTGCCTCCGCCGACGCAAATTTAATCTTACCTTTTTTCTTGCCGTTATAACTAAGGGCAGGATGATGTAGATGCATACTCATAGATTCTCCAGTAATATTGTTTATTATACTAGAATACTGGATTTATGTCAATTATTTTGATAAAGTATATATTAAAACAGCTTCATCTAATGCGTGTTTTAATGCGGGATTAGTTTTGGCGGCTCTGCGTATATTGCCCCAAAGTTTATCTTCTGCCAGTTGCTCTTTTAAACTAATCGATCTCGGACTTTGGCTGTGAAGCTGACGTTGAGTTCCGCCAAACTCACGAACATAAACAGTTTCGCCACCATCCGGGCTTTCGTAGATAACTGCTTCTGTAATTTTGTTAACCATCATACGCTAAAACTACTACCGCAACCGCAACTAGTTTGTGCGTTAGGATTATTGATTACAAAGTTAGATCCTTCGAAATCTTCTTTGTAATCAATAACTGCACCTTGCAGGTATTGCATACTCATAGCGTCGACAAGATATTTAACACCTTTCTGTTCGATGACAAAGTCATCTTCACTTTGTTCTTCTTCTAAGGAAAAGCCATATTGCATACCGCTACAGCCTCCACCTTGAACAAATACTCGAAGACTTATATTTGGATTATTCTCTTCTAGTAGAATCTCTGCTACTTTTTTATCAACATTTTCTGTAATTGTAATCATTTTAGTTCTCTACTATCATTACTAAGTGTAATCTTTTATGTGTACTTCCATTCATGAAAGTATGGGGTTTGGTGGTATCAACCCATGTCGTAGTTCCGTCTGCTGGCAAATGAAACATTGTCAATGGCTCTGTCATTAAAAAATTACATTGACTATTAGTGACCAATGGCAAATGTAACCTTGGACTAAAATCTCGATGAATACTGTAACAGCCTTTTTCTCTAGCCAACATTATTCTTGCTCTATAAACAGGAACATCTAACCATTTGATATAATCTTCTATTACAGAGCCTCGAAGACTGGGCTGTAAGTGACAAAAACTATGTTCCCATGCTTTAGTTTTGGTGTCACTTCTTCCAGTGCCTGCGTACCAATTATCTACATCAGGCTCATCAGTTTGTATAGCAACTTGACCATCGGTTCGATATTCAAAATCACCATGATTCCTAGCAAGATTATTGCAAAGTTCAACAATTTCCTTAAAGTAAGGATATGATTCTTTAAAAGTTTTATACATAAAGTTATTTATGACAATATGATATCTATAGCTTGGTCGATGGTAATATAATCATCAGGAGTGAAATGCGGGTACTTGGCTAAAATTTTTTTAGTACCAACATAGGGAAACCATCTATAGTTTACCTTGCAGGCACTAGGCGGAACACGTAGACTCATTTCTTTTAAAATAAGTTTATCTGCTTGATATTCTAATAGTTGTATACGATCCTCAGGAAGACTATCAATTTCTGCAATTCTACTGCCTACATTGATTATTGTTTTAGTTGGATCATTTCTCCACTCTTTATACAATTCAATGAACATATATGTTTGACCTATACCGGCAGGGGCATTATTAATAAACACATCACAGTCTTGTACTTGGCTTATGATGCGTCTACGATCTTCTTTTTTGGTAATATCATAGCCATGACTTAGACTAAAGCCAATGGCACTGGGACTAAGTTTATCATATAAACCCTGTCCTATACCTTCACTATGTCCAGTTATTGCATATTTCATATCAATTTACTTGATACGTTTTAAGTAATCTCGACCAATATGGCCTTCTTCGATTTCTCGTAATGCAGTTACCACAGTGCCATTTTTACTGGCAACTTTGGGCAATGAACCTCTTTTCAATTCACGTGCTCGTTGACTGGCAATTAATACTAAATCAAATCTATTTTCTACTGCTAATGCAGCCTTCTCACTGGTAATTCTAGCCATTATATATCCATTTCTTTTTTATCTTCTAAAACTAGCCAACCTAGTTTCTTTAAGTCACTTCTGATTTCATCAGTGACTACACTTTCCGATACATAGGCTTCTGTTTCCTTGTATCGTTGTTGTTCTCCTAAAGTTAGGGAATCCCAATCACTTTGTTCTATTGGTGTTGTATCTCTAATACCACTACAGTACCAGTCGATATAATCACCCTGTTCTTTCATATCAGCAACAATGCCACCGGAGCTTCTCCAACTGCAACTCCATGTTTGACCTTTAAGTATAGGCATCATATCGTTGCGTTGAAAGTCATTGTTGCACATTGCGGCATAGAGATTCTGAGCGTAAACATCATCACCCTTGACTTTATCGCAGATCCAAGTAGTACTACGTAGATCGTACTCCATGTTATTTTCACGCCATTCTTCTGTGGCTTCTTGTTCTCTTCGGTGTTCGGCATGCGATTTGTAAAAGTCAATCATTTGTTCAGCTGACTCGGCAGACTTTCTGCCATTTTCTACATGTTTAATCATATTGTCAATTTGAAATGTGTCTCGTTTTGGACTTTTATTCATAATTTAAACTTCATGTAATTGATTAATTTTTTTTAATGATATATTGTCAACGTCAATATATCCTCTGTCTGAATATTTTTTATAACGACTCATGGTACTATCCAATGGCCAAAGGTTATGAACACTATCTTTAAATCTCAAAACTTTATCTGCAATATCATACACTGTATGTTTATCTGCAATATAATTTAAACCATCACAGGCAATTGAATTAATGGTGAAATCAGTGCATTCAACTCTAACTTCAGCTGAGACAGGATGTACAAACGATTGAAATTTAAAATCATTGATCATCCAATATGTACTACCAGTTCCCATCCAATTAGTTTCTTTAATTGAGGATGATAAAGGTCTTAGTATATTTTTTACTTGTTCATGTTGTTCTGGTGATCTACAAACAATATCTAAATCATCGGGTAGCCATATGGGATCATTATTATTTTTTTCAAGCAACCAAGTCATGTAACTACCTGTTACGTATGGTCCTTGATCTAAATCAAATTTAATAAAATCTCTGATAAACGTTAAATGATTATTTGTTTGATTCAAGCTGTGGATTTTTAGACTCACAATATAGCCTTTAACTTTCTAGAATTTTTGCAATTTCTTCGAATGTTCTTGGATTTCGACTAGTTACCATTCTAATTGATAAACATATACGTCTAGAATCAGAAGTAACAATTCTATGACAACGACCAGTTTTGACCAAAGCCATAGTTCCTTCCCAAGTGTCTATTACATTAATATTTTTAATGTTTTCATAGGATGTATATGCAACTCGACCACCAGTGTCATCACTCCAAAAAATAGAATTCTCATCACCTTCTACTTCTACCCATTGCATTTGACCATACCCATGAACTACAAAATTAAATGCATAATCAGTGTTATCGATGTGAGGCTCACCTACATCATTGGCACGAATACTAAAAAGTGCCACAGAAGGACGAATGACTAGGTTTTTACTAGCAAACCAAGCCTGACCTTCTTTGGTTAGATAAAGATCAGTGTCACTGCGAATCCAATTAAATTTTTCAAAATCGGGAACAATTTCTGTTAAATTATCAGGTATCTTAATAAAGTTTTTAAAACTTTCTGGTAAATTAATATAATTTGTCATGTTATCCCTAACTTAAAATTGGTCGGAGTACAAGGATTCGAACCTTGGACCCCCTGGTCCCAAACCAGGTGCGCTACCAGACTGCGCTACACTCCGAATATATGCTTACTTAATTACGTATCTCTACAGCTTCTTCTGTGGGAGAAACATATTCGTAGTTAACTGATTCTTGATTATCCCTAAAAACTACGGCTCCATTTTTGATATGGAATTTTCTAGCCATTTCTGTTTTTGGACTCAGTGTCACAAATCTGTTTATTGATTTTTGATTAGCTTTGATATGTTTTACTGCATCAAAAATCAGTTGTCTGCCAGCACCCGGAGCATAACTCCAAATAGTGTAAAATACTGCTACCCGAGGCTGTTCACATTGTTCAAATAACTCTGCTTCTGCTGTTGGAACATTTACTTGGTAACTAACGCAAGTAATTGCCTGCACATTATCATTGTCATCTCTAGTTACAAAAATATCTTTGTTTGTACCAACACGATCTGTTCTAGGAATATGCGGTCGAACAGGGTCTTGACTAATTAAATCAACAAATTTATCACTGAGACTTTGAATTAAGTGTAGCATTATTTTTCCTTGATATATTTAAATTCTACTATTATTTATCTACTAAGTTAATTTTAATCAGTAATTGATAAAATTATTTTATATGGAGCGGGATAAGAGAATCGAACTCTTGACCGAAGATTGGAAATCTGCTGTTTTACCATTAAACTAATCCCGCGTTATTTTATTCGTTTATAATCTCTTCAATTAAATTTGCATGTTTGAAAGTTTCCGAACGTTCAAACTCTTCACAATACCAAATTGGTAATGTAATTCTATTACCGGATGTTATTTCATTAACACCATGTTTGTTTTGTTCATTGCTTAAAAAACATATCATAGATCCTGCTCGTGGCTTACTAATATAGTCGTAGCCATGTTCTGTGGCAATAAATGTTTCTCCGCCAGTGTAATCATCATTGATATAAATTACACTACTAATTATTCTGTGTTTAAAAGTTTCATGTGTTCGAAAGCCATTGTCTAAATGACGTATCATACGACGCCCTGTGCGCCACAACACGATGTCAGTAAATTGTGGATATACTGTTTTTTTAAAGCATTCACTGATTAACTGAGTAGCAATGCATTTACTTTGGTAAATAGACTTTTTTAATTTTTTATCTGGGATATCAAACCAAGAAAAACTATCGCCCTCTGCCCATGGCACTTTTTGTTTATCTATCTCTAAGGGTTTATGCAAGGACAAAACATATTGATAAAGTTGTTGACAAGAATCTATATTTAGAATATTATCAAATCTAAATATTGTACTACTGCCAGTTTCAACGTGAATTGGTTGCACTATCTTACCTTATACTTTATTATAACACACTATCCACATATATTGCTAATGTATTATAATAAAGTGTCTAGCTACTTGTCCTCACAAGCCCTAAACTGAGCGGTTACTCTGTCCACGTTCTTTTCTATTTAGACAGGTTAGCGTCCCTGCCTTTGTGATTTCTCAAGTCGCTCTAAACAAGCCTTGCGGTAGATCCAATGCACCGTGCTTTATAAGGTCTAGCAATTACCTAACTCTGTAACGCTGAGTTAACACGAGGTTAAATACTGTTATGCAATCCTATGACATTGTCACCGAAGCAGGCATACATTTTCATGTAAGTCTAAGTAAACAAGGTGTCTGTTATATCATCGTCAAAGACATTTTCAGCGATGCCTTTGAAATGCTGTACTTTACTAACTTAGATTCTGCTTTAGATTACATTCACAGTTTATAACTGGTTGCGGGGGACGGATTCGCACCGCCGATCTTCAGGTTATGAGCCTGGTGAGTTACTACTTCTCCACCCCGCGATATGCTATTTATTTCTCTTTGGGACCACGCTTACTACTACGTAAGTCTGATTCAAATACTTTTACAAAACTTTTTAGAATCTCTCCACGCTTATGTGGATCTGTTTCATTGGCTGCAAAACGCTTGATTGCTTTTGGGATTTTAACTGCTCGAGGATCGTATGCCATTTTATATTTCCTTTAAATTATTTTTGACCTTGCAATATTAGTTGATTAACTATATTAAGATCGAACTCTAAACTATTGATTTTATCTTTAAGTGCTTGGTATTCATCGTTGT
>Ga0209088_10002724_pt1 | contig 10677 bp, 10 predicted proteins | sample S_140625_EF_Meta_FD_187324 | JGI IMG/M metagenome (GOLD analysis project Ga0209088, IMG submission 187324) | Freshwater microbial communities from Lake Simoncouche, Canada to study carbon cycling - S_140625_EF_MetaG (SPAdes) (version 2) | ecosystem: Environmental > Aquatic > Freshwater > Lake ...
GACTCGATCACCCCCCGGAGCTTGCACTCTCCGGGGGGCTTTCGTTTGTAGGTTAGATGCCGTCGAGATCAGCGGGCACTTTCTTCATGCGGCGCACTCGGAAGGTCATTTGTTCGGCCCCGTGCTTGTCGATGTACTTCTCCTCCTCGATCACGATCACGAGGGACAGACCAACGAATCCCTGAAGGAACCGTAGGAAAGCCCCTCCAATGCTAAAATCGAACTCATCTCCATCAGCGATATTAGCTTCGGTGGCACTGATGAGGGCCTGGAGCCGCCACATCATCGTGTCCTTCAACACGAACCGGTCGCTGATGATCTCACCGGCTGGTCCTTTGTAACGGAGGGTTGCTACGGCGTTACCGTTCTTGTCGAGTCCATCGTCCTTGCAGGAATTGACGGTGACGGTGTATTCGCCGGGTTGGGCGAACGGTTTAACTTCTGCGGATGCTCTATCTACTGTGAATTTCATATTAGTGTGCGTTGGTTGATGTTTGTTATTCGGACTGACGAGCCGCCCACGCGGGCAGCGAAAGTGTTTGTGTGGTTGAAGGGTAACAAGGCCAAGAGTTGAGTTCCTGGCATTCGATGAACGTGCGAAGCTGCTCGTCGATAATGGAGTTACCAAGATCGATGGCCTGCTTATCAAGCTCGTAGCAGCAGACTCCGTAGGGTGCTTCCTTTTCGACTGCGATGAAGATGAACCGGTTGATGCCGGTGATGCGTTGATACCAAGCCGCTTGGACATGGTAGCGGAACTGAGCGCAAGACTTAGCGAAAGCCGCAGGGCTGGCGTCCTGGGTGGTCTTGAGGTCGATGATGTAGTCCTTGCCGATACCATCAAGACGAGCTTTGACCTCGATACCGGACCACTCGGCGAAGTAGGAGACCTCAGTCTTGATTCCATCCAGTAGGCCAGCGGCAGCGGGATGAGCGTGAACCGCATCGGCTGCTCCGGTGAGATTGTTCCACTGATCTTGAGGCAGCGGGATCTGTCCGTTGTCGATGATCAGTTGGAAGTCCTCCTTACCCTGCTTGGTGCGACGATCACCAGTGAACATCCTGTAGGTCAGGACAAATCGTTCCGGCTCCAGGACGGCGCAATGGGCGGCAGTACCGAACTCCAGCGCGGGACTGGATTCGTTGCGAGTCTTACCATCCTGCCAAGAGCGGAAGTGCGCGGGCGACTTGCGGAACTGGTCGAGACCAGACTTCGAGAGTGCCTTTGCCTCGTGGTAATCCGCGGCGGGCATGTCGTGCATGATATCAACCATTGGAAACCTCCGTGGTGGCGATCTCAGGGGTGACGATGACGACGAGCTTGCTGAGGATGAGGTCCGGCTTGGAGATGTACTTGGATGCGACGGCATCGGGGAGATCGCGAAAGGTCTGACCATCCTGAATTCGACCGGCCTTGAGCAGCAGGGCGTTAACCTCTTGCTCGCGGTCCTCGAACAGGGCCTCAAGCTTGGCGGTGATATCGAAGCTCTTGGTGGGAGCGACCGTGACCTCGGTGATGGAGGGCTGGAAGTCCTCGGTCTCCTCCGGAGTATAAACGCCGGCCACAACCTCAGGAGCGAGCATGCGAACCGCTTTGGATATACAACGAGCGCGGAGCATTGCGGAGGGATCCTTGGCCCATCCAGACCCCGGCTTGGCGGGTAATAGACCAGCCATCTTAGCGTCCTCGGTTGAGAAACCAATCTCGCAAGCGTTTCCATCGTAGGTCCAGAGAGCGATGGCGGCGCGGGAATCGAACTGCTTCCAGAGGATCTTGCCTCCGCGGGCACGGTAACCGGCGAGCATGGCATCGGAGCGCATGCTGAGGGATCCGTTGATGATGTGATATTCTCTACGAAAGTCGAAGGGGGTCTTCTTCTCGGCGGCGCATTGCCACGCGATGAGTTTACCTTGTTCGACTTTGGTGCAGCCAAGCATTCCGCTGGCTGCGATCCACTCGCCCATCTTCTCGATGGCTGAGATTGGATCCTGTATTTTGCTGTACATCTCGGAGTTATCCGAGGGTGTTGTCGTTGCGATTGAGTTGTTCATTGTGGGTTTTGTCTGAGGAGTTCCTCGATTACATCGGAGCGGACACGGATGGTGCGCTTCGTAGCTCGCATGGCCGGAAGCTTTCCTGACCGGATCCACCGACGCACCGTCTCGGGATGAGTCCCGAGAGCCGAAGCAATCTCTTGGACGGTTAGAAGTTTTACGCTCACGCAAGCCAAAGTAGCAGCGTGTTGCAAACTGTCGAGAGTTTTCTTTCGGAAAGTTTACTCTGGCTCGTCTGCTAGCGTGTATTTGGCCACCGTCTGCTGCATCAAGGCAGAAGGCATTTCGGCCAATCGAGCGAGTCTTTCGAGCTGCTTTCGACGGCTAATCATGCCAGTTGCTCCCGCGCCGTGAGCCAAAGCAGCGGCAAGTCCTTGATACCCAATAAAATCAGTCAAAGATCCGATTCCTGGAGTGGTTCCAAGTTTTTCAAACACTGATCCGGCAACCGTTGCGCCGGCTCCAGCGGCTCGTTGTTTGGCCTGATTTATGACCCTGAATCCGGGGATGATTTGATTCTGAACGATGTCGAAAAGATTCCGGCCAAGAATTGTTTCCAGCTTTGCCACGCTGTCGGTTCCTACCATGTCTTTGAGAGACTCCATGCGGGCTGTCATACCTGTCGCCCCTGGACTTCCGGCGCGAGCGGCTCCACCCTCAGATACTTGGAGGAGCAATTCTTCGATGGCCTTTGCGCGGATTGATGTCTGAGCATTCAACGCGGTTTTAGAACCAGCCACAGCCCTCCGCTCCAAAGCGTCCATAACGGTCCTAGTGGTCGCGACATCAGGAAGCTGATTAACTGCACCAGAAAGGAATCTAAGGCTTGTAGGGGTGCCACTCTGAAGTAGGGAAAGCACAGCTTCAGGGCCTTTTTGTTGAGCAGCAGGCAATCGTTCGATGAAACTTACAAACCTGTTCAATTCCGTTGTATTTCCAAACCCAAGTTGAGAAAGAGAACCGGGACTTGTACGCTCAATCTTGTTTAGATTTGCAGCAAGAGCACTCAAATCAAGCTGCTGGGTTGTTTTGTTAATTGAGTTTTCAATGATTCCTGATTTTACGACATCATTTAAACCTTGAGGATCAGGAACGTTTCTTACTCCAATCTTCCTCAAATCGGAGAGCAATTGAACAGCGTTTTTAAATGTAGGAGCGTCTTTTCCCTGTTGAGAAACCCTTCCAGTGTACAACTCAGCCATCTGCCCAAGTTCTTCAGATCCTTCTTTAAATGCTTGAGATACTCCAAAGTTATCAAGTTGTGGAACGAATTCAGAGTAGAACTTGTTCGCGGTTTTAAGCGACTGATAGTCAGCTGGTTTTAATAGATAACTCCCCTGATAATCAATGCTTTGTGTTATTTTATCCGCTATATCCTTGATATCTCTTTTAGCTTTGCTTATGATTGGATCAGAGCTTGATGATATATCATATAGCTTTTGGCGTATTGATCTAAGTTGTGAAAGTGACGCTGGGGATTTGTTTTCTAAAATTGCATTCAGCTCATCTAAAAAAGGAATAAATCGTCGATTCTCTTTACCATTCTGCAAGTAAGGATGATTATTCTTAAGATCTAAAACAGCCTGCTCAACAGAGGTTACGTTTTTACCTGACTTTACACCAAAGTTAAAAACCTTTTCGTTTTCAAAAAAGCTAACAGGTGTGTATAAAATGTCCGAGTGATCCTGAATAGCTTTTTTAGTATCATCAAATGTGCGTTCAATGTATTTCCCCATTTTGGCCGATTCAAAAGGAACAGCGTTTAAGATCTGTTGCTCTTTATTAACAACTCTTCTAAATGTGCTTTCAGCATCTTGAAGTGCTTCTTGAGCGAGGCTTCTTTGAGCAGCGGTCCTTGCATTAACAACAGCTTGTTCAGCGTTTATTAATCCTTTTGATTCATCAGCAATACGAGCAACAGTGTTTGGATCTGTTATTCCAAATTGATTCAGTATCTTTCCAATTACATTTTCAGTTGGCTCTGCTTTTCCTTGTAGGCCACGAACAGCGGATGTGATTGCATCCGATTGCTCAAGAAGTTGACGGTTTAAGTCCTCTCCGCCAGTTCTTGCTGCAATCCGTTTTTCAAAACCAGCTAACACGGGAAAAGCCTGACCAATGGTAGCTCTGGTACCAGGACCAATCCGTTCTACGTCTTGAATGTTTTCCAATGCTCGGTTGATCATTCCGGCACCTCCGCGAGCACCCGCGCCAAGTGTTGCCAACGCACCTGGAATTGCTGCTCCGATTAAAGATTCCTTAATCGCACTCGCAGTGCTTGAAAGAGGGTTTTCAAGAGGATTTTCAATTTTCCCCTCAACTGCTCCTGCTGCAAGCCCACCTAAGGCACCTGCTCCTATGGTCGCTTTAGTTGCGCCGGAAAAACCCTTGAAAACCGGAACTCCGCCTCGAATTGCAGAGCCAGCAATTTCTCCAAATCGATAGTCTTGATCTTCATCCAGTTTCTCAATGGTCTGTGCGCCCGCTTCTCCAAGTCCGGAAGACAACGCTCCTGCTGCAATTTGAATTGGAATGCTGGATCCACCAGTTCCCAATGCAATGGCCAATGGGATTCCATAGCGAGAAACAGTCTTTGGATTTAGTTTTACCGGAGCTTCCTCATCAAACACTGATCCAGCTCCAGTTTCAGCAAGCCTTGCTTCTTCAGCCTGCATTGCCGCACCCATCTTCTGCTCCTGAGTAGGATTAAATCCAGACTGCTCCTCGCGACGGCGCATCTCTGCAATCGTTGCAGGAGCCTTTTCAGATGCATATCTCCGCACGGTATCTGAGATAACGTCACGAGATGTTCCATCTGGAAACGACAGAGTTCCAACTCCATCAACTCTTACTTTGATAGCCATGTTATTTGATCTCCCTTCCTTGAGCATCCATATCAATGATAGTATCCATTACATTAGTTCCGCCTGCCGGGACTACTTGGCCAACTTTACCCTTCTTACCAAGTGTTAAGAATCCAAATTGATCTCTGGTGTTAAACCAGTTCTGCCTAGCATCTTGAATCTCCCTCTGAGTTGCTTGATCAACAAATATGGCGTTTCGATTGAACCTCTTATCAATCAAGTCATCCTTAAACGCGGAATCAATAAGCTTCAATGCACGAGGCAGGAAGTTGGCAGATTCTGGATCACCAAACAAGCGTTTTGCAGACATAAGCTCGTTTCCAGTAAGAGAAGCTCCAAATAGTGTTTTTCTCTTTCCAGAAACGTATCCTTCAAATTCCTGAATCACATCGTTTAATGCTGCATACCTTGAATCTTCAACGCCGTATTTATTCTTAATTCCATTGATCCACGATTTAAATCCATTGAACCCCTTCTGAGAAACCTTTGCTATATCACCAGTTCCCTGAAGTGCAGATATAGATTGAGCAAGTGTTCCAGCCATTCCAAGACCTTCTACATAAGAATTTAAAGAGTCTCTCTCGTCCTTAAGCATTGGCCTTGTAACACCAGCAGAAACTCTAAACTCTTCGTTATCTTGAGATGACTGAGGAAGCATAGAATAGAGAGACTGGAGCTTTTCTTTGTCTGGCTTTTCAGCCTTAAGCTCCTGCATGAATCCTTTAAGAGACTCTTGTTCAAATTTGCGTTTCCGATCAGATTGATACTCACGATTCTTCTGCCTATATTCTTCTCCAAGCATGCTGAACCGAACAACAGCCTCTTCGTCAGGAATCTTGCTAAGATCCTCGACCATCGGAATTTCTCCTTTTTGCTGAAGAAAACTAAGTCCAGCCCTTGCTTGTTTCCCTCTCTCTTCAGCAGGGATTTGACTTTGGGATCTTGCTACCGCCTGCTGAAGCATACCCCTAAGCTGGCCAGCCGGCATGTCGGGTCGAGCCTCAACACCATAAGCACTTAGTCCTGCAACAAGCTCTGGAATATCGGTTTCCCTTGCCAAGTCCTTTGTTTGCAGCAACTCAGCCCTTCTTTGAGCCATTTGATTCTGAGCTTGAGTTGCTGATATTCTGTAGGCTGGATCACCCTCATACTGAGATGGACCCATCGTGTTGTTATACACAGAAGCTGCTCCCTCTCCAGCAGCAATTTGCCTACGAAGAGACTTGTTCCTAAAATCGGCCATCTTCTCTTCAAGGGTTGCTCCGGTAGGAGGCTCAATCCCCTGCTGAAGCGCATTGATCATCAACTGACGATCAAGCATCCGCTGCTCGTCCCGCTTACCAAACTCCTCTTGGAGCAACGCCTGACGCGCCCTAGCCGCCTCCTGACCGCGTTGGGTGGTTCCAGTCACTGCACCAGCAAGACCGCCAGTCAGGACGTTGAAGATGTTGGAAGCGACACCAGGGCGGTATTGAGCTTGCCCCTCGATGTCGGCGGGATCGGGATAGTTGTAGTTCGTAGCCATAGGTTAGTAGCCTCCAGCGAAAGTGTTTTTCTTGCGAAGTGTTCCGGGTGCGACGGACGTGGGTGCCATGCTGCGATCGGGATTCATTTCGCTCCCAACAGGTTCTTGTACTGGACCCATTCTGTATTGATTCATTCGATCCTCCATCCGCCGCTGAATTTCTTCATCTCTAATCTGCTTCATTGCCATAGCTCGTTTTTCGAGCTTGTCGCTCATTCCACTGGCCTGCCCATAGATACCACCAGTCAGCAGATTGCCAAGGCGTTCCATGATGGAGGGATCGTATTTCGCAGCCTCGCGAACCAGCTCGGGATTGACGCGGAATGCTTCGGCCTCAGCAAGCTGTTGCTGCTGAAGCTCTTTGTCGCGCCCGCTGAGGTTGTTGTACAAACCACCTGTAGCAAAATTCGCGGCGTTCTGTAGGAAGTTTTCTAAAGCCATAGTGTTAGTACATCAAAGATCTTCCCGCGCTACGTCCACGAATCACCCTCATCGCTGCTGCAAGGATCTCATCGGGGTCATAGTTGATATCTTGAGAGTATCCAGGAGCAAGCAATCCTGCTTCTCTACGAGCGGGAATCGGAACTTCCGTTGGCATCTTAAACGGTATTATCTTTCCTTCTCTTTTAGTTATTCCGGTAGATGTTTGAGTTGGATATTCCTTGAATTGATACGGTTTAGGAATAGGAACATTAGGACGATTAGTTGTAATTACATCTCTTACAACATTGTACGTTGGAAGTTTTGGAAGATCATCTTGAGGAGGTACCGGAGGCGTTGGAGTCTGATCACCAGTTAGATCCTTAACTTCCTTATCTGTAAGGTTTTTTACATTCTCATCTTCGGAAGGAGGAGTAGGTTTATCAGGTTTTCTTATATAACGATCAACCCACTTCCATTGATCGTAGTCCATAACAGGGTCCAGCATTTCAGGAGGAATGGGAGGAAGGCCCAACCTTGGAGGATTTGGAAGAACTCGCGGTTCTACAAAATCAGGGTTTGGAACAACTTCAATAGGCAGCCCGGTGTTTGGGTTAATTATTGTTGTTGCATTTGTGCTTAATTGCTCTGTTGAAGGATTTAGCTGATCTTGATCATTACTGACCATAGAATCGCTCAACTCCATTTTTTTTAATCGAAAACTTCCGCCCCCAACATTAGTAGTATCGGGTGGAATTGGCTCTACGTTATCACCTACAAGAACAGGTTTTGAAGGTTTCCTAGGAGATAAAGTATTAGGGACACTTAGATCGGGATCACCTACAAGAGGAGTTTCTGGAATTATTTCAGGATCCGAGTAGTAACTCAGAGGATCAACAGGAGGTTGAGCATATCCGGATGGGGTTACTGGACCGAACTGGGCAGGAGGAGACACCTGAACAGCCGACGGTTTATCCATCGGGGTAAACGTAGGAGTGGAAGGCCCCTCATACGAACCGGGCTTAAATTCAACAGGAGATTGAAGATTCTCCAGATCCATCAAGTATTTTTCAAAAGGAGATACCGGTTCCGCAGGTGTTGCAGGAGGAGACACTCGAACAGCCGTAGGAGCTGCCGTAGGTGTAAACGATGATGCAGATGGTCCTTGATACGAACCAGGTGTAAATCCAACAGGAGGTTGAAGGCTTTCAAGATCAACAAGAAACTTATCAAACGGAGACACCGGTTCCTCAGGAGTTCCAGTCGGAAACTCAAATGAGTAAGGAGGAGCAGCAGGTTCTGGATCTTGTGTGGAAACGTAACGATCTTTCCATTGTCTAGAAACAGCGTCAAAAAAGGGATCGACCATTCCGGGAGGCTCTGGAGGAATTGTGTTTCCACCATAAGTTGCCTGATTATTTGTATCTTGAACCGGAGGGTCGATCGGGCGAGGCATATATCAGTTTTTTGGGATAATGCTGTTGATTCGAGCTATCATCCAGTTGGCCACAAGCTTCTTCGCCTTCGGCTTGTCTTTGAGCCACTTCGCAAACTTCTCAGCGTTGCTGTCGTAGACGCTCTTGAACCACTTCGGTCCAACGAGTTCCTTCCAGAAGTAAAACGCCTCCCACTGATCGGGGATACACTCACGAGCGACATGACAGGCTATAGCAGCACTTCCAAGTGATCCGATTGCGCTCGTAACACCCTTAAGAATGGCCAACGGAGATCCAGCTTGAGAAGCTTGAAAATCATTCTGAGCGTTCTGAAGAGCGAAGCTAGACCCAGTCTGTAGCAACTGACCTGGTCCTGCTTGCTGCATACCTTGGATGTATTGAGGCGGAGCAAACGGAGAAGCTCCCTGCTGGAGGTTCCCAAGCTGGGCGGCTTGACCAACAATCGGTTGGAGTCCCAAGGCGGACTGGATATTCGCAATGTTTTGTTGCTGGGTACCCTGACGTTGCTGCTGCGAAGCCATCTGGCCTGCAAAGCTTTGCTGCATGGCAGTGTTCCGCTGACCGGTGGCAGCGAGGATGTTCTGGAAGGCTTCTTGCGCCTGTCGATTTGCGACATCGCTGCTGGTCTGACCGCTTTGGAGTAGGCCAATAGCTTGCTGCCGACGTTGGACATCGGCATTGGAGATGGCCTCGTTTACGGCGCGGGCCTCGCGGAATGCCGAGAGGTTGCCAAGGAGATTGCCAGTGGAAGTTCCGCGGGCGCGAGCGGCTTGTTCCGCACCTCGGATCATGGCTGGATCAAGCGTACCGGCTTGAGCGAGACCAGAACTAATCTGCCGTTCAAGGTTGCTACGGATTCTTGCAGCCTCACCAGTGTCTTGAGGACCACCCGGCATGCCTACGCGCTCGTAGGAAGGAGACTCGATCGTGTCTTCAGGAATCTGATTAGTTCCGGTTTTTAAATCCTGAAGAAAGTTTTCGTAAAGTGCGTAGCGTTTAGGATCAAGAGTCTCAAGCTCGTTCTTACGCTGCTGGGCAAACTGAGTGCCATACTTTTGAGCTACAGCAAGTTGAGCTGCGGCCTGTGGATCGGCCAACTCATTGGATACTTGAGCAATTTGTCGCGTTAGATCGACATCTCCCTGACCGGAGAAATCGTATTCTCGAATTTGAGTCTTACCGGTTTTTGGATCAATGCGAGGATTACCATCCTTATCGAGCAACACATACGATCCCTTTGTTCCAAGTCGAGAAGCTGATTCCAGCTCTCGAATGATAGGGAAAGTTTCCGCTTGGGCATAAACTGCCTCGCGGTTCGCCGCTGCCATGTCTGGTGCTTTATAAGTTCCGCCCATAAGAAATCCTCTTGTTCATCAGCAGTTTGGAGTACCTGTCAAAATCGTACAAACGGTTAATGCCTTTTCTAAAACCGCCCAGCTTGGTTACGTTTTTAGAGCACAAACGCATCATGGCCAACCAAAGGGTATGAACCGCATGAGGCTCAGTACCAATGGCAATCTCGATCCACGCGATGTGACCATCCGGGAAGTTGTTGTTGAGATCCTCGGATTCCTCAATGGAGTTCAGGAACCGAACAGCTCCCACTCCGACGCACTTTCCTTCCTCGTTCTTCACAATGCCAATCAGCTTCTTTGCGCTGAAGATTCCGATCCAGTTGATGATCTGATCATCGGTCCACGAGGAGCAGGTTGGCCAATGCTCCCGCAGTAGCCTGGCAGCTTCAATGTTTGTTGGATGAACGCTCATTGCTGGGGCCGCACAGAATCGACGAATCCGGAGAGAATGGTAGATTGCAGAGACAAGCGACCAGCGTCTGCGGTTACCTTGAATTGCAAAGTATTCCAGCGACCTTGGCTGATCAGGTTGTAAGCCTTAAGGAACTTCTGGCTTGAGGTGATCGCCAGCGCGGAATCAAGCGTCACGAATGTGGCCGACATATCCTTGGACAGCGACACTTCGGCGGTCGTGGTGGCGGTGGTGTACGGGTTGTCGAAGGCAAATTGAACGCTGTACCCGATCTTGTCGGGGATAGGTTCGTTCAGATTGTAAGCCTTGGTGATCACCTCAGATTGATAATTCGCACCGCCATCGGTGTATGCGGAGCTTGAAATTGGATTGAGCCGGCTGTTTGGAAGGTAATCGTTGAAGGACCAGACCTGGCCGGCTCCCGCTGACACCGAGATGATATCGCCAGCAAACATGAGGACGGGTCCAAATGTTGAGAACGAGGTTGGGATGAAGTCGTTTACGATCCAGTTGTCCCAGTAACCAAGCCACGAGCGGGCCAGTGAGTGGTATACGATGACCGCGTTGTTCTCGTTGAGTGCTCCTTCAA
>Ga0209088_10002725_pt1 | contig 10674 bp, 8 predicted proteins | sample S_140625_EF_Meta_FD_187324 | JGI IMG/M metagenome (GOLD analysis project Ga0209088, IMG submission 187324) | Freshwater microbial communities from Lake Simoncouche, Canada to study carbon cycling - S_140625_EF_MetaG (SPAdes) (version 2) | ecosystem: Environmental > Aquatic > Freshwater > Lake ...
CAGCTTTTTCAGTATTCTTATTATGGAGATTAAAATTAAGCGATAGCATTTTCTTAAGAACACAAAAGGAAAGAATTATTCCCTATGTGATTACTATGTTTTTTTATTGGTGGATGTATTATCTCAGTAGGAATTTTACAGACCAGCCGATTGCATTAAAATTCTTTTATTTAGGCATATTTGTAGCAAGTGCCATAGGCATGACAGTCAATAATTTTATGAAAGTAAGCCTACACGCAATGGGTATCGCTGGTTTGACAACTGCTATCATTTTAGTTAGTGTATTTTATCCAGTCAATAATGCAATTTGGGTGCTATTGGTGGTACTTTTAACAGCACTAGTGATTAGCGCAAGATTGGTGGTAAGTGATCATAGTAAAAAAGAATTAATTGTAGGATTGTTGATAGGCGTATTTACGCAAGTAGCTGCTTATTTATGGGTTGTCTAATTTAAAATACAGATTATGTGGTATCGTTTAGGTCAAAATATATTAAAGTATAAAAAAACATATTTGTATTTTGTGCTCCTTAGTACGGTTGTAATGGGGTATTATGCTGTTCAAGTTAAATTAAGTTATGAGTATACCAAAGCCATCCCTTCAGACAATCCTAAGTTTATTGTTTATAATGATTTCGTAAAAAAATATGGGGTAGATGGAACAACAGTTGTCGTGGGGTTTAAGACAGATCAATTTTATACAAAGGATTACTTCAACCAAGTAGACGCTTTGCACAAGGCGCTTAAACAAAATACCGCAGTGTCCGAAGTCATGAGTATTCCAACTGCCTATACCATCACAAAAGATAGTGCTGAAACTAAGTTCAATGCTGTGAAGATCTTCCATGCTCCTTATACAAGTGATAGTTTATTGTTAGCAGATCAAGCTGTTTTTGAAAACCTGCCTTTTTATAAAAACTTATATTACAATCCAGATAGCAATAGTTATATCATGGCTGTCTCCTTTATTGCAGATTCTATCAATAGTGGTTCTAGAACAAAAATCATTGGTAGCATTCAAAATGAATTAGATCGCTTTAGCCAATCTAACAAAACTGAAGTTCATATAAGTGGTTTGCCATTTATCAGGACTATCATGGCCGATCGAATTAAAAAAGAGATGCTTTGGTTTTTGATTGGGTCGCTGGTTTTATCTGCCATTACTTTATTGCTCTTTTTTAGATCTATTTCGGCTACTATTATGAGTTTGGCTGTGGTCTTGATGGGCGTGATCTGGAGTTTAGGTACCATGGTGTTATTGGGTCAAAAGATCACTTTATTGACTGCATTGATACCGCCATTGATTGTAGTGATTGGTATCCCAAACTGTATCTACTTTTTAAATAAGTACCATACTTCCTACAAAGAGACAAATGATAAGGACAAAGCACTTGTACAAATGGTTGGTAGGATGGGGGTGGTGACTTTATTCTGTAATATTACTGCAGCCATTGGCTTCTTTGTATTTGCTTTAACTAAAAGTCCTCTATTGAAAGAGTTTGGCTGGGTGTCTGGTTTAAACATTATGATTTTATTTTTCATAAGTTTATTTTTTATTCCTCCAGTACTTTCTTATTTACCTGCACCAAAAGCAAAACATGTTCGTTATCTAGACAATCTATATTTAGAAAAAATATTACTTAAAATAGAACGTTGGGCATTTACGCATACTAGATGGGTTTTTGGTATCACCATCATTGCAGTCATTGTTTCCTTATTAGGCGTATTGCAAATTAAAAAAGAGGCCTTTATTGTAGACGATTTACCAAAGCAAGATAAAGTATACACCGACTTAAAATGGTTTGAACAACAAGCAGGCGGGGTGATGCCTTTGGAAATTTTGGTAGATACGAAAAAAACAAATGGGTTAATTCGATCTATCAAACCTCTAGAGCAAATAGAGGCATTCAATACTTTCATGCTAGAACAACCTGAATTGGGTAAGCCATTAGGTTTATTAGAAGGTGTAAAATTTGCTAAGCAAGCATTTTATGATGGAGATAGTTTATCCTATGCTATTCCAACAGGAACAGAAATGGCATTTATTGGCCCCTATTTTGCAAGTGCTGCTCCAAAAGAAGGCATCAAAATGACAGCGAATAATCCAGCACAACTTTTGAATAAATTTATAGATACTGCTAAACGACAAACAAGAATCAGTGTCAATATGAAGGATATAGGAAGTGCTAAACTTCCAGTGCTATTGAAAAAAATAGATAGTGCCTCCAATGCCATCTTTGATACCGCAAAATACAATGTGGTCATAACAGGTAGTAGTGTGACATTTTTAGAAGGCAGTAATTTTATTGTAAAAGGATTGGGAGAGTCCATCTTCTGGGCCTTTTTATTGATTGCAATTTGTATGATTTTCTTATTTAGATCCTTTCCTATTTTAATTTGTTCTTTAATTCCTAATATTGTGCCATTGTTTATCACAGCTGGTATCATGGGCTGGACGGGTGTTTCTTTAAAGCCTTCAACTGTTTTGGTATTTAGTGTGGCATTAGGCATTGCGATAGATGTCACCATCCGATTCTTAGTGAACTATAAGCAGGAATTACCTCATTTAAACTATCAAGTGCATACCACATTGGTACAAACAATCAAACATACAGGTATCAGTATCATCTATACTTCTTTGGTATTGGTTGCTGGTTTTGTTATATTCTGTTTTAGTGATTTTGGAGGAACTAAAGCCTTGGGTTGGTTGACTTCAATTACGTTAGTGGTAAGTACATTAACGAATTTAGTACTGCTCCCAGCACTCATTAAAACCTTTATTAAATCAAAGTAGTTTTTAAGTACCTAAGGAAGTAATTGTTTTAATGTATTTTGTAATGCACTTCCTCTTAAGTCTGTCGCAATAATTTTTCCTGTTGGATCTAAGAGTACATTAAAAGGAATTCCTTGAATTTGATAGGTATTCACAACAGTACTTTCCCAATTTTTTAAATCACTAATTTGTAACCAATTTAATTTGTCTTGTTGGATTGCTTCAAGCCAATCTGCTTTATCATCATCCAATGAAACTCCAAGAATGGCGAAATTCTTAAGCTTAAACTGCTCATAGGCAGCAACTACATTCGGATTTTCTCTTCTACAAGGACCACACCAACTAGCCCAAAAGTCGACCAATACATATTTCCCTTTTAGGCTACTTAGTGTGATGATTTTTCCTGTAGGATCTTGTAATGCAATCTCAGGCGCCATGGAGCCAACAACAATTGCAGCTGCTGGACTTGCTGCCTGTACTTGACCATTTAAAATAGTTACAAACTCAGCCAAAGGAGCTGCTTTTGTTTTTTCTGCAACGGCTTTTGCCATAGCAAGTACCTTATTAATTTCCATCGACCTCAATGCCTTACCTAGGGCAAAATAAATGAGCGCTGGGCTATTTGAGCTATTGATTGTTTGTTCAACATGGTCATTGAGTGCTTTGATTTTTGTTTCCTTCTGTTGTTGTAGGTAAAAAATACTACTATCTTTTCCGTTGCTTTGTTGCAAATTGTCTAAAGCGTAAAGTGTCGCAAACAAGGAGGAGTCTTTTGATCTGTAGGATTTCATATATTGAATCAAAGCGGCGCTATTGGGAGAACCTTTAACAGCATAATTCGCAAAATTTGCTGCATCTGCATTGATCTGTATTTGTTCCTCATCATTAATAAAGCTAATATCTAAATCATCCCCACTGCTGAGTCTATAAATGCCTTCCTGTTTCGCAATGAATTCAAAATTGTATTTTCCGTCTGCATCCAAAGTGATAGAGTCCAAGGTAATGATTGGTTTACCACCATATGGAATTTCTTGTAAAAGAAGCGGCTTATTCGCTGCATTTTTAATGGTTCCAGAAATGCTAAAACGCGCTTCCTGATTTTTATCTTTACACCCTGGAAGAATGAAAAGTAAAACAGCAAAAAATGCGATGCTTGTATTTTTTATCATAAAATAAATTTCTATTTTGACATGATTGCTTTTAAAACTTCTGATTTTTTATAAGAGTGATTTGATGGTAGACAGTACCAGGTCTAATTGACTTCCATCCTGTCCACCAGCTGCAGCTAAGGTCTTTTGACCACCACCACCGCCTTTGATTAATGTGGCGATATGTGTTTTTATTAAATGTGGCGCCTCCCAGTTTTTAGCAGCAACCAATGCATCGCTCATTGACAATGCGGCAAAAGCTTTTTCTCCCTCTGTGCCAACTAATAACACCATGACCTCTCCTGTTTGAGTGTGGGTGAGTAAATGAGCCGCTTTTTTATACTGATCCATATTGCTTAAAGCAACTTGTAGTCCAAGGAATTGAACGCCATTGATTGTTTCGAAATTATTTTGTTGTGCCTCTACCAATTCGTTGACAAGGATTGCTTCCCTGCTTTCTAATTGTTTCTTAAGTTCCTTTTGTTGATTTTGCAACTCAACGATATAAGTCGAAAGCTGATCCATTGAATAGGCGCTAGTGTCAATTGTTGCTTCTTTTTTATTTAAGCTTGCAGCTATCATTGCATTCGCTTCTTCTAATTGAGCAACTTGTTTTCTTAATTTATCTTTCGCTTCGACTTGGAATGCTGCTGCAGCATGTCCCACAACAGCTTCGATTCTTCTTACACCTGCGGCTACTGAGGATTCTGCTTTTAGAACAAAATGGCCTATTTCACCAGTATGGCCCACATGTGTACCGCCACATAATTCAATGGAGTAATTTGGATCCATCACCACCACACGAACTCTGTCGCCATATTTTTCTCCAAATAAAGCCATCGCACCAAGGGCAATCGCCTCGTCTTTACTCATTTCTTTGATGACTACAGGTAGATTTTCTTTGACTTTTTCATTCACCAATTTCGTTACTGCTTCAATTTCCTCGTTGGTCATTTTAGCAAAATGAGAAAAGTCAAAACGCAATTGGCCTTCATTTACTAAACTACCTTTTTGTGCAACATGCTTTCCTAATACAGTCCTAAGTGCGGCATGTAATAAATGCGTTGCAGAATGGTGTTGAGTGGTATGTGTCCTTAAAGTTGTATCCACTTCTGCTTTTACATGCGTACCAATAGTTGATGGCAAACTGTCAGTAAAATGAATGAATAAATTATTCTCTTTTTTGGTATCTGTTACTGCAAGCACAGTGCCATCTTCAAATATAAAATTACCCTTATCACCCACCTGACCGCCACTTTCGGCATAAAAAGGCGTTGTTGCTAATACCCACTGGTAGGCTTCTTTGCCTTTTGCTTTCACAGTTCTGTACTTAACAATTGGTGTAGTTGCTTCTGTGATAGTATATCCAATGAATTCGGTTTTAATATCTTCACCCACTTGTATCCAGTCGCCTGTATCAATGGCAGTAGCGGCTCTACTTCTATTTTTTTGTTGTTGCATCTCTTGCTCGAATCCTGCCTCATCAATGGAAAGTTCATTTTCACTTGCAATCAATCTTGTCAAGTCCACTGGGAATCCGAAAGTATCAAACAATTCAAATACCAATTGACCCTCTACGACACTATTTTTAGCTTGCGTATGAATGACATCATCCATGCGCTTTAATCCTTTTTCCAAAGTCCTTAAAAAACCTTCTTCCTCTTCTTTAATGACCTTGGTAACAAATTCTAATTGTTGATTTAATTCTGGAAATACATGTTCAAATTGTTTTGCTAACAAAGGCATTAATTGAAATAGCAAAGGACGCTTATAATCCAAATAAGAATAATAGTAACGTACAGCCCTTCTTAAAATTCTTCTTATCACATAACCTGCGCCTGTATTTGAAGGTAATTGGCCATCTGCAATGGCAAATGCGATGGCACGAATATGATCTGCTATTACTCTAAAAGCAACCGCTTCCTTGCTATCGCCAAAATCATACACCTTACCAGTGATTGTAGCCACTTCTTCGATTGTCCCAGTGAATACATCTGTATCGTAATTGCTTTTTTTATTTTGTATTGCACGAACCAATCTTTCAAAACCCATACCTGTGTCCACATGTTTATTAGGTAAGGGTTCTAAGCTACCGTCTTTTTTACGATTGTATTGCATAAAAACATTGTTCCATATTTCTATGACTTGAGGATGGTCTTTATTCACTAATTCACGTCCTGGGATCAACGCGATTTCTGCATCAGATCGCATATCTATATGGATCTCACTACAAGGCCCACATGGTCCTGTATCACCCATCTCCCAGAAATTATCTTTTTTATTTCCGTAAATAATTTTATCTACTGATACCCATTTTTTCCATTCTTCTAATGCGATACTTGAAGGGGGTAGGTTTTCTGATGCATCTCCTTCGAATACACTTACATACAATCTATTCGGGTCCAAATGATATACCTTGGTTAATAATTCCCAACTCCATGCAATGGCTTCGGCTTTAAAATAATCACCAAAACTCCAGTTACCCAACATTTCAAACATCGTGTGGTGGTAAGTATCTACACCCACTTCCTCTAAATCATTGTGCTTACCGCTCACCCTTAAACATTTTTGGGTATCTGCAATTTTAGAATGCTTGGGCGCTTGGTTGCCTAAAAAATAATCCTTGAATTGGTTCATGCCCGAATTGGTAAACAATAAAGTGGGGTCGTTTTTTACTACAATAGGGGCGGATGGAACAATGACATGTCCTTTAGATGCGAAAAAATCTAAAAACTGTTGTCTTATTTCTGAACTCTTCATCATGGGACGTTTTTTTAAGCTTTGGGCTAAATAAAAAGCTATCTTTGTAGCGTTTCTAATGGTCTTCAAAGGTAAGCATTTGAGCCTTTTTTTGGGACTTTAGAAGGCAAATAATCATGCTTCATGAAGAAAATAAAATATTTCTTTAACACCCATACATTAAGGTTCGAAAAAATCGAAGTGCCCCTTAAAGTAAGGCTTTTACAAACTATCGGGTTTATCATTGCATCTATTGCAGTGGGGGTCCTTTTTGTGGCTATTTTGTTTAAATTTATTGACTCCCCTAAAGAAAGGTTATTAAGACAACAGAATACTGCATACAAAGAGAGTTATGCCGTTTTGCAAGAACGCATGAAACAATTGGAGCTCCAGATGGTGGAATTAGAACAAAGAGACAATGAAGTCTATCGTTCCATTTTTGAAGCAACCCCTATTCCGGACAGTGCAAGGGTAAAAGAAATGTTGGCTAAAAATGAAATTCGTTTGATTCAAAGTTTATCCAATACTGCTTTGATTGAGAATATGCGTAATCAATTGAATAATTTAAGTTTAAGGATGTCTTTTCAAGGCCAGTCTTTTGCTGAAATTACGACGATGGTGAAAAACAAAGAAAAATTATTAAGAGCTATTCCAGCTATTCAACCGGTGAGTAATAAAAACATGAAACGTGTTGCTTCAGGATTTGGTTACAGAATCGACCCTGTATATAAAGACTTTAGATTACATGCGGGATTGGATTTTTCTGCGCCAACTGGGACCCCAATTTATGCAACATCGGATGGCGTGGTACAAATAGCAGGATTCAATACAGATGGTTATGGCAATAAAGTTGTGATCAATCATGGCTATGGTTTTCAAACTTTATATGCACATATGGTTCGTGTAAAAGCAAAAGCAGGACAGTCTGTTAAAAGGGGAGAAGTCATTGGCTATATTGGAAGCACGGGAAAGAGTACTGGACCGCATTTGCATTATGAAGTAATTAAGCGAGGCACTAAAGTAGATCCAGTCTATTATTTTTTCAATGATTTAACCCCTGCACAATTTGATCGTTTATTAAAAGAAGCTGCAGCAAATAAACAAAGTTTAGACTAATGGATCCAGAAGTAATGGCATTTTTAAATAGGATATCCAGGACCATTGGTTTTACGTTGGTATGGATGGGACTCAATTCCACATTAGGGATCATGCTAGGCTATGCATTTGTAGCAGCAGACTGGCAATGGTATAACTATTGCTATTATGTTTTTTTGATACTTAGTACGGGAGGATATTTCTTTTTACTCTATAAAACATGGAAAGATCCAATTGATTTTTCACACTAAGTAGTGCTTAGCTACTATGATCTAAAACAATTTTCCATTGACCGTTTATTTTTTTAAGCAACAAAGTATAATGCCCACTCACATTTCCGACTGTTCTGATGAGCTCCCATTTGCCAACGACACTATAAAATTCTTTGTCCAAAGGTTGCACGGATAGTAGTGTAAATTTTAGTGTACCCATATTGGCTTTATCTGGGTAATTTTTTTTATAATTCGCTAATGTTTTATTGTATCCGTAAGTCACGCCATCTTTGCCCACAAACATTAAACTATCGTTTTCCCAATAGCCTTGCATGAATTGTTTTACATCCCCTTTATTCCAAAATTCAATTTGTGCTGATAATAAATTTAAAATTGCTTTTTCGTCTTTAGACTGTGTAAATGCATTTTGTGAAATGAATACAAGTAACAAAAAGAGTATTTTCTTTCCCATGATTTTTATGTTTTGTTGGTTTAAACTTAACTCAAAATAAGTATTTCAGCTTAATTTGCAACCATGGAGTACCAACTACACTTAAAAAAGGATAAAAAGTTTGCCCCTTTACTAGCCCAGGCGAACCATACTATCCAGAAAAGAAAAAACACCCCTGTTCGATTAATGGCTAGTATTATAAGTCAGCAATTGAGTACAAAAGTAGCAGCGATTATTTTTAATCGTTTTTTAGCTTTATTCGATGGCAAAGAGCCTAGTTGTGAGCAGGTTTTAAAATGTACGAATGACCAACTTAGATCCATTGGATTGAGTCAATCTAAAGTGCATTATATTCAAAATGTAGCACAGTTTTTTTTGGAACATCAAATCACAGACAAGCAATTGTATGCCAAGGAACCAGACGACATTATTGATTTACTAACGCAAATTAAAGGAGTAGGTAAATGGACCGTCCAAATGTTGATGTTATTTAGTCTGGGTCAAGAAGATGTCTTTGCTGTGGATGACTTAGGTATACAACAAGCCATGATTCGTTTGTATAAAATCAAACATGAGACCAAGAAGGAATTGCATACTAAAATGTTGACTATCTCAAATAAATGGACGCCTTATAGAAGTTATGCTTGTTTGCATTTATGGCAATGGAAGGATCAAGGGGCTATTTAAACAATGGATGTTTGATGTCATGGTAAAATGCAAATTGCCATCCATCTTCTTGTCCTTGTTCCCACCATTTTTGTCTCCATTCCATAGCCAATTTCCCATCCATATCATACTTGGCTACAAACTTCGATTTGAGTTGTTGTAATTGCGGTGCCACATCTGCACCAAAGAAAAAGATTTCATTGTCCTTTTTGATCCAAGCCACTTGATGATAAGGACAATGCCCGCCTGTTAGTAAATAATGAATTGTATCATCAATGATACCTTGATCATCCCCTAGCCAAACTACTTTTGAAAAATCTGCTAAGAATTCAAACTGTTCTTTGATATAAGAGGCTGTTGGATTGTTCATAGCCAAATCAAATTCTCTTTTTTGAACATAATAGCTGGCGTAGGGGAAACTTACATAACGTTCTTTAGATAGCGCATCAATATAACTCATACCTCCAGCGTGGTCTTTGTGCAAGTGACTCATGAATACTTTGGTCACAGAACTTGGATTGATACCAATCGCCATTAAATTTTCGTGAATTTGTAAGACACCTTGTTTGTTCATGTATCCTAATCCAGTGTCCAATAAAATAATATCCTTTTCGGTAATGACTACAAATGGTTGAATCTCTACAAGAATGCTTCCTTTGGGACGATCTTGGATCTGCTCTCTCTGGGTATCGAATGGAACAAAAACTTTAGTTTGATCAATGCTAAAACTGCCTTCTGATAATGGATGAATACGCATGTTGCAAAAATACAATTATCGAAGTACCATTTGTCTATCTGCGTCTAATCTTAGTAAAATAAATACCAAAGCAGTAAATGTAAGTAAGGAGGAGCCGCCATAACTGATCAAAGGCAATGGGATACCCACGACAGGGAATAAACCAATGGTCATGCTGATATTGACAGCGATATGAAAAAAGAAAATCCCAACAACGCTATATGCATACACCCTAGAGAATGTACTTCTTTGTCTTTCAGCGATACGAATTAATCTAAATAGGAAAAATAAATACAATCCTAAAAAAGTAAACGTGCCTACAAATCCAAAAGCTTCTCCTATAGATGTAAAAATGAAATCTGTATTTTGTTCAGGTACATATTTACCCCTGGTTTGAGTTCCTTTTAAAAACCCCCTTCCCCAAAATCCACCAGAGCCTATCGCAATTTTACTTTGCTTCACATTATAGTCGTCTGGCTTTCTACTTTTTTTGCCACTTTCAACCAAACTAGCTGCCGCTTTTTTATTCAAACTACAATCGTACTCTTTTCCAACCATACTATAAATACGTGTTGTTTGATAGCATTCTAAAACATTATTAAAGATATAAGGTACTGCAAAACGTACAGTGCTAATTGAAACTATCCAAATAAGTACTATTATAAAAATGGGCTGTTTATTGCGTTTAAAACGCTTCCCTAAATACAATAATAGGAGTCCTGCAATGATTGTTAAAATGATCGCTAAAAGGGTAGGCTCTAACAATAAGGTTGCAATAAAAAGAAGTGCAAACGACAATAAAATGACTAGGATAATAGGTGGTAAACCCTCTCTATACATGGCAAATATAAATGCA
>Ga0209088_10002727_pt1 | contig 10669 bp, 6 predicted proteins | sample S_140625_EF_Meta_FD_187324 | JGI IMG/M metagenome (GOLD analysis project Ga0209088, IMG submission 187324) | Freshwater microbial communities from Lake Simoncouche, Canada to study carbon cycling - S_140625_EF_MetaG (SPAdes) (version 2) | ecosystem: Environmental > Aquatic > Freshwater > Lake ...
ACTGGAGATCACAGGTGCTGTGACAACCGGTGCTGCTGCAACAGTGATCGTCAGGGCCTTTGTCCCAGAGCCTGTAGCGTTGGTCGCCTTGAGGGTAACAGCCGAGGTTACAGCAACTGTTGGCGTTCCCGAGATCACACCGCTCGTTGCATTGATCGTCAGACCAGCCGGCAGTCCAGTTGCACTATAGGAAGTCGGACTTCCCGAAGCCACGACCTGATAACTAAACGCGGTACCAACGGTTCCACTGGCTGTGGCCGCACTGGAGATCACAGGTGCTGTGACAACCGGTGCTGCTGCAACAGTGATCGTCAGGGCCTTTGTCCCAGAGCCTGTAGCGTTGGTCGCCTTGAGGGTAACCGCCGAGGTTGCGGCTGCTGTGGGCGTTCCGGAGATCACACCACTGGTCGCATTGATCGTCAGACCAGCGGGCAGTCCGGTCGCGCTGTAGGAAGTCGGACTTCCCGAAGCCACGATCTGGTAACTAAACGCAGTTCCGACTGTTCCGCTCGCGGTAGCTGCGCTCGAGATAACAGGAGCGACTGCAGTACCTCCACCTGTCGTTCCACCCGCCGCAGTTCCGTTGATTAAAAAGGCGACAGGGATCTTGTTGGTCGTTCCAGGGGTTCCGTTGTAACCAAAGGTCACCGATCCGCCTGCAGGAATGGTGCTGGTCCAAGTAACCGGACTGACCACCCACTTGGTTCCTACCTGGGAGGCAACAGCTGCGCTCCAGATATCAGTGACCTTACCATCAAAGGTGAATCCAAGACTCCAGTTACTCACTGCCGCGGTTGTTGGATTACTGATCACGACCTGAGCCGTGAAGCCAGTTCCCCAATCGTTCTGGATCGTGTGCACTACTGTCAGAGTTCCCGTGACTGGAGCTGCCGCCACGGTGATCGTAAGGGCCTTGGTCGCAGAACCCCCGGCGTTAGTCGCCTTGAGGGTGACAGCCGAGGTTGCAGCTGCTGTGGGTGTTCCCGAGATCAGCCCGCTGGTTGCATTCACGATCAGACCAGCAGGCAGTCCCGTCGCGCTGTAGGAAGTAGGACTTCCCGATGCCACGATCTGGTAACTAAACGCTGTGCCCACTGTTCCGCTGGCCGTAGCGGCACTGGAGATTGCCGGGGCTGTTACTACCACAGGTTTAGCTGCCACGGTGATCGTCAGTGTCTTGGTCCCAGAACCTCCGCCGTTGGTCGCCTTGAGGGTGACAGCCGAGGTTGCAGCTGCTGTGGGTGTTCCCGAGATCAGCCCGCTGGTTGCATTGATCGTCAGACCAGCCGGCAGTCCCGTCGCGCTGTAGGAAGTAGGACTTCCCGATGCCACGATCTGATAACTAAACGCCGTGCCTACTGTTACACTCGCTGTCGCCGCACTCGAGATGACAGGAGCAGCCACAACTGGTGCAGCCGCAACAGTGATCGTGAGCGTCTTGGCCCCAGAACCACCGGCATTGGCGGCATTCAAGGTTACAGCCGAAGTCGCAGCAACTGTCGGTGTTCCCGAGATCAGTCCACTGATCGCATTCACGGTCAGTCCAGCAGGTAACCCGGTCGCACTGTAGGAAGTCGGACTTCCCGATGCCACGATCTGGTAGCTAAACGCTGTGCCTACTGTTCCGCTGGCCGTTGCCGCACTAGAGATAGCAGGAGCCGCGGGCAGAACAACTGCCGCGGGCTGGATTAACCCCGCTCCGGTTCCATCTGCAATCGTGGCACCTGAGACGTTGCTGAGCTGAACGGAGAACTGCTTATTTGCAGCCAACGTCTGGCCAGGCACGACCACCGAGATCGTCTTCATGGTTTCCCCAGGAGCAAAGGAGAGAGTTCCCGAGGTAGCCGTGAAATTCGTACCTGCCGCGGCCGTTCCATCAACCGTGGCATAGGCCACGCTGACAACGGCCGAGGCAGGTGCGGATAGAGTCACCGCAAAGTTCATGGTCTGCGAAGTCACTCCACTTCCAGTCGCCACTCCGATCAAAGGAGCCAGGCTGCCTTGGATATAGGACATCCGGAGACTGTTCACTGTGGTCCAATCATCATTCAGAATTCCACCCGTATCTCCGCTGTTGGGATTCAGGCTCCAGTAGGTCCAGCTCATCCCCTTCTGGTTGCCTGTGAGATCCTTGACACCATCGAGGTTCAAATCTCCATCCATGTAATCGGTCAACTTATCCATCCACTGCTGATCACTCGTCGTCAGCAGCTTGCTTCCAAACTCACCCAAGAGAAGCGGAGCTGTCTGATTCTTGAAGATGTATCCCCAGTGGGCATACCACACATCATCCAGATTGTTCGGATAGGTCGCATCCGAGAACCAGCTTTGGGCAAAGACGCTCGCTGGATAATCATGCATCGAATAGACCAGCTTGGCGGGATTCGTCAGCACCACGGGATAGGTGGCCACTCCCTTGAGATTGCCTCCCCACCAGGTGGTCTGACCGTTGTACTGTTCCGTTCCCTCAACAATGATCAGCCAGTTCGGGTTGGCCGCGAGGACTGCATTACCGGCCCGCTCCGCCGCTTTGTTCCAATCGGTCGCGGGAGCAGAGTTTCCCCAAGTCGCGCTCTTCTTGGGCTCATTAAAGAGATCCGCACCAATCACCGTTGCATTACCAGAGTACCGCTTGGCCAACATGACCCAATCGTCGATCCAGCGCTGCTCGGTGTAGTAAGCGTCTCCTGGGATGTACCAAACATCCTCACCGATATAACCATCCGCTTTGGCCGAGTGCCGATCCAAGATCACCTTGAGCCCGATCGATCCGGCGTAGTCGATCACCTTGTCCAAGCACTGGATCGGAGTCAGACCCTGCAGGTCAGGATTCTGCGCGTAGTTGAGGCTGCTGGTCACCGCATCACTCCGGAGCATCTCGTTCGAGTAGGGAATCCGCAGAGTGTTGAAGCCAAGACTCTTGATCTGATCGAGCATCGACTTGTATCCCCGCGTCCACAACCCGTGGAACACCTTGTTGCTCGTTTCAAAGCCGAACCAGTTTACTCCGCTGATACGAACTGGATTTCCTGCCGCATCGACAATTTGATTTCCCGAAGCGGAAAGATATCCGCTCGTGGTGACAGTTCCGGTCGAAGCGGACAACGTCAGCGTCGCATCCCCCACCGCCAAGGTGGGCAGAGTGACGGGAGGAGTGACAGGAGGAGTAACTGGGGTGGAAGAAGAAGTCACCGTCAGCGTAAAGGCCCGAGTCGCGATAGCCGCGACGGAATCCTTAGCCTGAACCGTAAAGGTTGCTGTGCTAGCCATCGTCGGAGTTCCGCTCAAAACTCCTGCAGTGGAAAGGGTCAACCCCGCAGGCAAAGTGCCGGTGGTGACGCTCCAGCTATAAGGCGCAGTTCCCCCTGAGGCCGCTAGGGTCTGGGTGGTGGCGGTCCCTACCGTCACACTGTTCAGCGCTAAGTTAGAAACCGATAAAACGGGGACGGTGGTAGAAACGCCGTTAAAGAGAATGTTCGTCGGCTGGAGTCCGGCCGTTGTGAAGTTCGCCACAAAACCAACATCAACAATTCCGCCGGTCGGGATCACCCCATTATAATCCGCGTTCCGAATCACATAGTGATTCGCGAATCGGCTCGAGATCACACCCTCCCAAAGGCTCGTGATGTCCCCTGCATAATCAAATTCCAACGTCCAACCACGAGTCGCATCCACCGAGGTATTGTTGATATGAAAAAGCCCCTGCCCGCCGCTTGCCCATTGATTCGCATACGAAAAAGTGACCGCTGCCGAGTCCACATGGGTATGGGTCGTTGGATCGACCAAAGCAGTACTCGCAGGCGGTGGTGTAACGGGTGTTACAGCCACCCCGTAATCCACTCCACCGAAATCTAGGTCACTGGTGGAAAAGAACACCTCCCCCACGGGGTCGATTCTCTGCCAGATGACGTAGAGAATATGCCGTCCAGTGCGGACTGGCAGATTCAGGGTCATGTAATAGTTCGAGCCACTCAAAGTCGTTGCTTCCGCTCCGGGAAGTTCAACTAAGTCCGCCCAACGAAGGGATTCCCGGGCATTGTAGCCTTCCCGAGTGATGTAGGCCTTGAAGAAACTTGGGTCATGAACGGTTGTGGCATAAAATCGGCAAAGCTTGGGCCCCGGCACCACCTTGGTGGCCGGCCAATCGGTCCGAACCAGATTCAATCCGGCATACTTGTCCAATCCAACCCCGGGCAGCTTTCCGTCTGGAATGATGGCTGGATAGTTATAATCGGGAATTTGGCGTCGAACTTCCATCCAATCATAAAAAGGCTGGGTGCCCGCAACCCCGATCGCAGCCTTGGCTGCTTCACTTGTCGGAGTTTCAGGATTTTCTAGAAACACTTCATACGAGCGACTGATCGGATCCGCCATCGAACCGTGCCCGAAGGCACTCACCGCACCGAGAATCAATGCATGGAAGAAGCTTCCGATGATTTTTGTTTTTGTTTTCATAAGTAGAACCTAATCCCCGTTTCCACTCTTTTCAGAGAAGTCGGCCAACAAGACCGAAAACTCTTCGAAACAGGCCAGAAAAATATTTAACCCGTTAACTAAAACCCAAAAATATTCCGCTCGACTGAAAATAAAATATTGCGATCAGATCAGCTTTGAAACAAAGCGCGGATCTCGGCCGTGTCGGGATAAACCAGTTTCTCGCTCGGTCCGCTCTGAAACACGCCGTTTTTGTAGTACGGAGTCTTGAGGGCGAGATCGATTTGGGGAGGAGAAGCAAACCCGCCCCAGAAACAAGGTAGTTTGCTCTGCTTCGGAGGGTGGAACACCCCGCACGGCGCAAGCAGGCAATCCAACGTATCCACATCCCACCATCCTCCCGGTTCCCCCAGATAGGCCGAGCCCCGTCCTCCCCAAAGAATAAGGCACTCATCCGATACGGGATGCGTATGGGTAAAGTCCGGCTCGTTCTGGCTGAAACAGAAATTAAAGCCGCCCGTGCGAGAACCTCCTCCGGGCCAAATCACAAAAACCGCCGGACTACCCAAGGCCCCAAAGGGCGTCCCTCGAAACATATTGAACAAGGCCCCTTCCCGCCGGATATCGGCCGACGAGCGGTTCCAAGAGCGTGCCGCCGATTCCGTTTCCCGGTATTTCAGAGCGAGCGGCGCCTTGAGTGTCCCCGTATCCGCATTCAGACCCGCATGAAAACAGGTTTCATGGTTTATCACTCCCATCGCCACATCATAAAATCCCGCTTCAGTATAAAGATCGAACTGGGGCGGGGTGATTTGCGAAACTAACACCAGGTTCTCCTTGTTTCCTGAAGTGTTTCGAACCGCATGAGAGACTCCTTCCGGGAAATACGCGATATCCCCCGGCTCAACGGAAACCCACCGGCCCAGAAGAAACACTTCCCCCCGCCCGGCCGCACAAATCATAACTTCCTCCGCAATGGTATAGGCGTACGAGGCACTCTCCTCCCCAGGCTTCAGCGTCAAAACATGCACGCTTTCCGTCTGAAATCCGTTACCCGGCCAAGCGATCAGCCTCGTGTGAACCCCATGCGTTCGGATGACCACCCCATCATTAAGATTCCCGATCGCCCCATTCACACGAATTTGGCTGTGAGTGAAATACTTCGCCTGATGCTTGGGATCCGCCATCTCTTACTCGTAGAGCTACCTACACAAAGTGTCGAACCTCAAGAACAAGTTGCGATTGATCCCTAGAGCACTCGTAAAGGCCCGGGGAAATGTTGGTAACCGAAGATTACCAAATGTTTTGTCCTATCGATCGTTTTCGCCCACGCTGAACCCATGCTTCAGTCTCTCCGTCAGAATCTTTTTCATCCCCCCCGCTTCTGGCGGATCAATTTGATCCTTTGGATGGGATTTGGCCTGATCGCCTTTCTCATCCGTTCGGTTATGCGGGAAGACTTTCTCCGAGCCCTCCAGATCACCCTTGCCGCCACTCTTCTAGGGTTTGCCCTTTCAGGAGCTCTCCGCCGGATTTATCACCGCTTCGGCCCACTTCGCACGCATCGCTCCAGTTTCGTTTTTCAAGCCCTCGTGATCACCGGCCTTACCGCTGCCCTTCACTCCGCCATCCTACAAGGCCTCATCTCCTTTCTCGATCTGACTTGGCCCACCACAGGCCTCGGCCAAACAGTTCCCCTCTGGCAACGATGGACCCTCTTTTCCGTCCTGATGTGGTTTGTTTACCTAACCTGGTCGTTTGCCTATCTCTGGTTCAAAGCCGAACTCCTAGTTCAGACGGAAAAAATCGAAGAGTTGAATGCCAAAGCGGAGGTTCAGAAGATGGAGCTCCAGCTCATTCGATTCCAACTCGACCCCCATTTCCTTTTCAACTCCCTCAACGGCATCGCCGCCGAAATCCCCGCTCACCCAAAAATCGCATCCACCATGGTGGATGAACTGGCCACGTACCTAAAATACTCACTCGATCACCGGCATGAGCTGATCACGCCTCTTGCCATCGAGCTCGATGCCACTGCTTCCTATCTCAGGATTCAAAAAGCCCGTTTCGGAAACAAACTACAAACCCGAATCAGCGCCCCCACAGCCACGCGAAAGATTCTTGTCCCTAGCTTCATTCTTCAACCCATCGTCGAGAATGCATTCAAATACGGTACGGGTAAAAGTTCTGCAAACCTCACTCTCCTCATCACTGCCCAGATCAAATCTGACCATCTCATCCTTCAGGTGAAAAATTCAGGAAAACTCTCCTGCTCCCATAAGGGATCAGGCATTGGACTGGACGCAGTCCGCCGTCGTCTCGCCGTGCGGTATCCCAACCGTCACCGTTTCACCCTAACCGAGGATAAGGGCTTCGTCGTTGCCACTCTCGATTTGGAGGGTAAACCATGCTCCGTGTAGTCCTCTGCGATGACGAGCGACTCGCCATCCAACGCCTTCGCCAACTTCTTTCTCCGCATACGAACTTTAAAATCGTCGGGGAAGCCAGCAACAAAGCCACCGCCCTTAAACTGATTCGCAAAGAAAGGCCTGATGCCCTCTTTCTCGATGTCCAGATGCCTGGCGCATCTGGATTTGATCTTCTCAAATCCCTCTCCAACCCGCCCAAGTTCATCATGATCACCGCCTACGCTAAATATGCGCTTCAGGCATTTGATGTGGAGGCTGTCGACTATCTGGTGAAACCGGTCACCCCCCAGCGTTTCGCCCAAGCCCTTCAACGTCTCAAAGCGGCCTGCAGCAAACGATCGATCCCAACCGGCACCCTGAAACGAACCGACGACCAAATCTGTCTCCGCACCCCCCAACAAACCCTCGTTGTCCCCGTCCGCTCCATCCCTCTCCTCCAAGCCGACGGCGATTTCACCCGGATCCACGTGCCGAATTCAGCCCCCCTCATGATCTGCCAGCCCTTGGGCAGTTACGAAAAGATCCTGCCCTTTCCACCCTTCGCCAGAATCGATCGCTCCCATATCATCAACTTGAATCAAATCACCCGTTTGGAACGGAAATCCCGGGATGAGGCCAACCTCGTCCTGGAGGGCGTAAAAGATAAAATCCCAATCGGCCGGGCCGCCCAACTCCGACTCAAAGACCAGCTTCCAAAAGACTGAGAAAATTAGACAGAGAGCGTGGTGCCGGCCCGTTCCTGACCCTTCACAACCCTCGTCAGCGTCCCCGCTACCCGACCATCCACAAACTCCACTTTCTTCAGCCCCTGTTTCAATGCCGAGGCAGCCGACCGACACTTCGGAATCATCCCCCCGCCGATCACTCCCTCCTTCTCCAACTTCTCCAACTCCCCAGCCCGAACCTCCCGAATCAAACTCGCTGGATCTTTCACATCTTTCATCAAGCCCGGCACATCGGACAAAAAGATCATTTGCTCAGCCTGCAAAGCCCCCGCCAATGCCGCCGCAGCCACGTCCGCATTCAGATTCATCGCACCCCCTTCATTTCCTTGACCCACCGGACTCACCACCGCCGTCTCTTTCTTGTCCAAACACCGCTTCACTTCGCCTATCTCACACCGTTCCACCTCACCCACCCGTCCCAAATCTACTTCACCAGCTTTCGGCGCCTTCTTGGAATGAAAAACCTTTCGCCCGCTGATTCCTCGGCTCTTGCCGCCTAGTTCATTCAGCTTTTTTACAATCCCAGGATTCACTCTCTGATCCAAAACTTCTTCCACCACCGCCATCGCCGCATCATCCGTCACTCGGAACCCTTGGGCAAAGACCGCCTTCAGTCCCCTTCTGTCCATCTCCCCACTAATCTCTTTTCCACCTCCGTGAACTAAGACCACGGAAAAACCGTCCTTCGCCAGATCAGCGATCTCCCGCAAGATTTCCGATACCTTGGCGGGATCCTCCATCGCGCTCCCGCCATACTTCACCACGATCACCCCCGCCATCGTTACTCCCCCAGATTGATCCGAACGTACTTTTCTGAAAGATCGGTCGTCAGCATCCGATACTCCCCCTTACCCAAGTTCAGGTTCACCTGAATCGATACCCTGAGCCTCCTGGCCGCTGCTTTTAACCTGCCCAGCGGTGTTGCCGTCGCAACACCCCCACGTACCGCCGACACCCCATCATAATGAATATCCACCAGCTCCTCCCTAAATCTCGCCCCCGAAGCCCCAATCGCACCCATAATCCTTCCCCAGTTCGGATCTCCGCCCGTCCATGAGGTCTTCACCAGCGGAGATCTCACCACCGCCTCCGCCATCTTTTTCGCATCCGCCTCCGTTGTGGCCCCATGAACCAACAGCTCAATCACCCGCGTCATTCCCTCCCCATCCCCTACAATCTTCTTTGCCATCTCCTGCATCAAAACCTGAAGCGCATGACTAAATTTTCCCAAATCACTGTCATAACTCTTGAGCGGGGTATTTCCCGCCGCCCCGTTGGCCAGCACCAACACCGTATCATTGGTGCTCATATCTCCATCTACACTGATCCGGTTAAAGCTTTGCTCTACCGCATCGCTTGTAACCCGCTCCAAGGTTTTCCGGTCTACCGCCGCATCGGTCGTCACCACACATAACATGGTCGCCATATTGGGATGAATCATTCCCGCTCCTTTGGCCATCGCCCCGATCGTCACCCTTTTTCCCCCGAGGCTCAGCCGTACCGCCGCCTCCTTCCGAACCGTATCCGACGTCATAATCGCCCGTGCGGCCATCGAGCCCCGATCCGGTCTCAAAACTTGCACGCACTTTCGAATTCCCCTCAACACTTTTCGGATCGGTAAAGGCACTCCGATTCGCCCGGTCGAGCAAACCAAAACCTCCTGCGGCTTGCACTTCAGACCCACCGCCGTCGCCACCGTCATTCTCTTCGCATCCGCGATTCCCCGAACTCCCGTGCAAGCGTTCGCATTGCCACTGTTCAGAATCACCGCCCGTACTTTCCCATTCTTCAAATGCTGCTGACTCACCCGAACCGGACCTGCCTTCACCTGATTGGTTGTAAATGCCCCAGCCGCTTCCGCCGGTAAGATCGAGGCTAGTAAAGCCATATCCTTCTCCCGTCCTGGCTTGATCCCCACATGCAGACCTGCCGCTAAGAACCCTTTCGGGGAAGTAATATTCCCCGCCCGCAGCCAAGAAAGACCCTGACTCACCAGTTCAACCCCTCACCCTCATCCATTCCATGCCGTACATTAAAACAGTGCACCGCCTGCCCAGCCGCCCCTTTTCCTAAATTATCAATCGCCACAATCACCAAACCCCTTCCCGTCCACTCATCCACCCGCACCGCCATCTCAGCCCCATGCCGACTCGCTACCCGCTTCGTTTCCGGCAATGCCTCCCCCTCCAATACCTTTACTGCCGCCGAGCCCTCATAGAATTTTTGATACTCCTTCTCCATCATCCCAAGAGAAATTCCCTTCTTCAGCGGAAAAGAGATCGTCGTCAACATTCCCCGGTTCAATGGAGCGAGATGAGGCACAAACGAAATCCGAACCTCACCTCCAGCAACGTTGGAAAGCTCCTGCTCAATCTCCGGCCGATGCCGATGATGCGGAATGCCGTACGCTTTTAGGTTCTCATTGCACTCCACGAAAAGATATCCCGCCTCCACCTTTTTTCCCGCACCCGATACCCCACTCATCGATGAGATCACGATTCCCTTCCCATCCACCCAACCCTTTTTCAAGGCCGGAGCTAACCCCAAAATGGCCGTCGTGGGATAACACCCAGGACACGCTACTAAGTCCGCCTTCTGGATCTTCTCCCGATACAGCTCTGGCAATCCATACACCGCTTCATGCAAAAGCTTCGGTACAGGGTGTTTCACTCCATACGTTTTTTCATACAAAGCCGCGTCTTTCAGACGAAAGTCTGCGCTCAAATCAAAAACTTTTTTTCCCAATGCCCGCAACTCCCCACCCATCTCTGCCGATACTCCGTGAGGCAGGGCTAAAAAAATCACCTCCGCTTTTTTCGCCACCTCTGCCGCAGTAAGATCTTGGAACTTCATCCCACCCGCAGGCCCCCGAATTCCTAGTGTCTCCTCCAGCGTCCTCCCCTTCCACTGCCGCGAAGTTACCGCAGTGACCTTCATTCCTGAATGCCCGACACAAATCCGCACGAGCTCCTCGCCGGTGTACCCGGAAGCACCCAAAATGGCGATGGAGATAGGTGATTTCATGGAGACGGCACAATAAAGCCGAGGGAACTAAGATTTCCACTCCCAACCGGCCAAAAA
>Ga0209088_10002729_pt1 | contig 10668 bp, 10 predicted proteins | sample S_140625_EF_Meta_FD_187324 | JGI IMG/M metagenome (GOLD analysis project Ga0209088, IMG submission 187324) | Freshwater microbial communities from Lake Simoncouche, Canada to study carbon cycling - S_140625_EF_MetaG (SPAdes) (version 2) | ecosystem: Environmental > Aquatic > Freshwater > Lake ...
TCGAAGAACATATCCTTGTCGATAACAATGTTACATTATCTTATGTAGCTATTTTTGATTATATTGTGGAAACCGTCGATAATGACGAATATTCGAATGATGATTTGAATTTCTTGATACAAGTATTTTATCATAAATCACATATGCCTTTTCCCGTAAAACTAACTAAAATGCAAGAATTAAACAACCAAATCAAAAACCTAGAAAAAAAGAATGTTGATTTGGCAATTACAGTCGATATTTACAATAATCGCATTCAAGTAGCGGAACATCATAATGATATTCTTAGACATAGACTACGTAAAGAACGTAGAGAAATTCATACTAAATATATTGATGTTTTTGGTAAAATGCAACAAAAATTCCGTGATTTTTATGAGCATTGTGATAAAAAAGAAGACTGTCCGGTTTGTTATGAGACAATTGAGTCTACTAAACTGATTGTTCCAACATGCGTACATTTTATTTGTAGTGATTGTCGCCAACACTGTAATAATACTTGCCCTCTTTGTCGTGATACTTATGTATAAAAAATAAAATAATTACATGGTTTTTTTTATTTATGCAGAATAGTAGATTTGTATTTAGTAGATTTTGTATTTAGTAGATTTTGTATATATATATATATATACATGACGTTTACGTTGACATTCAACTCTCCAGTAACAATAACAGCACCAGTATCAGGTTGTAACTGGTCATCCAGTGATGGTGGTACTACCTATACTACTTCAGATACTCCTGGAATGTTACATCATTTTTTTGAACAACCATGGAAAGACAATCTAGTAAGTGTTACTGGTGCTCCAACCAGTGTAACATATCTAGATGCATACGTATTTTTTGAATGCGCTAATTTAACTACAGTTGAAATACCTAGTTCTGTAACAGCGATAAATCTAAAATCTTTTTATAACTGTCCAGAACTTACATCAGTAATATTTTTAGGTAACAGTTCATTATCATTCATTGACTTTCAAACATTTACTTATTGCTCAAAACTTTCTAATTTTATAATTCCATCTAGTGTAACAAGTATAGGTTTTAATGCTTTTCAAAATTGTAGTTCAATTAGTTCTATTATTATTCCAAATGGGGTCACGACATTACCAAATTACTGTTTCTATAATTGCACGTCTCTAATGTCTATTACTATACCATCAACTGTAACTACCTTCGGCAATAATGAAATTTTTTTTAATATTCCATCCAATGCTACTCCTAATTCATCCAATGCTGCCACTTTATATACAACTCCTATGAATAATACTAACCCTGTTTATAATTATTTTTTTACAAATTTTCAAAATACTATTAATTATTATATTCCACCACCATGTTTCAATAAAGATTCAAAAATTCTTACCATTGATGGTTATATGCCTATACAAAACCTCAGAAAAGGCGACCTCATAAAGACAATCAGCAATGGCTTTTTACCTGTTGATATGATTGGTTATCGTGAAATCGCCAATACAATTTGCGATGAAAGAATCAAGGATAAATTGTACGTATGTAGTGAAAATGAATATCCTGAAGTGTTTGAAGACTTGATTATAACTGGATGTCATTCTATTTTAGTAGATAATTTTGAGGAGGGTCAACGAGACAAAACCATCGAAATAAACGGAGATGCCTATGTAACTAATGGTAAATACAGACTGCCTGCATGTGTCGATTCAAGAGCAAAACCATATGAAAAAGAGGGAAATTTTACAATATATCATATTGCATTAGAAAACGATGACTACTATACAAACTATGGTATTTATGCTAATGGTTTATTAGTAGAAACTACATCAAAGCGTTATTTGAAAGAATTATCTAATATGACGTTGCTGTAAAAGTTGATTGATACCGATGTAAATATATGAACCCACACCAACAAAAAAACTTATTATAAATTATATGAAAACATATTGATATAATTTATAAAATCAATGTCAGAAATAAACATTAATGAAATATTCGAGAACGCAATGAAAGATCCAGAATTGTTCTCGACATTAGACATAGAAAAACTATTAGAAAATATAGAAAACGAAAAAAACAATTATTTAGATGGGAAAACAATGCTATCTATAAACAATGAAATATATGAAAAAATAAACCAACTAGAATCATGTGACCATCATGAAATATGCAACAAACTAATCGGATACCGCTATGTCGATGAATTACACGAATTACATAAAGGAAAACATGTAAGATGGATACGTTTATGCAAAGACTCCGCACAAATCGGCGATATCAAACTAACCAATGGCGGAATAGTAACAGATATAAAATTTATGAACAATGGAACACATGTATTATGCATGAATTCCATGCGACGGTTTATACAATACAAATTCGATGAATGTTTGACGTTTCAGAAATTATCAGTGGAAGAACAATTGATTTTAATGGCGTATGAACATATAGAAAATGATTCTTAGATTCCAGTAGAGCCGAATCCACCAGCATCGCGTTCAGTAGATGACAGCTCTGATTCATCGACAATCATTACAAAAATAGGACACAAAGTGGGATGGCAAATTTGTAATAGACGAGTTCCTTCGTCAACGATATATTCATTATTTGAAAAAGAACGAAATGCACCGATGAGGGAACCACGATAACCTGAATCAATAATACCAGTATGGTTTGCTAACATAAGAGGTGTTTTTGAAATACTGGAACGAGGATAGGCTGTAAATGCACATGTTGTAAGAGTATTATTTGATGTGTTACAATAAACCATTTCAGTTTTAATTTTCATATCGACGAATTTAGATAGGTATTGTTTATCGAATACAGTCTTGGTTGGAACAAACACATCGAATCCGGAATCCATGAATTTATTTTTTAAAAAATTATTATTATGCTTTTCGATAGCAGGTTCATATTTTGCGCGTAATTCGGGGTCTTGAATTGCTAGTTTTAAAATAGCGAAACCATTGATGGCATTTGCGGTTTTATAAAGATTTTTATAAATAGAGAACAAATCGAAGGATGCCATATATGTATATAGAGTATGAAATCTTTAAATGATATACATATATATAATCTATAAGAAATTTAGAAATTAAAATATATATTATATATCATGGATAGCTCGACTTTTATTGCCACAATCAATAGGTTAAACAGAGAAAATGAAATTCTACTAAGAGGAATTGAAGATATTAATAATGAAAAGCAAAAAGTTATCAATAATAACTTACATGGCATTAAAGAATTTTTCAGGAGCAAAGGAATTTTTTTGAAAAAAGATTCAGAAAATTCAAGAGAAAATATTTTAAAGGATTTGGATGAAAAAATAGCAGAAAAAAATAAAGGAATTGAAGATAATAAAAAACAAATTCAAGAAATTGAAAACCATCCAGATTATGAAAAAGCTCGAGCAAGAGATGAAAAAGAAAAGGAAAGGTTAAATTTTAGATATAGATAGATTAGAGGGGACAGAAAGACTAAACGTAACAAAACCAAAAACAAAACCAAAAACAAAACCAAAAACAAAACCAAAACCAAACAAAAAATTGAATTGAATTGCTTTTTATAAATAAGTTGTTATTATAACACAATAAGATAAATGGAACAACTAACAAATAACGATAATAACGATAATAATATAATATTTAATCCATTAACAGATATTATCAATTTTAACGATTTAAATTTATTAAATTACGATGAAAGTTTAATAATAAAATGTATTATGGATTTATTTATAATTCCAAGAAAAACATTATATGAATGGTCTTGTGTGACAGACCAAACAAATCATACTAAAATAGGATATACAGGACAACATTTAGCATCGGTAATATTAAACATAAAGGGATGTAAGACTGGTGCAAGAGGAAATGATTGTATAGATGGAACAGAAGTTAAATCGTGTAGTAGAGTTGACCAAAGCGATAAATGCGATAGATGTAAAATAAATATATTAAGATTAGACAAATCCTGTCCTAATTGTAATAAAAATGATAAAATAATAAGAAACAACGATTCAAAATGGCTATTAACAATCCGAAGTCAAGCAGAATTGAATTCTTATTTAAATTTAGATAGATTATTGCTTATTATAGAAGAGTATCCTGAGTTTGATAAACAAAATTATAACGATATTAGCATTACGATATATGAAATATATCCCAAGAAAGACATTTGTAGCAATTTTCCAAAACTTATTACAAGTTATTTTTCAGAAATATATTCAACAAATTTAGAAAAAAATCCCAAAAAAGTTCCTGCCCCTAAAAACTTTTGGCCACATTCATTCCAGTTCCACATGTGTAATCCTTTTGAAATATTCAAGTGTCATATAAAAAATTATTTAACAGAACCAAACATTAATATTATAAAATTTATTAGACCAGATGAACCACGCAAAATAACAGATATAGCGAAAATGCCTATTACTTTGTTAAATTCAAATGAACAAAAAAATATAAATATAACTGATGGATATGTATCTATCGAAGACAAATTAAAATTGAAATTAAGATAAATTTATATTCTTAAAATATTCTGTTGACATTTCCATTCCAATATAATTTCTTTTTAATCTTATACAACTTTTTATGGTGTTTCCAGAACCTAAAAACGGGTCTAAAATTAAATCACCTTCTTTAGAACTTGCTTTTATAATTCTATCTAAAAGTTTTTGTGGTTTTTGTGTTGGATGAATTCTATTTTCTTGATAAAAATTGATATCACTCCATACATCTGTTATTCCCATTTCTATATTAAAGGTAAATTTTACATCATCATAAGGAATATTAAATTGTAAAATATCTTGAAGTTTATTCCAATAAAATTCAGTAGGTATTTGTTTGCATATATTATTGCCAGTATAAATAGACCACATTCCACCGCCATTTGTCTTGCAACCCAATTGTGTATTAATTTCGAATGATGTTTTGCCTAGTTGTTTTTGTTTCATTTTCAAATATTTTTTTATATTTTGATAATTATCTTTTACAAAATAAAGTAAATGTTCTGTTGTATTAGGGAATATTGTATATGTAGTTGTTTTTCTTCCTCCAATGCTTCTTATACCTTTATCTATTGTAATTGATTGTTTAAACTGAAAACCATATTTTTCTAAAATAGGAATTTGTTTATATAGCATTCTCCAATATCCAAATAAATACAAAGCAGAATTATTTTTTGAAACTCTTGATACTTCAATAACTAATTCTTCAAACCAAGTTAGATAATCAATTTCATTTTTCCATAAATGGTCCCATTTTTCATTAACAACTTTGTAATATGGTGGGTCTAATATTGTCAAATTAATTATTTTGTCATTATAAGTTTTCAATTTAGTTATACAATCATCATTATATATCTGATTAATTGCTTGATTATGTTTATTTTTTATTAAGTCATTATATAAATCTTGAAGTGCATCTTCTTTAATATTTTTGTTTTCTTTTGTATTATTTGTATTAGAATTGCAAGAATTCTCTTCGATAATAAATTCAATTGATTCTTTTGGTGTATGAGTATTGATTAGTTCAATCAATTCACCTTTATTTTTGGATTTACATTTTGTAAATCCAATTCCTTGACACTTCGCTAAAAGTTCTGCATTTGATAATTTTGTTAAGTCCATTTCTTCAATAATGCAAATTATATTACTACTTATATTAGTAATATTATTTAATTCAATTTTTTTATTTATAGGCGGAAGTTTTATATTATTTTAGTAAATTAGAACCACTAATAGAAGTATTACAAAAACGTCATTTATTTGGAAATATTATAAATATTATTCTAATAATGTCATATCAGAATCTTTCAATAAATTTATTGATGTTGTTTCTACTAATAATCCATTTGCATAGATTCCATAATTATTATCTTCGTCTTCGTTATCTAATGCTAAATGATAAATAGTGACTTCTTCTTCTATTCCATATTGATGCGCTTTTTCATCCAAAAATACAGGTAATCTATATTTTCCTTCTGTTTTAAAAATATCATTCCTATCTAAATTATGCAATTCTGTTATTATTTCATGTTGTTTTTTTGTTATATCGTCTACTAAAATGGAATGTAGTCCTGTAATATATAAATCTTCGAAAATCTCAGGGTAATTTTCATTGGTACATACGAACAAACGATCAATTGGTAGATTGGATAATTTGTTATTGATAGTTTTTTTACCGATTATATTGATTGGAAGGTACCCCTTGGTTAGGGTTTTTACTAGGTCGCCTGTTCGGAGGTTTTGGATAGGAACGTAGCCGTCGATGGTAAGAATGAGTGAGCCTTCTTTGAAACATGGTGGCGGTGGTGGTGGTGGTGGTGGTGGCATTCTTCCATCAGCAATACTGACAATATTAGTAATAAACCCTACACCGTTTTCACCAAGCATTTGTGTTAAAGTACTACTATTAGTAAGATTACCAATACCTAATTGACCATGCACATTCCAACCACAAACATAAATTGAACCATCGGACATGAGAACTATTGTGTGATAACTACCACTACTTATTGATGTAACCTTTATACCATTTGTAGTAGGTAAAGTAGTCATTGGTGTTAAATTAAGACTCTGAGTAAAAGTGCCATTACCTAATTGACCAACCCCATTTTGACCACATCCAAAAACAGTGCCGTCGGACATGAGAACTATTGTCTCACGTGTACCACAAGTTATTGATGTAGGCGTAATACCATTTGTACTAGGTACGTTAGTCATTTGTATTAAAGTCGGATTGGGAGTTCCGTTATAATTAGTACTAGTGCCATTACCTAATTGACCAACCTCATTAATACCGCATCCAAAAATAGTTCCGTCGATCATGAGGACTATTGTGTGATTGTCACCACTACTTATTGATGTAGCAGTTTTTCCGTTAGGTATTGTCATTTGTGTTAAAGAAGTATTAGTATTACTAGTATTGCCATTACCTAATTGACCAAAATAATTATTACCACAACCATAAGCTGAACCGTCGGTCATGAGAACTATTGTATGACTCGAACCACAAGTAACCGATTTAGGCGTTTTTCCTGTAGTATTTGTCATTCGTGTTAAAGTACTTTTATTATCAAAAGTTCCATCACCTAATTGACCTTCGCCATTATAACCACAACCATAAATTGAACCATCGGTCATGAGAACTATTGTATGAGAACCACCACAGCTAACCAAAACAGGAGTTTTTCCTGTATTATTTATCATTTTTACTAAAGTAGTAGTATTACTAGTATTGCCATTACCTAATTGACCATGCACATTCCAACCACATCCATAAATATCACCATTTGACGATAATACAATTGAATTAGAACTATTACCCAATAAAAATTTATAATACCCGATACTACTTGTAAAATAAATCAATTCTATGTCAGTTCCAGTAGTTTCCATCACCCAATCACCTCCATATTGGATATTTCCAGTCATATCATTCGATGCACCTACAATTGCATTTGTATTTGTTTGAATAATATCATAATAAGACTTCCAACCTGGAAAATTCAATGTATTACATCCTAAATAATCAATGTTTTCAATATTGAATGATTTGATTATTTCAATGATAAATTGTACATTTTCACTAAAGGGACTAATTTCATTAGGTATAAACAAGGGTTGACTATCTAAAAACATATAATGAGGTTGTCCTTCAAAAACAATACCAATTCTATCAATTTTGGTAAAGCGCTCTTGTAATAACGACAATATTGACGATTTGGTAGTGTTGCTATCAAATACAACAGGAAATGTAGTAGCATTGACAGAGTCAATAAAAGTTTGATGGTCGTGTACTTTTCTATCGACGAGTAAAACGTTACTAAACATGTATATATATATATATATATATATATATTTGTAATCACAATACTATTTTTGTAAAAACTTATACAACAAACAAAAAAAATGTACTTTTACGAATTAGAAATAAAAATATGTAATGGTTTCAATCATATAATTGAAAATAGAAACACAAATCACTTGTCATTGTATTCAGTTTGCAGTGAATTTACACCGACATTTTTCAAAACATCATCCACTTTATTTCTAGCTGTTTGATTGAATAGTTTTACAAAACCCAAATTCAATAACAAAAATATAGCACTTCCAAATATAACATCTGCATCGCTCGGTCTGAATACATGTTTTCTAAACGGATTGAATCTTATTATCAAGAAAAAACAAATGAATGTTTGTATGAATATATCTAAAATGTTCAAATATGTTTCATTCAATTCAACTAATCCTATAAATGCCACCACGTACGCCAAATGAAAAAATGCAATGACATAAATATAATATGGTACTAATCCATCTAAAAAATTATCGATATATCTTATTAGTTGCATTTATATAATATCGATAAAATATTTTATTGGATGGAAATCAAAAATAAATACATTATACAAAATAAAATCGGAAATGGTAAATTTGGAATAGTATACCAAGGTATTTATAAAAAAACAAACGAGCAAGTCGCGATAAAAACCGAGGATTCGAGAACATCCATAAAATTATTAAAACATGAAACAACCGTACTGAAATACTTATATGACCATGGTTCTCGAAATGTGCCCATAGTATATTGGTATGGTATTCATCTAGATAATACTTGTTTGATAATGACTTACTATGAAATGTCGCTGTATCAATATATTCAAAAAAATAATGATATATCAATAGACAAGCTCGATAGAATATTTTTACAATGCATCGTTATTTTGGAATCTATACATAAACTATATGTTGTTCATTGTGATATCAAACCACAAAATTTTATGCTGAAAAATGGAGAACTTTTTTTAATTGATTTTGGTTTATCTACATTTTATGTGGTCGAAAACGGACAACATATCGAAGAGCGCACAAGTGACACTATTATCGGAACACCAAAATATATAAGCAAAAATATCCATCATGGTACATCTCCGAGTAGACGTGACGATTTGATATCGATTGGATATATGTATATTTTTATGTTTTGTAGAGAACTTCCATGGGACTCCATTCCTAATAGCGAATTGGACAACAATATATATGATGAGCTTTCAATAAATCATTACAAAAATCAAAAACGCCTCGAACTCAAATCATGGGATTATTTGAACCCAATATGTTTGAAAATAAATAAAAAAATACATGATTATTTGGAATATTGCTACCATCTAAAATATAAAGACCAACCTAACTACCATGCTATATTAAATGCATTTGATATTAATAATTACAAAGAAACAATATAAACAAATGCCATAATATAATGTATACTGGGTGATACAATGACTTCTACACAGGAAACATCAAACGACGTTCAATCTTCAAGACTACTTGGTCAAGTAAAATGGTTCAATAACAAGGCAGGTTATGGTTTCATCACTGTAAGTGATGGCGAGCAAGCCGGAAAAGATATCTTTGCCCATTATTCTTCTATCAAGGTTGTCAACTCACAATACAAATATTTAATTCTAGGTGAATACGTTGAATTTACTTTAATCAAATCAACTGGTGAACAACATGAGTTCCAAGCAAGTGAAATTTCAGGCATTAGAGGTGGTCCATTAATGTGCGAAACACGTCGTACCAACCGCGTGGTAGATTCTTCTGCCGCCGCACCTGCTGGAAATCAACAAAGAAAATACCGTACTCCACGTGATAACAGTGGCCCTCGCCCTCAAAGGGCTACTGGTGGTGAACAAGAAGGTTTTACTCAAGTGCAGCGTCGTCGTCAACCAAAAGACATTCTTGTAAAATCTACTGCTTAATCAAGTACAAAACAATAAAAATATATGTGTTTTTATTGTTTACATTATTCGATACTTCTACGTGATTTATCTAATACTACTTCTCTAAGAACATTTTTGATGATTTTATCTTCCTGACGCTCTTGTTCTTCTGTTGATTCTGGTCCCAAAGAGTTCAATGAAATTTGTATAAATTCATTGTTTTCACGTGTATCCAAATACCGAAAATCCGGATTTTGTTCTTGCCATGCAGGTAACATTTTTAGGTTTTTTCGCGCGATTTTTTTGAGAACATTTCGTAATTTCGTTTTTTCTGTGTTTTCTTTTTCCCAATTATCTTGGTCCTTGATATAAACAGTCTCTCGTTTGATATCAGTACAATGTACTGGACGCATTGTTACATCCAATTGTTTCAATGCTTGCACGAAGATCCTCGTTATGCCTTGGACGTAACCTAAGTGGCCCGTTTGTTCTAAATCATTTACTGTTATTTTGAGGGATTCTACAAAGTCCGCTATATTGATTGCATCCTTGCATTCCTCGTTCAAAAATACATTCAGATTGAACTGGTTATTTTGCGTATTATTATTTGTTGTATTATTGATAACATGTGTTTGTTTGGATAATTCTACGAGCTGTTTTTGAAGTTCATTGTTTTGTTTCAATAAGTCGAGAACCAAGGTATTTACATTCAATGTTTCGGACGACTTTTCGACATGATTATAGGCAACGTCGATTTTTGTAGTTGTTTGTGAAATATCAAAATCGACACCATTGTTGATTTGATTTATAGATATATGAGAACATTTTTTCTTGTGATTCCATAATCCGCTTTTTGAATAGTATGTTTTATTGCATTGCGAGCATTTATGCTCAGGGGTTTTTTGGGGTAAAAATGGTTCGATTTGGTTCGATGCCACACTGAGAACGTGTTTACGAGTGCGT
>Ga0209088_10002731_pt1 | contig 10666 bp, 9 predicted proteins | sample S_140625_EF_Meta_FD_187324 | JGI IMG/M metagenome (GOLD analysis project Ga0209088, IMG submission 187324) | Freshwater microbial communities from Lake Simoncouche, Canada to study carbon cycling - S_140625_EF_MetaG (SPAdes) (version 2) | ecosystem: Environmental > Aquatic > Freshwater > Lake ...
TGTCGTCGCGTCCACTGCAGCCCAGGGCAGGTTGCGAAGAATGGCCGCATCGAGCTCGACCCAGTCGATCGGTTTGGTCTGATAGTCGTCCAGCCCGCTGGCCATGTATTCATCGCGCAACTCGGGCAGGGCGTCGGCCGTCAGGGCGATGATCGGAATCCGGCTGCGCCTGGCATCCGGGAGCGCTCGGATGGCGCGGGTCGCGCCCATGCCGTCGAGCACCGGCATCTGCATGTCCATCAGGATCAGGTCGAAATCACCGGTCGATGCGGCGACAAGCGCCTGCTGTCCGTCATCGACCAGATAGAGCTGGTGCCCGGCGCGGCTCAGGCGGGTCTCGATCAGCAGTCGATTGGTCGGGTTGTCTTCGGCGACCAGGATGCGCAAGCTGCGCAGCCGCGCAGCAACCTTATCCGAGGCGACGGTCGGCGGGGCGATTGCCACCACGCCTTTGGCTCGGGCAAGCTCGAGTTCGACCCGAAAGACCGAGCCCTTCCCGACTTCGCTTTCTACGCTGATCTTGCCATTCATCGCATCGACCAGATGCCGGCAGATCGCCAGCCCCAGGCCGGTTCCGCCGAAGCGTCGCGTGGTCGAGGTATCGGCCTGCTGGAAGGGCTGAAAGAGGGTCTGCTGCACCTCGGGCGCGATGCCGATGCCAGTGTCCCGGACCTCGATTCGAATCGCCACCTGACCGTCAGCCCGAGACGGCTGCGCCGTCACATGAACCACGATCGACCCCTGTTCGGTGAACTTGACCGCATTGCCGACCAGGTTGAACAGCACCTGCTTGACCCGTGTCGGATCGCCATGCAAAAGCGGCGGCGGGGTGTCACCCCACTGCGCCTGCAGGGTGTTCTGGCGTCCAGTCGCCGCATGACCAAGTGCGTCGATCACCTCGCGAACGATCTGGGCCGGATCGAAGTCGATCTGTTCGAGCTCGAGGCGACCGGCCTCGATCTTCGAAAAGTCGAGAATATCGTTGAGCACCGACATCAGCGCGCTGGCCGATTTGTTCAGGATACCTACCTGGCGCTGCTGCACCGGTGGCAGCGAGGCTTCTGCCAGCAGCTCGACCATCCCCAGGATGCCGGTCATCGGCGTGCGCAATTCATGGCTCATCACCGCGAGAAAGCGTGACTTGGCTTTCGCGGCGGCTTCGGCCGCGTCGCGAGCCTGACGCAGCCCATCCTCGTAGCGTTGCCGTTCGGTGATGTCCGAGCAGGTGAACAGCATGGCTTCGCCACTGTCCAGATAGATCGGCGTCATGGTGATCTCGAGCGGGACTTCGCGGCCGTCGAGCGTCAGGGCCGCCCAGTTCATGCGGCAGGCGCCGCGCTCGCGGGCGATCTGCCTGACCTTGTCGACTTCATCGACCAGGCGCACCCCGTGCATTTCCCTGACTGCCAGGTCCTCGATCCGCAGGCCGAGCAATACCCCCCTGACCTCGGCGCCGAACAGCTTGATCGCCGCCTGATTGCAGTCGATGAGTCCGTCATCGGAGAACAGCAGAGTCGGCTGCCCCGAGCGCTGAAACAGCGTTTTGAATCGCGCACTGGCCTGTTGTTCGTTGGTGATGTCCCGAAAGATGCAGGTCAGCAGTCGCTCGTCCTTGAGGGTGATTTCGCTGATGGCATAAGACAGCACCATCTCGGTGCCATCACGGCGCCTGGTCTTGATTTTCTGGCCATCGGCAAACCTGGGGGCGGTACCGGTACGCAGGTAGTAGTCAACCAGTGACTGATAACCGACCGACTCGTCCGGCGAGAGCAGGGTCGAGGCGTGCTGGCCGATGGCCTGATCGGCCGGAATTCGAAAGACCTGTTCGGCCGCCCGGTTGTATTCGTGCACGATGCTGTTCACATCCACCGTGACGATGGCGTCAGCGGCTGAATCGAGGATATTGCGCAGGCGCTGCGCCTGACTGGCCGACTCTTCCTGCGAAGCTGCACGCTGGCGCAAGGCCTGCTGAGCCGTGCGGGTGAAGATGAACAATGCGATCAGCGTGGCTGCCAGGATCATCAGCGGTGCCACCAGTTCTTTTTGCCAGCGTGCAACCACCATCGCCTCGGGCAGCCTGGTTTCGACCACGACCGGGAACTCGGCGGTGGTGGCGAAATGCGCCAGCCACTTGTTGCCGTCGCTGGTGGTGTGACTGAAACTGCCGGTTTCGAGATTGGGCAGAAAGTCCCGGAAGATCGGGTGCGCCAGCGTGTCCTGCATGCCTGGCACAGCACTGGAGGCCAGCGACTTGCCGTCATAACGGTAGAGGCTCAGGACTTCCGACCCCATCGATGCCATGAATCGCAGATCGCCGATCAGGCTGTCTGCGCCGATGACTGCCACCGCCAGTAAACCTTCAGGATTGCCGCCCAGCGGACGCGACACCGTGATGAAGCCGTCGACCGCATGCGCTGGGCCTTCGAGTCCCGAGGCATTACGCGAGAAGCTGCGTCCGGCTTTCGGTTGCCCGATAAACAGGCGCTGGCGGACCTCGGCTGCCGCAAAGTCATAGCCCGAGACATCGAGACCGATGCTGCGGGCGTTGGATGACGCGACGATTCGGCCATGGCCGTCGACGATCGCCAACTCGCGCATCAGGAAGTGCTGGCGAGTCATCGCGTCGAGCCTGGCGGTGAACTCGGCAGACGCGATCGCCATCGAGCCGCCAGTCAGCTCATCGACCTGTTCGAGCAGCCCGCGGGTTCGCATCAGGCTGCGGTTGACCTCCTGCGTCAGGATCCGGGAAACCGTCTTCACCCTGTCCTGCGCGTCGCGACGCATCTCATCGCGCAACTGCAGGCTGTGCGAGAGGGTAGCGCCGATGATCACCACGGCGCACAGGATGCCGGCCAGCACGATCAGCCGCTCGAGGCGGCTGCTGCGTTCCGTCGGTTGAAGCTCAGGCGGGGTCACTGGTTGAGAACGATCGGATCCAGCTTGAAGGCCTTGGCGGCATTGAGGAGTCGTCCGTCGCGCTTGATGTCGACCACGAACCTGTCGATGCGCGCCAGCCAGGCCTCCTCCCCCGGGGCAACCGCATAGGCGTAGGAGACCGGGTTGACCGGACGATCAGGCGGAATAACGCGAGCCCAGTCGGCATTGTCGAGCACCCGCCGGCTGTAGGGATAGTCGGTCATGAAGACATCCGCGCGGCCCGATTGCACCTCGCGCTCACGGGTGTTGGGCAGCTTGACCGCCATCAGCTCGGCCTGTTTCAGGTTGGCTTTCATGACCGGCTCCATGAAGGTGCCTGACTGTACTGCGACCACGCGTCCCGGTTTGTCGATGTCGTCCCAGGTCTTGAGCGAGGGATGGCTCTTGGTGGTCACCGCGTAGATGTCGCTGCGCAGATAGGGCTGGGAAAACTTCACCAGGGCAGCGCGTGAGGGCGTGATACCCACCCCGAACATCGCGATGTCGCATCGGTCGGCGAGCAGGTCGTCGGTAAAGGTTGCAAAAGTGGTGTCGACATAGACCGGCTTGACACCGAGTTCGCGCGCAAATTGCACCGACAGCATTTCGTCGATACCCGATAACTCACCGTTCTTGGGGTTGCGAAACGAGATGCCGTAATAGTCGGGCCAGATGCACACTCGCAGGGCGCCGTTTGCCTTGATGCGCTCAAGGCGGCTGCTGCCGGCTGATGCGCCGTGAGGCCCCGAGGAACTGCCCGATGCAGGTTGTCCCTGGGCTGTTGCCGCGAACAGCCCCATGATGAGCGCCAGGGCGCTGCGTCGAATTGAACTGTGCATTACTGAAGCTCCCGTTTCTCGCCGAAAGATGAGTTTCCTGATCCGGATACGATGACTCACCGCGATTGAATGCCGAACTGACCGATGTGTGTCAGCCCATGCCTTACAAACGGCAGCACGGGCGGATGGTCGGCAAGAGGCTGTTGCCCAAGGCTAGCCTGCTAACCTTCTGTCTGATGACTTAAGCCCCACGACCGACGCTCTGCATCCAGGACCCCAACATGAACCCCGACGCTGCTGCTTCGCCGAACCCATCCACTCCAACTTCCCGGGGCGGCGCCCTAAGCCTGCCGCGGCGTGTCGAGCGCCTGGTGGCCGGTCAGCCGACCTCCGATGGGGCCGGCGTCAAACTCGACCGGGTGCTGACCCAGTCGCTGCAGCGCCGGCTTGACCCCTTCCTGATGCTCGATGCCTTTCACAGCGACAACCCCGATGACTATCTTGCCGGGTTTCCCGATCATCCGCACCGAGGATTCGAGACCGTCACCTTCATGATCGAAGGCCGCATGCGTCATCGCGACAGTGCCGGCAACGAAGGCCTGATCGAAAACGGCGGCGTGCAGTGGATGACTGCCGGGCGCGGGGTGATTCATTCCGAGTTGCCCGAACAGCAGCTCTGGCTCAACCTGCCGGCTGCCGCCAAGATGCGCCAGCCCTGGTACCGCGATTTCACTGCTGCCGACCTGCCGGGGTTTCAGACCGACGCGGGCGTCAGGGTGGTTGTTATTGCGGGTCGCAGCCATGGCATCGAAGGCGCTGTGCTGCGCGCCGGTACCGAGCCGCTCTATCTCGATCTCGAGATGCCTGCGGGCAGCCTCTTCACGCAGCCGCTGCCGGCATCGCGCAATGCCTTCGTCTACGTCTACCGCGGTTCACTCGAGATCGAAGGCACGACCGTACCCGCTGGCCGCATGGCGATTCTTGCCAATGCGGCCGATGCCGACGGGGTGGCGATCCGGGCAACCAAGGAGGCGCGTGCCCTGCTGATTGCCGGTGAGCCCCTGCGCGAGCCGATCGTCCAGTACGGCCCCTTCGTGATGAACACGACCGACCAGATCCGCCAGGCGGTGGCCGACTTCCAGGCCGGCCGGCTCGCCTGAAACAGGTCTGAGCGCCTATACTCTTCCCCCCATGGGCCGACCGGCTCACTCATTGTTGGAGATCATCAATGTCATCACGTCGTGAATTTGTCGTTCAGTTCAGCCTCGGTTGCGCCGCTCTGGCTGCAGGCACGGCTGTCAGGGCCCAGCCTGCCATGGTCAAGGAATCCGATGCGATCGCCACCAGCCTTGGCTACAAGGAAAAGGCGGCCACCGCCAAAGACCCGAAATACAAGGCCGGTGCTGCGTGCAGCAACTGCGCGCTCTATCAAGGCAAAGCAGGCGATGCCTCGGGCGGCTGCCCGCTGTTTGCCGGCAAGGTGGTGGCTGCAGGTGCCTGGTGCACCGCTTACGCCAAGAAAGGCTGAACGTCAGGCCCGGGTAATTCGCAAGCCTGCATCGACCAGCAGGACTTCACCGGTGGTCTTGGTGGCTTCCACGCCCAGATACCAGGCGGTCCTGGCGATATCCTCCGGGTCGATGACCTGGGCCAACGCCGATCGCGATTTATAGGATTTCACCGACGCATCGAAACGCTCGGCGCCCAGGCCGGTGCGCAGCCAGTCTGAATCGACCAGACCGGGCGCGATCGCATTGACCCGCACATCCGGGCCGAGTGCGCGTGCCAGACCAAAGGTCATGGCATTGAGCGCGCCCTTCGATGCCATATAGGCGATTGACGAGCCGGTGCCCATCATCGAGGCGATCGATGAGACATTGACCACGCCGGTCACAGGATGGCGCTTGAGCATCGGCAACAGCGCGCGTGTCATCTGATAGGCGCCGATCACATTGACGTCGTAGATCGAATGGAAGTCTTCAGCTGACAGGCCGTCGAGGTTCTTGATGTCGACAAAGCGGGTGGTGCCGGCATTGTTGACCAGCACGTCGACCCGGCCCCAGCGATTTTCGACTTCCTGCGCCAGGGCGCGGCAGGCCTCGTCGCTTGCGACATTGCACTTGACCGTCATGGCTTCGGCACCGAGTGCCTCGCAGGCCTTGGCCACTTCCTGGGCGGGAACCGGGTCGCGCGAATAGTTGATCACCACGCGCCAGCCCTTGCTCGCGAAAAGGCGGGCGGTGGCCGCACCGATACCGGCTGATGAACCGGTCACAACGCAAACCCTCGGATCACTCATCGTTCAATTCCTTATGGCGGCCAGCGCGAGGCACCGGCCAAGTCTGGTGGGGTGACAGCCAAGGGTGTGACTGATCGGGATAAATTGCAAGAATCCGGATCGGTTCTGAACCGGGCCCCACTCACGTGATCATTTGCGAATCCCGCGTCTGTGTCCTGTTGCAATCGGTTAGATCATGAGCCTGTCAGTGTCGGTGCTGATGTCGGTCTGCAAGAAGCGCGAAAACCTCGAGCTGATTCTCGAGGCCTTCAATCGACAGACCGATACCGACCTTGTTCTCGAACTCAACGGCTGCGACGAAGACAATATGCGGGCCGGGATCGGCTCGGACAGCGATATCGAATGGCGACTGCTCAAACTCGGGATCGAACTGCGCAAGGTCAAGCACGCCTGCCTGTTCTACCAACTGCACACCACCAGTTCTATCTGGAATCCGAGGTGGCGATCAACACCGCCCTGATGAAGGCCAAGATGGCGCAGGGCAACATCAGGTGTCTGAGCGGACTCGAGAAGTCGACAACAGTCGAAGGCATCGCTGTCTGAGGCGCTGTTCGCAGTCGTTGATTGCTCGCCGCGACTCAGCGACTTTCAGGCCGACCTGGCCAGCCGGAATCCGATGTGCGACATCGGGTTGTAGGGATCGGTGCCACGCCGGGCACTCGGCCGATACGACATGCAGTAGTCCTCGTTGCACAGGAACGATCCGCCGCGGATCACACGTTTGGGCGCGTTCGGCGGCACGCCCGGGTCGGCCGGATCGAAGGAGTCCTGCGGCCCCTTCGGATCGGTGATCGGTCGGTTGCCGGCACGGCTCGCCTGCTGCGTGAAGTAATCGGCGCGATACCAGTCGGCCACCCATTGCCAGGCATTGCCGGTCATATCGAAGAGGCCATAGCCGTTCTGGGGAAAGGTGGCGACCGGTGTGGTGCCCGTGGCGCCGCCCGCCTTGGCGCTGATCACCGGGAAGGGCTTGGCTTTCACATCCCAGATATTGGCCAGCATCTTGCCTTCGGGCTCGAACTGGTCGCCCCAGGCATAAGTGGCCTGATCGAGGCCGCCACGCGCGGCAAACTCCCATTCGGCTTCGGTCGGCAGTCGTTTGCCGGCCCACTTGGCATAGGCCAGCGCGTCTTCATAACTCACCTGCACGACCGGATGATCCCCTTTGCCGGTAATGTTGCTGTCAGGGCCGAAGGGGCGCTGCCAGTTGGCGCCGGGCACATAGGCCCACCACTGCGAGTAGTCATCGAGCCTGACCGGTCGGCTGGTTCCGGTGAAAACCATGGCGCCCGGCACCAGCGCTGATGCCGGCGGCCGTGGTGTGCCCGGGGGCAACTGCACCTTCAGGGTTTCCCAGTCGGGCGCCTTTTCGGCGGTCGTGCGGTAGCCGGTGGCCTTGATGAATTCAGCAAACTGGTCGTTGGTGACATGCGTGGTGTCCATCCAGAAGCCGCTCACTGTCACCCGGTGCGTGGGGCGCTCATTGGCCTGGGCAAGCTTGTGATCGCTGCCCATCAGGAATTCGCCGCCGGGTACCCAGGCCATGCCTTTCGGGCCGTCGCTACCGTTGCCCAGACGCACCACCGGCCTGGTGGAAGCGGGCTTTGCCTGACGCGATGTCCAGGCATAAAAGCCGCCGGCCGCCGCCGCTGCCACAGCGGCGGCGCCGATGAACAAACCGCGACGCTTACTCAGGGCCATGCTCGCCTCCCGCGTGAAAAGGGCACGATGTTAACCGTGCCCGGCAGACGCGAGTGCGATCTGCCGTGCTGCAAATTCAACCCGGCGTGAACATCGGCAGATGGTTGCCGTCTTCGGTGGGCTTGAAAACCAGCTTCACACGCTGACCGATTTTCAGGGAATCGAGATCGCAATCGGTGATGTTGGTCAGCATCGTCACGCCCTCGTCGAGCCTGACATAGGCGATCGCATAAGGGATGGGACCCGCCCGGCGCGTCACGCTCACGCTGTAGATCTCGCCGGTGCCTTTGCTGGCTTCCCAGTCGGTATCGCCGAAGCAGTAGGGGCAGACCGCGCGCGGATACCAGTTGGGTTTGGCGCAAGCGGTGCAGCGTCGAAATTTCAGCACGCCTTCTTTTGCCGCTGCCCAGAAGGGTTCGGTCGCGGCATCGTTGATGGTTGTGCCCAGCGGGCGGTCCTGGCTCATCGTGCTCATGGTCATGCCCTCTCGAGGATCAGGGTTCCGGAACCGTGGCGCGAGCCCAGCAATCCGCCGATGCCCTGCGCCAGTGCCAGCGTGCAATTCGGCACCTGCACCTTGGCATTGGCTTCGCCGCGAAGCTGACGCACCGCTTCGATCACCTTGGTGATGCCGCCGCGATTGGCGGGATGGTTGTTGCACAGACCGCCGCCGTCGGTGTTAAAAGGCAGCTTGCCGACACCCGAGATCAGGTTGCCGTCGGCGACGAACTTGCCGCCCTGGCCTTTCGCGCAAAAGCCCAGGTCTTCAAGCTGCATGAGCACCGTGATCGTGAAGCTGTCGTAGATCGAGGCGTACTGAATGTCGGCGGGTTTGACGCCGGCTTCTTCAAACGCCTTGGGGCCCGACAATGCCGCGGCCGACCAGCTCAGATCGACCTGCCCGCCGAGCTGGCCTTTGACCGCTTCGCCTGCGCCCAGCAGGTTGATGACCGGCCGCTTCAAGGACCGCGCGATCTCGGGTCGCGTGACCACCAGCGCGCCGCCGCCGTCGCTGACCACGCAGCAGTCGAGCTTGTGCAGCGGATCGGAAATCATCGGTGAGTCGAGCACCTCCTGCACCGTGACCGGATCGCGCAGCATCGCGTGCGGGTTGTGCTGGGCGTGGGCTGCAGCGGCAACCTTGATCCAGGCGAGCTGCTCGGAGGTGGTGCCGAACTGATACATGTGGCGCGCGGCAACCAGCGCATACATGTTGACGGTGACCGGGCTGAAGAGCGATTCCCAGGGCGCATCGGGCACATTCGGGACCACCGCGCGCGGTGCGACGCCGCTTGAGCCCTCGCTGCGCGGCCGGCCAGCCAGGGTAATCAGGGCGACATTGCACTTGCCGGCGGCAATCGCGGCAGCGGCATGGGCGACATGCAGCAGATAGGACGAGCCGCCGGTTTCGGTCGAGTCGACATAACGCACATTGATCAGCCCGAGGTAATCGAGCATGTTGACTGCGCCCATGCCGGGGGCATCGCCGGCGCAGAAATAGCCGTCGACATCGGCCATGGTCAGGCCGGCATCAGCGAGCGCGCCGCGGGCGCACTCGGCATGCAGTTGGGCGACGGTCTTGTCGGGTGCCTTTCGGGTCGGGTGTTCATAGGCACCTGCGATGCAGGCCTTGCGACGCAGGGTCATCGTCGTCTCCAGAGGGTCGGTTGTTTGGATGTCAGTGTGACATGGTCAGGTATGCGACCTTACCGTTGGTTCGCCACGCCGCAAAACCGATGCGGTTCGAATTCGGGATGGTGCCTCAGGTTGCCACGATAGAATCGTCACCGCCGTCATTGGCGCATTCGCCGATCGACAGGTTTTCAGCGGTATTCACAGAACTCACAAGGCAGGAGACAAAGCGATGAAAGTTGATGCATCAACCCCCGCAGTCGTGACCGGCGGTGCTTCAGGTCTGGGCCAGGCCACCGCGCAGGCGCTGGCCGCAGCCGGCGTCAAAGTCGCAATCTTTGACGTGAACGAAGCTCGCGGTGCAGAAGTCGCGAAGGCCATCGGCGGTCTGTTCTGCCGGGTCGACATCAACAGCGAAGAAAGCGTTATCGAAGGCTTTGCAAAAGCCCGCGCCGCGCATGGCCAGGAGCGCATTCTGGTGCATTGCGCGATGACCTCGCGGCGCGGCAAGACACTCGCCTTTGACAAGGCGTCCGGCAGTCTCAAGCGACTGTCCACCACCGATTACGAGGCCGGCGTGCAGGGCGTGCTGGTCGCAAGCTATCGCCTGGCGTCCTTGTCGGCCGAGGGCATGGCCACACTGGCGCCGCTTGAAGACGGCGAGCGCGGCAGCATCACCCTGACCGCCTCGGTGGCCGCGCAGGACGGTCAGATCGGTCAGGTGATCTACGCCTCGGCCAAAGCCGGCGTCAATGGTCTGGTATTGCCCATGGCCCGTGACCTCTCAGACATCGGTATCCGGGTCAATTCGATCATGCCGGGGATTTTCGCGACGCCGCTGATGATGGGCGCCACGCCGCAGGTCCTCAACAGCCTGAGTGCCTCGGTGCCTTTCCCCAAGCGGCTGGGCAAGCCCGAGGAGTTCGCGAGTCTGGCGATGGAGCTGGCCCGCAACGCTTACTTTAATGGCCAGTGCATCCGCCTGGACGGCGCCATTCGCATGGCACCGCGCTGAGGCGTTTTCAGAAAGACCTGCGTGCACAACAGAAGCAGCGAGATCGCTCGGTGCGTTATCGCGTGCACGCTTCCCAAGGCTGAATCAGCCCTTGGGCACACCCGCGCGTTTGGGCCATAAACCAGCGATCAGAATGACCGCTGCCGCCAGCGCAAAGCCAATCGACAGTTTGCTGTGAAGAAAAATCATCGGGTCGCCATCGGAGATCGACAGGGCCTGGCGCACTGAGCGTTCAAAAATCGGCCCCAGCACATAAGCCAGAATCACGATGCCCAGGTCAAAACCGTGTCGGCGCAGGAAATAGCCCACGAACCCGAAAATGAC
>Ga0209088_10002733_pt1 | contig 10664 bp, 5 predicted proteins | sample S_140625_EF_Meta_FD_187324 | JGI IMG/M metagenome (GOLD analysis project Ga0209088, IMG submission 187324) | Freshwater microbial communities from Lake Simoncouche, Canada to study carbon cycling - S_140625_EF_MetaG (SPAdes) (version 2) | ecosystem: Environmental > Aquatic > Freshwater > Lake ...
ACGTTCAAGAGTGACGCATTACCACTCGTGTTGTCAAAGGTGAGGATGTTGGTGCCCGTACCGCTAGCAATGGTTAGCGCGCTGGTTCCGGACGAGTCTCCCATAGTCAGTGAACCAACTGTGATGCCCTGCTGGAGGTTGATGATTTTGTTGGTAGAGAGATCAACGTTGATACTTGCGCTGGCTCCGGTGGCACTTGGGAATGTGCTAGGGTTCCAGTTCCCATTTACGTTCCAGCTTTCGGTTGTTCCATTGGTGGTACCAATCCAAGTCTGGGCCTGGAGTGTCTGACCAAATAAACCAACCAGAGCCATGATGGCAAAGATTTGGGTGATAGGTAGGAATTGGTTAAACTTCATGTTTTTAGCAAATCGATGTTTTCTCTGGTTTTTCATAGGTTGTAACTCCTTTGGGCTATAATTTGCATAACAAAGATAAAGTGAATTTGCTACATATCTTTTAAATTGCAAGGGGGGTGCCTCTTAGTCTTTACTAAACCCGTTAAGTGAATGCAAATTTATCCAATCTCAGTCTCCAGACCATAGCCGACCAAGCGGGGGTTTCCCGTGCCGCAGTGTCGCTGGCGCTACGGAACCAACCAGGGGTTTCCGATGTGACCCGGGACCGCATCAAGCAGATTGCGAAGGAAGCGGGATACCGGCCTAATCCCATGGTTTCCGCTTTGATGGCGCACTTAAAGAGCGTGCGCCCGAAGCCAGATTCCGGATCGATCCCCTTCCTCACCGCGTTTTCCACGCGCCATGGCTGGCAGGAATACCCGACCTTTACCCGCTATTATGCCGGTGCCAGCGAACGGGCCCAGCAGGCGGGATACCGCTTGGAAGAGATGTGGATGCGGGAGCCGGGAATGACCACAAAAAAAATGCGATCCATTCTGGTTAACCGCGGTGTGGAGGGAATATTGGTGGCTCCTGTCCCCAAGGGTATGGGGCATATCTCGCTGGATGTGAGTCCCTTTGCCGTGGCCACTCTTGGGCACTCTGTCATCCGCCCGGATTTCCACCGGGCGGCTGGCCATCAAACGGAATCCCTGAGGCTGGCAACCCACAACCTCCGTCGGATGGGTTACTGCCGGATCGGATTTGCGTTGAGCGAGATGCAGGACCGCCGCAATAATTACAGCTGGGGCATGGCTTACGCGGGCTACCAGCAAGCCCGGCCTTCGAAGGACTTAATTCCTCCTTTCTACCTCGACCGCACCAGTGACGCCCAATTTGCTGACTGGCTGAAGAAGTGGAACCCGGACGTGATTCTTTCGGGAAACGCGGAAATTCTGCCCAAGCTGGCGAAAGCAGGGTTGAGAGTACCCGCAGATGTGGGGGTGGCCATCTTGGACCGCTCACCCTCGGATACGAGGATAGCGGGCATTGACCAGCAGATGGAGCAAGTCGGCGCATCAGCCATGGACTTGATCATCGGACAACTCCACCGCAATGAGCGTGGCATCCCGAAGAATCCTAAGTTGATCCTGACGCAGGGCGTCTGGGTCATGGGTGAGACACTCAGGAAAAGTAATCCTAAAACCGCTGTTCCAATTTCCATCAAAGCAAAGCCTATTCCTGCGAAGCAACGCACCCGAAGACCCCGCCAGGGCCGCAATATGGCCCGCGCGGCCCTATCCTGACATTTTCCGCGGTAATCCGCGGCCAGCTTTGAGTCACTCCCCCATGGCCACTTCCCTGGTGTGTTTTCCCATCAGCAAAGACAGGCAGAACATTGGAGGCTAGAGGCTCAATCGTAAGTCCAACGTAACCCCGTTGCGCCCCGAGGATCTACTCGCTCAACCCCTTAAAACACAAAACCAAGTTGCCCGGCGACATGGGCGTGGCGTTGCTCACCTGTTCCCCTTAGGAAGAAGAGGTTGCCGGGATGAACCGTCAGTTTAAGGCGGTCGGCCAAGCCGCCGGAGCCATCGTTCAGCGAAATCCCAAGAAGAAAAAGTGCCCCCGGCCCGATGAGTGCCGTTTACGGATAGGAGAAGAGCGTCCCTTCCTTTTACAAGTGATTTGACGCCATTTGCATGCGCCGTGGCGAGTGCTGAGGTCTATTCAAACAATGCGGTTCTCCGCCATTATGCGGGTGAACCATCGGGCGCTAAGTTTCGGCGTGCGCTTCTGGGTCTTAAAGTCGCAATAAACCACGCCAAATCGCATATCGTAACCGTCCTCCCACTCGAAGTTGTCCATAAACGACCAGAGGAAATAACCTTTGAATGGTACGCCATCTCCGATACCTCGGTGCATCTCTTTCAGGTAATTTCTTATGTAGTCCCGGCGGTGAAGATCTAATATCTCACCCTTGACCGGAGGGTAATCTTTATACCCCGCTCCATTCTCCGTAATATAGATGCCCTTTACTCCGTAGATTTCCGCAGCGAACCGGGGGCCCCAATAAATGGCCTGAGGCGTGTGACGTAACCACGAAGCATCGGCAGAAGGAAACGAGGGCGGAAAGGAAAGGGTCTCGGGTTTTCCTCTGCGACCCGCACGAACAAAGTTTCCAAAATACACGTTCATTCCCAGAAAATCGGTGGGCCGACTAATATGTTTGAGGTCACCGGGCATGACCTTGGGCGCGTCTTTCCCGGCGGCTTTGAGAAAGTCGGGATGATAACGCCCTCGAAAGATCGGTTCCAGGACGCGAGTATTGCTTGTGATGAAGGCTTGGCGGGCGGCTTCGATGTCATGCTTGGTTTCCGAAACCGGAATAAAGATCTCTGAATTGTCGGTCAGCCCGACGCGAGCGCCCTTTCCTCCATATTCACGCACCGCCCGCACGCCATGGCCATGCGCCAGTAACGCTGTGTGATAGGTTTGATTGACGATCTTTTCGGAGAGTTTTAGTCCTGGTGCCTTTTGGCCGTTGCCATAGCCGAGCCGAGTGAAGCAAAGAATTTCATTCAGAGTGATCCAATTTTTCACACGATCTCCGTAGGACTGAACAATCGTATCGGCATACTGGGCGAAAGCCTCGGCAGTGCGCCGATCCCGCCAGCCACCGAAATCATCCTCGAGGGCCTGCGGGAGGTCCCAGTGAAACATGGTAACCCACGGCGTGATCCCACACTCGAGCATCGAGTCGATGAGGCGATTATAGAAATTGACGCCCTTGGAATTCACCGCACCGCGGCCTGCGGGAAAAATACGCGGCCAGGCAATCGATAAGCGATAGTGCTTGGCTCCGAGTTGAGCCATGAGAGCGAAATCTTTCTTGAAAAGATGATAATGATCGCAAGCCACGTCCAGCGTATCACCGTTTTTTACCCGTCCCCTTTGCCGCGCAAAGGTATCCCAGACAGAGGGCCCCTTGCCATCGGTGAAAGCGGCTCCTTCAATCTGCGGAGCCGCAGCCGCAAAGCCCCAGACGAAGTTTTTCGGAAAGGACAGAGACTTCATCCCCGAGATACTTTCGATTTGTTTTTCCGAATCAGAGCAATGCGTTGCTCCGTGCATTTCGCCGTCCGGAGCGCATCCGGTGGGGTGTTGAGCGTGTAGTCGAGCATGGCGTCCAAAGTGGAGGTGGCGACGTGGAGACGCGTGTCGGACGACGCGTAGTAGAGGAAAAATTCACCGTTCTCACGAACGACTGCCCCATTTGCAAAGAGCACGTCGGAAACATCGCCCACTCTCTCTCCTCCCTCGGGAGCGAGCAGATATCCACCCGGACGGGAGATCACTTTCCAAGGTTCCTTGAGGTCGCAGAGAAACGCGTAGAGCACGTAACGCATGCCCGCGGCGTTTTCCCGCACGGCATGGGCAATGTGCAGCCAGCCAGCCCGCGTCTTAATCGGCGTCGCACCGGGGCCGACCTTGCCCTCCTTAATGGTGTGATAAACGCGCTCTTCCATCACGGTCTCCTCTTGAATCACGGCGCCTTCCATCGTATCCGCATAGCCCCAACCGATGCCCCCCTTACCGCCCGCGTGCATGAAAAACTCCATCGGACGAGTATAGAAAAAATACTTCCCGTTCACGAACTCAGGGTGAACGACGACATTGCGCTGCTGCGCCGAAGGCGTCACGAGATCTGGCAGACGGTCCCAGTGGTGAAAATCCTTCGTGCGGACAATTCCGCAGGAGGCGAGGGCTGCGGACGTATCGGAGTCGCCCTTGCTCGTATCTTTTTTCTCCACGCAAAACGTGCCATAGATCCAACCGTCCTCGTGCCGAGTCAGGCGCATGTCATACCAATTTGTTTCGTCATCGGATTTCTCGGCAAAGAGAAGTGGTTCATCGCGAAACGTGAACCGGTCCACTCCAGTGCTAGATTCTGCGATCGCGAAGAAGGATTTCCGGTCATAGCCCTCGATGCGGGTTACGAGCAGGATTTTGCCTTCGTGTTCGATAGCGCCAGAGTTGAATAGCGCGTTGACGCCAATTCGTTCCATCAGGAAAGGGTTGCGCTTTTCATCGAAATCAATCCGCCAATCCAGCGGGACATGCTGCGCCGTGAGGACGGTATGTTTATACCGGTTCAGAAAACCACTATCCCACTCGGAATCAATTTCGTTGAGACGTTGAGTGAGCGAAGCGTGTCGTTCAAGAAGACGCTTGTGGCGGTTGGCGTAGGTTTCGGTTCCGATTTTCATAAGTCTATTGGATCTAGGGATTGGGATTTTGAGCGACAGACCAGATCGCGGCAAGATCGCGTCCGATGAGAAACGACCGTCGGGAAGAAAATTCCTTGAGATGAAGCGCCGCTCCATCGGCATCTGGGAGAAGCGTCCAGTGTTCGTCGCAAGTTGAGTTGGCGATGGAATACGCATCCCCTTCCCTTTCGGCACGCCATCCCGAAATTGCGGCTGCACTATCCATGGCAAGCGCATGAACCACTGTGCGACACGTAGCGGATTCCGGCTCCGTCCAGCGGATGATCTGTCCCGAGCCGGCAAGCCCCTCTCCGCGCTGTGCGGGCTTCGGATGGTAGGCATCATGCACATAGGCATGAACTGGACCACTCATGCGTCCGCCACCGAAGTGCTTCAACTTGAGCCCGGCATCCCCCCGCCGTGCAAGCAGGCCGTCGGGACGTTCAAATTGCAAATCAAGGAGGTTATCGCGGTTGTTGAAAAGCCAATGCCAGGTCGTCCGCACAGGTTCCTCGCTTTCGATACGGTCCACGATGAAAAGGGTGTGCTGGCCGCAGAGCACCCAGAAACGTGTGAATGTCCGCAGTGGCTCTCCGTAAAGCGTCGCCGCGTCTGAACCAATGACTGAGACTGGCCCGACCCTCGCGGCAAGAAGCCGACGTCCACCGAGATCAATCGGGTCCGCTCCGCGTAATGTTCCGCCGTCGCGAATAATCGGACGATTGATTCCGCCGCGTTGGGTGAGGACACGCCCGCCAACCTCGAAAGTGCAGGTGTTGTGCGTGAGCGAGGCGGCTTCGAGATCGTGATTGAGGTTCCGGTAGCAACTGTGTCCAGGGTCGACCAGCAGACGTTCGTTCCGATGAACCAGGATGAAACTATTGATGTCGCCATGAATGTGCGCTGTGGCGTGACGCGGTTCCGAAGGTGTGCGGACTGCAAGCGTGGTGAGGCCGTTCCACCGATCGCGGGCGAACACATCCCCCCCGGAAAATGCCGCAGTCGGTGCAAGCCCAGCTTCGCTGGGCGAAAGTGCAGCAGCGGCATCCGCCAATAAAATTACCGATAGAAAGCCAAAGCCCGGGAGGAATCCGAACGAAGCAAGATCATGCGGCGGCGGTTCGTTTGCTGGAAAATACAGCGCATCAAACAGCCATCTCGCCAGTCCGGCCTCGACCGGCATGGATTCCCGAGCATGAGTGGCGATATGGATGAGCAAATCGCCGGAAGGTCGGAACAGCGCGGCGCTATCCCCAAAATTGGCACTGCGGGCACGCGCAATTTCTCCCCAGCCCGAAAGCGGCTTTCGGTAGAACAGCGCTTGAGCTGCCCACTGTACCATGCGCGCGTAAGGTTCCAGCGTGAGTTGCGTCGACGGCGACCGGCGTAGGATCGCCTCGCGCGCGATAATGATCGAATAAGCGGCGTAGTTAGCATATTGCAGCGACTCGCCATAACTGCCGTCGGGCTGAAAATGATCCGCCGCCAGCGGGAACCAAGCTACGGCCTCTGCCACAGCATCGTCATCGCCCAAGACCGCTGCGGAAACAGCAAAACCCGCCAGCAGCACGCAATTCCAGTTGTGGCAGAAATTCGTGTTCTCTAGGAACCGGCGGCACGCAATGAGGCCATTCGTGCGCAGGATGTCGCGAACCTCCGAGCGCTCCGTATCTGTAAATAGATCGGACGCCAGATCGACGGCCACGGCGATTCCCCAGGTGAGGTGGCTTGTTTCCAAAGAGCCGACGAGATGTTTTCCATCGAATCCACGAAACGGCGGCCCCGCCCAATCCGCCAGCGGTCGACGAATGACACCCAAGACAGCGGAGCGAAGCCAAGACCCGACTTTCGGCGATGGTCGCACGGCATGAATCAAAGCTGCATCGGTAAGGTATTCTGCAGCGTAGTGCCACCAGTCCGTAGTGGCCGTCGGGTCAGTGAATTCGGGCGAGGATGCTCGAAGGCACACTCTCGTTTCCATCGCCGCGAGGAGTTCGGCAGCCGGAGAATTAGCAGGAAGCGATTTCAGCAGACTGGCTTCTCGGGCCGTGAGGAACAGACTCATGAGGATTTCCTAGCGTTTCCACGGACGAGATGCACCACCGCCGCGCGAAACTCTCCCCCGAGCGACACAACTAGACGACCCGCAGTAATCATCGGCTTCCGCTTGTTAACATGCAAGGAACCGGCCACACGCCAGTTTCCATCGGGAAGCGGGATCGTGATCGATTGCGTGGTAGGCTTGGCAAACGTATGCACCACCGCCAGCGCTTCGCGCCCATTGTTGGCGACACGCAAGACTGCCTGCCACCCGCGTGGTTGACGGTAGCTGGTCTGGTCCGGTCCACAGCGCTGCGCATCGCCATTTGCAATAATCCGTGCGACTTGCCGGTAGAGCCTCTGGGCGGCGAGAGCGATCTCCCACTGGGAGACACTGAGTTTATCAATTTCGCCCGAAAGACACATGCGTCCCAGAAACGTGCTGGCCAGCGAATAAACGAGGCGTTCCTCATCATCGCCGGGACGAAGCACCGCCCAGATTTGATTCGCGCGAGCCGGGATGAGTCGCTGCGTGTTGTAAGCGAGGATCGGAATGTCGCGCGTCTCATGCGCATCGGAAAACGAAAACATCGAACCTAGTTCCAGCATGGATGGTTCCAGACGCATCCCTCCGGAGGAACAAATCTCAATAACCAAATTCGGAAGAGTTTTTCGGATTTTTTGAAAAAACGCACGCACTCCTTCGAGGTGTTGACGCAGCCCTTCGCCCAACGAATCCGCTCCATCGCAACCCAGGCCGATACTCTCATTGTAGTCGACTTTCATGTAGCCCATGCCTGCGTCTCGAAGGAGCCCGATCACCCGCTCGGTCAGAAACTCATGCACCCACGGATCGCGAAAATCCCAAAACCGCCGGCTCCCCGCATTGAGCACACGGCCATCGCGGTGCAGCTGGTGTGATGTCTCACTCCAAGCTTTCGAGCCTTTGTTGGCCACCTCAAACTCAAACCAAATCCCCGGAATCATCCCACGCTTGCGGATCGCATCGCACGTCGCCCGCAGGCCATGGGGAAATTTCTTGGATGCGACAATCCAGTCGCCATTTTCCTGGTATCTCTCCGCTGGTCGCTCCGCCCATCCATCGTCGATGACGAGATACTTCACGGACGATCCCGCCAGCCGGTCGGCCAGCGCAATCAGGTTGTCGTGGTCCGGGTGTCCCCACGTCGTGCACCATTCGTTAAAGATGATCGGCAGCTCATCCTCGACCTGCGGACGACTGAAACGATGGCTCGCCGTAAGTCGCTGGCAGGCGTCATCAAGCGATCCATGAACCACCGTCACGATAGCCTCCGGCGTGGTAAACGACTCGCCGGGGGCCACGGTTTTCGTCCAGTGGCCGAACTCACGATCGGCGAGACCTCCGGAAAGTTGAACGAAATCATCCCTCCGATACGCCTCTATCTGCCATGAACCCAACCAGGCAATCTGCGCCGCCCAGACGACACCTGCACCCGTATCTTCCATCGCCGCAAATGGGAAAAACCCCCGCGTCGGCCACGACCCGACCTGACCGAAGCGTTCCGAGGTGACTCCGTATCCGGTCCACGAAGGTTCCATGTGAAGTTGCTCAAGCGGAAGCGATTCAATGCGCCCCTCCCCTGCCCAATAACTGCGGGCGCGGTGCAAACGCAGGCGACCCGGCGCGAAATCCGCAGCGAACGGAGTGATTCCGCCAAGCGAAAAGCTGGTGAGGTTTTCTAACGTTAACGGTTCCTTGGAGCGGTTGATAAACTTCGTGCTCATGCGCAACGCCCGCTCGCCCGTAGCCCATTCGAGCACATGATCGCACTGAAAACCGCGCGCATTTTTCAGGACTGTGACGATCTTGTTTTTTGTCACCCGCTGACCCACAAACTTCAGCCCCAACGTCGCCTCGCTGTTCCGCATTGATCGGCCATTGGCAAACTCGCTCACACACGGATCATCGGACAATCGGACTTGCACCAACGAGTCCAGCTGCCATGCCGGCTGCAGATTGTGACGGCACATCCCTGGATCATTCGGATCATCAATAAACGCCCGGTGCTTCGGAATCTTCCCCGAGAGAGGCTTCGGCACCAACTCCAACTGAACACGCCCGGCATGCGTCCGGTAAATCGCCGTCATATCGGCAAAGTTGCAGCGCGCGAGTTCCTGAGCTTGGGGTTTCACAAATAAGTCAACGGGTTTTCAGAAGACTAACCGATGCGGGATGCGTCGCTCTACTGTATTAATACCACATTACTAATTTCAATTACCCCCGGAGCTTGGCCCATCATGAACTCCACGATCGCTTCGCCGGCAGCAAAACCCTCGGGCTTCTCCCCATTAACTTTGTAGGATTTCCACTCGGGCGTTAGCTGCGTATCCGTCATGAGTTTGACCCGGTCAGGATTCGCAGTGTTATGCACTAAGACGAGCATGCGGTTGCTTCCGGACGAACGCGCCATAAATGTCAGAGTGACCGGTTGATCGGCGGCAATGGCTCCCGCTACCTCGCCCTTGGCATTCACGCGAAACTTCTTCCCTTCCGTTCCTTCCGGGATCGTGACTTGGATCGCGGAAGAGCCCGGCTCTGGACCTTCGATTAACTGAACTTTCGTGGTCTCTTTCACGGGTCCATGACCTCGCGCTTCTAGAGTGATCTTCTCATTGAGATCACCTGCGGCGGGTGAAGCGAAAACTGGCTGGGCCTCGGCGGCGACGGTCGTGATGGCTTGGCTATCGAGAACAAAGGGGCCGATATCAAACTTGCCAGGTACGCGGGGAATTCCGAAGAAATCCACTTCCTTCTCGTGGAGCGAAATACCTGCACTACGCAGAGGACTGTTGGCAGTAACTTCGACGACGCGTCCACCCTTCTCCCAGTTAACGAGTTTCAAGCCGGGAACGGCTATGATGTTTTTCCCTTTGTCTCCTTGAAACTTGGGGGTGCTACCATCGAGGTTGGCGTAGACATTGTTATCGATGACGATGCCATCGTTTTTGAAACTCGAGCTCACCGGTTTACCGGGAGGCGCCACGAGCACGTTATTCAAAATGCGGACGTTCTTGGTCGAGTTTGCAAAGATCTGCCCGTCCTTGAGGTCTGGATGCCGGTTGTTGTCGGCAGCGTAGTTTTGGATAAAGTCCACATTGCAGGACTTATAGGAATGGATTCCCGAACCGCCGTTCGCAAAAGTAACGTTGTTCATGACCAGCGTGCGTCCAGTGTATTCTTTTCCGCTACCGCCGCCCCAATCTTGGGTATTTAAGAAATCATCGATAATAATTCCGTTTCCATCCGTGACTTTGCGTTTCGAGGGATCCTTCCGATTGGAAAAGAAGAATGGGATGTTCTGGTAGTTCTCAAAGCATACGTTGTTACGAATGATAATTTTGGTGTCAGTCGAATCATCAATTGCGGTGGGCTGATAAACCGAAAGACCGCTGTTCCCAAAGGGCGACCAGAAGGCGCAGCGATAGACGACGTTGTTTTCAAACGTCAAGTAGTCCACGTGATTGGCGAAGATTCCGCCTCCGGGAAGATCGCTCACTTCGCAGTTCCGGACGATGATGTGGGAACAAGGAACCTTAGTCTGAGGGTTTGAGGTGATGCCGATACCATTGCCACATGTGCGTGGATTCTTGAGATTGCTCATCTCGCGCATCGCTTCCTCCATCGTCACGCTGGGAGAGTTGCCGATCACGCGGAAGCCCTGAATGACGATATGGCTGGCACTGGAAACCTTGATCGCATCCCATGCGTCCATGCTCCGCAGAACCACGTTGGCTCCTGGTGCCGGGGCGTAAGTGATGGGCTTTTCAGCTTCGCCCGAGTGGCTAATCGTGAGAATGGCTTTGCCATTCTTGGTAACATATTCACCCTCCGTGAAATAGATCACGTCGCCCGGGTGACTGAGTTCCTCTGACATTTGGACGGGCAGGGCCGTCTGCGGCGTGAGTCCGTCGTTTTTCTCCTGTCCGTCTGGTGAGACGTATAATGTGCGGCCGAGAACCCGAATGGGGGGCG
>Ga0209088_10002735_pt1 | contig 10661 bp, 2 predicted proteins | sample S_140625_EF_Meta_FD_187324 | JGI IMG/M metagenome (GOLD analysis project Ga0209088, IMG submission 187324) | Freshwater microbial communities from Lake Simoncouche, Canada to study carbon cycling - S_140625_EF_MetaG (SPAdes) (version 2) | ecosystem: Environmental > Aquatic > Freshwater > Lake ...
CACTATCTTCGATAGTTGCATATGGATTATCAAGTATATCAGGAACACACGGAGTATCCAGTCTCTCTTCTATATTATCTTATGGTTTATCAAGTGTATTAGGAGGGCACGGAGTGTCGAGTCTCTCCTCTATAGTATCTTATGGTTTATCAACTGTATCAGGTGGTCAAGGAATCTCCTCACTATCATCTATTGTATCTTATGGTTTATCAACTGTATCTGGTGGTCAAGGAATCTCCTCACTATCATCTATAATATCTTATGGTTTATCAACACTATCAGGTGGCCAAGGAATCTCTTCATTATCATCAATTGTATCTTATGGATTATCAACTGTCGCTGGTGGCCAAGGAATATCATCATTATCATCAATTGTATCTTATGGTCTTTCAACTGTATCAGGTGGTCAAGGAATCTCTTCATTATCCTCAATAGTATCTTATGGTCTTTCAACTGTATCAGGTGGCCAAGGAATCTCCTCACTATCATCTATTGTAGCTTATGGTCTCTCTTCAATTACAACAGGTATATCAATTAATGTACAAACATCTAATATAGGAGTTACTACTAATAGTATAATAAGTTTACATAATAGAGTTGTAGTATCAGATGCAAATTCAAACATATCATTATATATTAATGATACTTTTATAGCAAATTATGTTGTAGGAGGAATTATACAAAGTTTATATAATAATGGTAATTTAATTGTTGGTGTTGGTCTTGGAATTATTATATATTCATCTGATGGTGTAAACTGGAATAATGCTACTAGAAATCCCTTACAGGGAATTACTTTAACATCTGTTACATATGGTAATGGATATTGGGTTGCAACAGGTTCTGGATTAAATAGTAGAAATATAATTTATAGTCAAGATGGTTCTTACTGGGTTCAAAATCCTTACGTATTTCCTAATGCTTTATATACTGTTGCTTATAATTGTAATGCAAATTATTGGATTGTAGGTGCTGAAAATAATAGTACAGGAAATTCTGATGACATTCTAAATAATACTCTTTATAGTACAAATAATATAACAACTGCTTCATTTACTCCTACAACATCTGGAGGATTCGGTAATAGAGCAAATTTTGTTCAATGGGGATCGAATATTTGGGTTGCGGTTGGTCGTTCCTTTGCTAATGGCACGAATCATGTACTTTATAGTACTGATGGAACAAATTGGTTTAATTCAACACACGCTGGTAATCAGAATTTTTTCGGAGGAGCTGGGGTTAATGGTAATGGTATCGCATATGGAAATAACAATTGGCTTATTAGTGGCGGTATTAACGTAAATACTGAATTATATAGAAGTCAAAATGGTTCAAACTTTTCTAATATTACTACTAATATTGGAAGTATTACGAATATAGATATAGATAATAATAGCGGAGGTCAACAAATATATGATATTAAATATTATAGCCCAAGTAATACATTTTATATTACAGTTTCACGACCAAATAATAATACACAATATTTCTTAAAAAGTATTAATAATGGTGATTCATGGAGTATTGTTAGAAGCAATGTAGGAAATACTATATTTCGTTCAGCAGTAGGTATTAATTCTTCCCCTATATCAAATATAAATACAATATCTATACAAAATGGAAATATTAATACAAATACAGTAATTAGTTATAATATAGATACAACAACAATATATTCGAGTAATATAATTGTTGCGAATACTTTAACTGTTGATACTATTTTTGTAAATAGAATTCCATTTGTTTCTTTGGGACTTTCATCTATAGCATCTGGACACGGAGTATCCAGCCTCTCTTCTATTGTATCTTATGGCTTATCAAGTGTAGTAGGAGGACAAGGAATTTCATCACTGTCATCTATTATATCTTATGGACTTTCAACTGTATCAGGAGGACATGGCATTTCTTCACTCTCATCTATTGTAGCATATGGACTCTCAAGTGTAGTAGGAGGACAGGGAATATCATCGCTATCCTCAATAGTATCTTATGGGTTATCAAGTGTAGTAGGAGGTCAAGGAATCTCCTCACTATCCTCAATAGTATCTTATGGGTTATCAAGTGTAGTAGGAGGTCAAGGAATCTCCTCACTATCATCAATAATATCTTATGGCTTATCAAGTGTAGTAGGTGGTCAAGGAATCTCTTCACTATCGTCAATAGTATCTTATGGTTTATCAAGTGTAGTAGGTGGTCAAGGAATATCTTCAATATCATCAATTATATCTTATGGCTTATCAAGTCTAGTAGGAAGTCAAGGAATCTCTTCACTATCCTCAATTGTATCTTATGGGTTATCAAGTGTAGTAGGAGGTCAAGGAATCTCCTCACTTTCATCAATTGTATCTTATGGGTTATCAAGTGTAGTAGGAGGTCAAGGAATCTCCTCACTTTCATCAATAGTATCTTATGGTCTTTCAACTGTATCAGGTGGTCAAGGAATCTCCTCATTATCTTCCATAGTTGCATATGGTTTATCAAGTGTAGTAGGAGGTCAAGGAATCTCCTCATTATCCTCTATTGTATCTTATGGCTTATCAACACTATCAGGTGGTCAAGGAATATCCTCACTTTCTTCAATAGTATCTTATGGTCTTTCAACTCTATCAGGTGGTCAAGGAATCTCTTCACTATCTTCCATAGTTGCATATGGTTTATCAACACTATCAGGTGGTCAAGGAATATCCTCACTTTCTTCTATATTATCTTATGGCTTATCAACATTATCAGGAGGGCACGGATTATCATCATTATCCTCAATAGTATCTTATGGCTTATCATCTGTATCAGGGGGACACGGAGTGTCCAGTCTATCCTCAATAATATCTTATGGGTTATCAACTGTATCTGGTGGTCAAGGAATATCCTCACTATCTTCTATAGTATCTTATGGCTTATCAAGTGTATCTGGTGGTCAAGGAATTTCCTCACTATCTTCAATAATATCTTATGGTCTTTCAACTATATCAGGAGCACACGGAATATCAAGTCTCTCATCAATAGTATCTTATGGCTTGTCAAGTGTTAATGGAGGGCGCGGCATTTCCTCACTTTCATCTATTGTATCTTATGGTTTATCAACTGTTAATGGAGGACACGGACTGTCCAGTCTATCATCTATTGTAGCATATGGTCTCTCATCACTCCTTTCTAATATTTCTTCCCTTACAAGGACTCAATTAGGACAATTTAATAATTATGATCAGGGTGGTGTAGGATTATCAACATTAACTAATCCCCCACCAGACACAATTACTGATGCGCTCTATAAGGTCGATAATTGGCTTTTTACGAATCTAGTTGGACAAGCACCACTTCCTGCAAGTAATTTTTTCTATCCAAACTCAAATTCTAATACTGCAACTGTAACATTTACACCCCCATTCCAAGTTAAATCTGGTCTCATTAATCGTTGGATGCCTTACATTAGTACACTAAGCCTGCAAATTACTAATAGTAGCGGTAATGTAAACTTATCTTTTCAAACAGGGAATCGAGATTTTTTACCGAAAGGTTTAAGTAATACTCTTGGGTTTTTTATTGATGGTCGTAATCCGAATGCCTATAGCAATGCTACCTGGTTAGCAAATTGTAATGGACTTCCAAATATATTCTATATTCCTGCTTCAAACTTATCAAATAATGGTAGCCCTTATAGAATTGAAATATGGTATCAGAATTTTTCAACACAGCCAAGACGTATTTTTAGTAATATATGGAACTATTCAAATGGAATTGGTAGTCCTGCTGCACCTTCTTTTGTGTATTTTACAACATACAACGATTCGTATGGTTGTACATGTGATTGTTAGATGGCTGAATATTTTAAAATGTTCGTTGTTCTAAACAGTATCTTGGAGCGCGGCAAATGAATATTTAAAATATTCCCCAGTCTAAAAGAAGAGGAAAATTAGATGAGTTATTCCTCAAATTATGATAAATTATGTGGCAATTTCATATTGTCATCGCCAGATAATTTAAATCCACTACGAAGGACTGGGCCAGGATTCGGTTCGGTCTTATATTTTTCAAATGCGGTTGTTAATTATTTTAATAATGTGAATTTTCTACAAAACCGACATCTTAGTACAGTACCAAACTCAGCTTTTAATAGCAACCACACATTTTTAATATGTTCAAATGCGGATATCGGCTCAAATATATGTTTTACACTTTCAAATCTTATGCCAAATATGCAGTATTCTTTTAATGTATATGTAACAAATACATGTAATCCTGGAATTGGAATTCTAACATCAAACTCTGCTTTTTTTACAACTCTATTTCCTCCACCACCACCGCGATTAGAGCTTGTAACGGTAAATACTAGATGTAATTTAATTGGTGGTGCTAGCGTTAGTGAACATTATAATAATGATGCGCAAACAATTAATATACCAAGACAATATATTGGTAAAGTAATTAGGTATGCTGTTTATGACACACCTAGGGCTGATAATGGAATTGTTAATATAATAAATAGAGGAGGCCCCCTTGCTATACTTAATAATTGTAATCCTGGTGTATCACAAATACAATCACAATTATATGTTACGTGTGGTTCTGATATAAATTCTTTTGGAATACCTAATCAAACACCAGGATTATACGGATTTGCTGGCACATTACAATCTCCTGGCACATGTAATAGTCGCAATTCTACAATTAGTATAGGCGCAATCCAAGATACATATGCAAATATACCAAATTTAGATAGATTTTATGTAGAATGTTCAAATGTTTATATTATAATTAATAAAAATTTTCTACAACCTAGTTCTAATGGATATCGTTATCAAATTACTCATACAAATATTGGTCAACCAGATATAACATGTAATTTTGGCCCATATTATGTAGATTCTATTACTGGGTTTCCATCTTTACAAACTTATAGAAGTTTTAACGATCATAGATCACAAAGCTCATTTGTTTCCGGAATTTTAGTAAATTCAAATTCAAATTCATACCAATTCTATTTTGATTGCTTAAATTTAGGGAGAAATTTTCTTGCACATACTAATTTTGGATCATATAAAATTCTTGATAAGGACAATAATGATCGTACAATTCAAATTATAATGTCTAATGATTCTCCAATATATGATACAAATTGTAATATAATTAGTAATGCACCTCTCCCTACAATAATTCGTCTTAGCAATACTGTACCTATATCTTTAGATATATCAGAAAATACTATTCTTCATACAATTAATACAAATACAATGTTTAAATTAAATGTTCTTCTTAGAAATATAGTTAATCAACTTGACAGTACTACACCATTAAATTATTATTATGATACATTATCATTACGTACTCTTAGAGTAAATTTTTCAAATGCTTTTGCACGAGGTGGTATGCGCATAGAAAGTTTTAGTAATTCGTATAATAATACAATGAATGCGTATGATCAAAGTAGATTTATTACTGGCGCGTCATGTAATTTATATAACTTTGAACTACCCCTTGTAGGAGGATTTTATAGAACTGGCGGAAATTTAGGAGATTTATTTAATAATATAAACATCTTTACACAACCTGGTGGATTTGAATCATATACTTATCCAAACTATTCAGCTTTAAAAAATGAAACAACATACAGAGTCGCAACATTTAAATATTCGTTTTCAAATTCAAGTCCAGGTTCTATTTCTGCTCTTCAATTCAATATTAATTCAAATGCGCCATTTAGATTTACAAGTGACAGTTGTAATTTTGATGTAAACCAAGTACCTTTTTTGCGTTATAAAGTTGATAATGCTGGTTTACATAATACTGGTTGGTTAGATGGTAATTCTATAAAATCATCTGCAGCTTCATTTCTTTCTACTGCAGAAGCCACAGATGGTGCTGCAGGACTTTTAAATAATTCAGAACAGTATCCTATGAGTGGAACATCACGATATTGGAGTATAATTCCAATTCCAACTAATTGTAATTATGATATATATGTTAAAATTGGCCTTAAAATGTCTTGTAATTTATTTTTTGATTATATATATTTGAGTAATGCGTTTGGTGTTAGACCTCTTGCTCCAAATAATATTACTTTTACAGTATTTAGAACTCCTACAACAATGATTTTAAATTGGGTAAATCCTTATGATACATCAATTCTTAATAATGGTATTAATGTAAGCAATATAACAGACTCATACTACCCTCGCAGATGGGTAGCATCTGGACCAACAGCGAGTAATGATACATATACTGCCACAATTGCTTCAAATACATCAAATGTCTTTACTTTATTAAATGCAGATACAATGTACCGAGCAAATATAAGTAATCAAAATAGTGCAGGATATGGACCAGGAGGAACTGCTATAGGAAAGACTGATCTCCCTATTCGAACTCTGGGTGGATTCTATGATTCGTCTTTTAGTTTCACAAATTATTATAATAGCGCAGTAAATCCGTATTACGCAAATTGTAATGGATACTCATTTGTTGATAGAGCAGTTGCTTCTAACATATTTTATACTGCGAATCTATTTCTTGTTGATACAGATTATCTTCAAGTAAATATGTCACCAACATTTATAGTAAATACTTCAAACTCTATTGTTGGATTAAATTATCCTGGTATATATTTAGAAAATTTTACCTTTGCTGGATATGGGTCAAATAATAGTGTTGTCAAATCATCTTCATATAGATTTGAAAACTTTTTATATTCTAGTATTGACCTAACAAGTGATTCAGGTATAGGTGATCCTGGTGTAACACTTATGTTATCAAATATGGGTGATATTTATATAGGATGTAATTATTTTTCTGGATATTTTTATAAGAGTGCTTTAAGCCTGAAATTAGAGAATAATTATTTGGTTCCTTTAAATAAACCTTATAGGGTTGGTTTCTCAAATAATTATAATTCAAATATTCTGAATCCAGCCCCAATATGGGTAGATGATTTTCCGAATAATCTTCTTCCAACTGTTGAGAATATGTTTGTTGATTCAAATAATTTAGCGGCGCTAGATGGAAATGGAGTTCCTATACGTTTCACATATTCAACTGGTGTACTTATATTTTCATCAACTCGTAATACAACATATAATTTTTGGCTTCATGCAAAAAATATTGGTTCAAATTTTTTTATAAATTCACCATATCAGTTTAGTCTTTCACAAACTGGTGGTTCATCAAACTTTTCTTTTAATTTAGCTACAACGACTTTCTATAATTCAGCTGCATTTGGAGATACCCTTACAGGTTATGCGCAGAATGCTTCGTCAGATACGTTTTTCTTATTTTCAAATGTTCAGATGACATTTACAGATTCTAATGTATTTAGTCCTTTAGAAGTTACTAATATTAATATGTCTGGATCTGTTACAAATCAGAACGGATCTTCTTCATTAACTTCACATGTTCTTAGGGGTATTAATAATAAGCCTCTCTTTTTTGATGATGCAAGTTTAATTGTATTGTATAGAACACAATCTGCATTTTCAAGTACTTATATTAGTTCTCCAGGCTCAAGTAATAATTACGGTTATCGTGTAACATCTGGAACAGGAGATTATCCTGGAATAGGAGATTTTGGAGAATTATTTAATAATTGTAATTCTCTTCTTGGTGGAACATATATAAATGAACTTCAATTAACAAAAGGTTTGTTTGTTTCTAAGGGTTTTAATTCGTATTTAGATTATACAATTTATTATAATCCTATAGCTTCTACATATTCATACCCGGATTACACAACTATTGTTAATGATTTAACAATGAGATATGCTACTTTTATGTGGTATGTTTCGGATGATACTTTGAGTTATAGTGAAGCAGCTATTGGACATTTTAATATAGAAAATAATAATTTTACGACAAGTTTTGATGGTAATGCATTTCCTGTATTAAATAATGTAACTACACAATTTATGTTAAAAAATCAATATGGTGATAGTACAGGATGGCTTGATGCAAATAGTTGGACTGAGTATCAAAGAATCGCAGATTTTCCAAATAATGGACAGGCACGTGGTTTAAATTTTGGAACACCAGATTCTTTTAATCGTTATGTTTTATTTCTTGATGAAAGTTATTTTGGTCTACCTCCTTTTACATTATATTTTAGAATTGGTATTCCTCTAAATTCTCCATTACATTTTAGTGGTTGTAAATTAGTTAATATATATACATGACAACTTTAACTTCAAATTATTATGCATATCCTCTTATGGGTATAAATTGTAATGCTGATGGTATTAATCCAACAGAAATTATTAATTATTTATTTAAAAAACAACTTGGATTTGCAAATACTAATAAAATTACCATATATAATGCTGAATCAACATTATATAATAGTTATAATCCAACTACAACTAATTTATTATTTAGTCAATTTATTCCACCAATTCCTCCAAGAGATTTAATAGAGGTACCATTTTGTAATATTAATAAATTAGCAAGAATATCAGGTCAAGCTAAATATATTTCATCAAATTATCCATATTTAGGATTTTATTCAAATGTATTTATGAATAGCGCAACTCCTGCTCCAACTAACTCTAATTCTTTTACTATATGTAATAATACCAATAATACTTTTTCTAATTTTTTAACAACAAATGCTGTCCCTTATTCATATGGAATTGGTAATTCATATAAGAACGCAATAAGAATAACTACTTCTAATCTTTCAAATCTTTCTTTTTCAGGATCGAATGATGGAGCATGGATTTTTGATACAGATTCAGGAGTACTTACTTTTTATGATACTCCATCAAGAACAGGAGTATTTATAAATGCCACAACCCCTCCACGAATCTCTTTTTGGCGCTATGAAGGTCTAATAGGAAATAATGCTATTATGAATATTGCCGATTTTTAGTCAACTCCTTTTCACGGTTTCATTAATAGAATATTGGGTCGGCCAATAAATGTCGGTTTCAAATTATATACCGCTAAATATTGATATTGCTACTATCAATACTAATAATATATCAAAAAATATATTCTTACCTGCTACATCATCTATCTACGGTAAAACAATTTCAATTAAAGATATTACTGGATTTGCGTCATCAAACAATATTATTGTTAGAAGTCAAGGTGTTGATCGTTTTCAAGACTCTACTTCAAATTATATAATTAACAAAGATTTTGGTGTAGCCTCATTTTTTGCTAAAAGCAATGTTTGGTACTTAATGAATGATAGTTCTCAATTAAGTTCTCAATTAACTTCTAATTTAGTAGTAAATAGTGTAACAGCCGACTACTATTATGGCGATGGAAGCGCACTTTCTAATACAGGATTTGGACTTAGTTCTCTTTCTTCCATTGTAGCCTATGGATTGTCTTCTATATATTCCCCTACAGGAATTAGTTCACTTTCTTCAATTGTTGCTTATGGTCTTTCATCAGTAAATGCAGGAGATGGAGTATCATCGCTCTCATCTATTGTATCTTATAGTCTTTCAACTGTGGCAGGTGGGTCTGGTGTATCCAGCCTCTCTTCAATTGTTGCTTATGGTTTATCAAGTGTTTATGGTGGGGAGGGAATATCAAGCCTCTCTTCTATTATATCCTATGGTCTCTCAACTGTATCAGGTGGTGAGGGTATCTCTTCACTATCATCAATTGTTGCATATGGTCTCTCAACTGTAGCATCAGGAGAGGGACTATCCAGTCTTTCTTCAATTGTATCTTATGGTTTATCAAGTGTTTATGGTGGAGAGGGCATATCGAGTCTATCATCTATAGTTGCTTATGGCTTATCAAGTGTCGCAGCAGGTGAAGGTGTATCCTCGTTATCATCAATAGTTTCCTATGGTCTTTCAAGTGTATCAGGGGGACACGGAGTGTCTAGTCTATCCTCTATATTATCTTATGCTTTATCAAGCATTTATGGAGGAGAGGGAATATCTTCACTATTATCTTATGGCTTATCAAGTGTATCAGGAGGTCAAGGAATCTCCTCATTATCCTCTATATTATCTTATGGCTTATCAACTGTCGCAGGTGGACGAGGAATATCATCTCTTTCGTCAATTGTTGCTTATGGCTTATCAACTGTCTCAGGCGGACACGGATTGTCATCGCTATCCTCAATAGTATCTTATGGCTTATCAAGTGTCTCAGGTGGTCAAGGAATATCCTCACTTTCTTCTATATTATCTTATGGCTTATCAACTGTATCAGGAGGACACGGTATCTCCTCATTATCATCTATTGTATCTTATGGCTTATCAAGTGTTTATGGTGGAGAAGGAATATCTAGTCTATCGTCAATAGTTGCTTATGGACTCTCCTCTATAAGAAGTAATGTTGAAGAAATAAGAAGATTAGTAGGTGATGCAAGTGGAATTTTAGGTTCAAACACCTGGAATCCAGATGGATTTTACTCTGATAATGTGGGTGGTGCTGGTATACGTGATATCAATAATGCTCCAACTGATACTGTAACAAATGCTATTGCTAAATTAGATACCTGGATATATAAAAATATTGTTGATCAACCTAATGCTCCATCATATTTTGCCCAAAGTAATTCTATTACATCAATAAATTATTATTGGACAAATCCAAAGCAATTTAAAATTGGTCTATTAAATACGTATGCTCCTTATATTTCTTCTCTTCATATGAATCTTTATTCTAATGTAGGATCTATACCAGGATTGTTTTCAACATTTAGTTACTCT
>Ga0209088_10002736_pt1 | contig 10659 bp, 5 predicted proteins | sample S_140625_EF_Meta_FD_187324 | JGI IMG/M metagenome (GOLD analysis project Ga0209088, IMG submission 187324) | Freshwater microbial communities from Lake Simoncouche, Canada to study carbon cycling - S_140625_EF_MetaG (SPAdes) (version 2) | ecosystem: Environmental > Aquatic > Freshwater > Lake ...
CCTGGCATGACCGATGCGTTGCGCAAGCAAATGGGTGAAGCAGCCGTGGCCGCTGCCAAAGCCGTGAACTACGTGGGCGCAGGCACGGTGGAGTTCATCGTGGAGCAAGCCGCTTATGACAAGCCTGAGTCCATGAAGTTTTTTTTCATGGAGATGAACACGCGTTTGCAGGTGGAACACCCCGTGACCGAGGCCATCACTGGCCTTGACTTGGTGGAGTGGCAGTTGCGCGTGGCCAGCGGAGAGCCGTTGCCTTTGCAGCAAAGTGAGTTGCGCATCAGCGGCCATGCCATTGAAGCGCGTATTTGCGCTGAGAACCCAGACAACAACTTCTTGCCCGCCACTGGCACCTTGCAGGTGTACCGCAAGCCAGCGAGCAGCAGCTTTGAAATTGCGAATGCCAGCAAAACAGGGCTTTCTGTTCGCATAGATGATGGCGTGCGCGAGGGTGACAGCATCAGCCCGTATTACGACTCGATGGTGGCCAAACTCATCGTGCATGGCGACACGCGTGAGCAAGCGTTGGCACGTTTGGATGAGGCTTTGTCGCAAATCCGTATCGTGGGTTTGACGACCAATGTGCAGTTTTTGCGTCACATCATCCGTACCGACTCCTTTGCGATGGCTAAACTTGATACCGCGCTGATTCCACGCGAAGAAAAAGTCTTGTTTGCGCAAGAGCCCTTAGGCCTTGAGCTCACGGCTGCGTCAGTGGTGGCCCATACGCTGCGCTGTGAAGCGGCCTTGAAAGACACCGACCCGTTCAGTCGCCGCGACGGCTGGCGCGCTTATGGCCTGGCGACACGCCACTTTGGTTTTGAGTTCCATGGGCAGGCACACACCGCTGAGCTGACCTACGCACACCACGGCAGCTGGCCCTTGCAGGTGGGTGAGGCGGTGGGTGAGTTGCGTTATCGCGAAGAGGGCGACATGCTGCACATCAGCTTCGCAGGGCATCAGGCCCGTGTGCAGGTGTTTCACGAAACACAGGGCCACGATGATGTAGCCCATGTGTTTGCGCCGCACGGTGCGACCCGTATCACCGTGATTGATCCCATGGCCCATGCGGGCGATGTGCAAGAGGCTGGCGGCCGCTTGACGGCCCCCATGCCAGGCAAGGTGGTGTCGTTTGCGGTTGCCGCAGGTGACAAAGTCAAGGCCGGGCAACCGTTGGCAGTCATGGAAGCGATGAAAATGGAACACACCATTGCCGCACCTGCGGATGGTGAAGTGTTAGAACTGCTCTATGCGCCGGGCGACCAAGTGGCCGAAGGCGAGGAACTTTTGAAATTGAAAGTGTGAACATGACTATGAATTTGCCGCACCGCGTGCGTTTGATGGATGTGGGACCGCGCGACGGTTTGCAAAATGAAAAGCAACCCGTGCCTGCTGCCATCAAGGCCGAATTGGTCCATCGCCTGCAAGCGGCGGGTCTTAAAGAAATTGAAGTCACCAGTTTTGTGTCGCCCAAATGGGTGCCGCAAATGGCCGATAACACCGAGGTGATGGCAGCCATTCGTCGTCAAGAGGGGGTGCGCTATTCGGTGCTCACGCCGAATCTGCAAGGCTTTGAGGCGGCCTTGAAAACCCAGCCCGACGAGATCGTGGTGTTTGGTGCCGCCAGCGAAGCCTTTAGTCAAAAGAACATCAACTGCTCCATCGAAGAAAGCATGGTGCGTTTTGCGCCCGTGGTCAAAGCTGCACGCGACGCAGGCATCACGGTGCGCGGCGCGATGAGTTGCACCGTGGGTTGCCCCTATGAGGGTGACATTGCGCCTGAGCGTGTGGGCTTTTTGGCAGGCTTGATGAAGAGCATTGGCGTTCAGCGCGTGGACGTGGCCGACACCATCGGGGTCGGCACGCCGCGTAAAGTACAAGCCGCGATGGCGGCCACGCTCAAGCACTATGCCCTCAACGATGTGTGTGGCCATTTTCATGACACCTACGGACAAGCGTTGGCCAACACCTTGGCGGCGCTGCAAATGGGCGTGTGGAACTTTCAGTCGTCGGTGGCGGGTTTGGGGGGATGTCCCTACGCCAAAGGCGCCACAGGCAATGTGGCCACCGAGGATGTGGTTTACCTGATGCACGGCCTAGGTATTGAGACGGGCATCGATCTTGACCAGTTGATCAATGCCGGTGTGTTCATCAGCGAGGCGTTGGGGCGTACCCCCAATTCCCTCGTCTCACGCGCGGTCATGAACAAACGCGTCGCTTAAGTGAGCGCTGTTCGATAACATCTGCTGCTATGTTGGATCGCCTGCTGTTCCTCAAGCCCAAACTTTCGCCCGCTCAGCTGCGTTTGCAGCAGACGGCTGTGCGCGAGTTGGCAAAGGAAGAAGCACCAATGTCGCCCTGCATTTCGGTATGTCGCATGTCCGATCAAACAGGCTGGTGTGAAGGGTGTTTTCGCACCCTTGACGAAATCACGGGTTGGGGACATCGCGTGCCAGAGGCCAAGCGAGACGTGTGGCGTTTGATCCAGCAGCGCTTGCAAGCCAAGCTGCAGGCTTGATGACCGACAGCGCACCCACCAGGCACCCCCATGAAACCCATCACCTGCTACCTTGACTTCATCTCGCCCTACGCCTACCTAGCCTTCGAGGCGTTGCCCAGCAGTCTGATGGGTGTGAGCCACCGCATGATTTACAAGCCCGTGTTGTTTGCTGCCATGCTCAAGCACCACGGCCAGCTGGGTCCCGCTGAGATTGCAGGCAAGCGCGAGTGGACCTATCGCCAAGTGGTTTGGCAAGCCCAACAAATGGGCGTCCCTTTAGACATGCCGCTAGCCCACCCCTTCAATCCGCTGGCGCTGCTGCGCTTGGCTGTGGCTTGCAGTGCCAACGGCGAGCCCAACCGTTTTGTCTGTGACACCCTCTTCAAACATGTCTGGCAAGGCGGTGCAGCGGCCGATGATCCGGCGCGTTTGCAAGCCCTGGCGCTGCAACTTGAGCCGCAGCGTTCGGTCGATGCCCCCGAGGTGAAAGATCAGCTCAAAGCCAATACCGAAGAAGCCATTGCCCGCGGCGTGTTTGGCGTGCCCACGTTTGTGGTGGACGACAAGGTGTTTTGGGGCTTAGATGCCTTGCCCATGCTGCGTGCCTATCTGGATGGTGACGCTTGGTTTGATTTGGCCTGGGACGCCGCTGCACGCACACAAACGGGTATCAAGCGCTAAAAGTTGCAACGGAGCTTGAATATTTTTCATCAGTAATTACCCTGTGCTTCTTGACCGCTGTTGCTTAGGTTTGGACATGAGAGCACGTCTTCTATCACCATAAGAAATTATTCATGCGGGTTATTACTGTGTTTGCAGTTGTCGTTCGGATGTTGCAATACGCGGGCTTTCGCAACGTCAGAAATGGGTCAGCTAATCCGCTGATAGTTGCGCGGCGCAATGCTCAGTCAGGGCATTGGAAGTTAATCGTCTAAGGAGACAACACACATGGCAACGATAGAAGCAAATCGCCCAATGACGGCGGAAGAGAAGAAGGTGATCTTCGCCTCTTCATTGGGTACCGTTTTCGAGTGGTACGACTTTTACCTGTATGGTTCACTCGCTGCAATTATTGCGAAGCAGTTCTTCAGCGGCTTGGATGAAGGCTCTGCGTTCATTTTTGCGTTGCTGGCTTTCGCTGCTGGCTTCATCGTGCGCCCTTTTGGTGCGGTTATTTTCGGCCGTTTGGGCGACATGATCGGCCGCAAGTACACCTTCTTGGTGACCATCCTGATCATGGGTGCGTCCACCTTCATCGTAGGTCTTTTGCCCAACTACGCCAGCATTGGTGTGGCCGCGCCCGTCATCCTGATTTGCTTGCGTTTGCTGCAAGGTCTGGCTTTGGGCGGTGAGTATGGTGGTGCTGCCACGTATGTGGCCGAACACGCGCCTGCTGGTCAGCGTGGTGCCTACACTGCTTGGATTCAAACCACCGCAACCTTGGGCTTGTTCCTGTCGTTGATGGTGATTTTGGGTACACGTACCGCCATCGGTGAAGAGGCCTTTGCCGATTGGGGCTGGCGCGTGCCGTTCCTGGTGTCCGTGGTGATGTTGGCCATTTCTGTCTACATCCGCTTGTCGATGAACGAGTCACCTGCTTTCGTGAAAATGAAAGCCGAAGGCAAAACTTCCAAAGCACCTTTGACTGAGGCCTTTGGCCAATGGAAAAACCTGAAGATCGTGATCTTGGCCCTGTTCGGCTTGGTCGCTGGTCAAGCGGTGGTGTGGTATTCGGGTCAGTTCTACGCGTTGTTCTTCTTGACACAAGCGCTGAAAGTGGACGGCCCAACGGCCAACATCATGGTCGCGCTCTCGCTGATCATTGGCACACCGTTCTTTGTGATTTTCGGTACCTTGTCTGACAAGATTGGCCGCAAACCTCTGATCATGTTGGGCTGTTTGTTGGCTGTGCTGACTTACTTCCCTGTGTTCGAAGCACTCACCAAGGCTGCTAACCCAGACTTGTATGCGGCACAACAAAAGAACAAAGTGGTGGTCACTTCTGATCCTGCAGAATGTTCATTCCAGTTCAACCCCACAGGCACTTTGAAGTTCACCAGCTCATGCGATATCGCCAAGCAAGTGTTGGCTTCTAGTTCTGTGAGCTATGACAACGTGGTGGGTGCACCTGGTACAACTGCCAGCATCAAGATTGGCGAAACAGAAATTGCTGGTTACAGCGCTAAGGGCTTGCCAGCTGACGAAGCCAAAGCCAAGTCTGCTGAGTTCCGCAAGGCCGTGGCTGAAACTTTGAAGGCTGCGGGTTACCCTGCCAAAGCCGACATGACCAAGTTTGACAAAGTCACGGTGGTCATCATCTTGACCTACTTGGTGATCTTGGTGACCATGGTTTATGGCCCTATTGCCGCAATGTTGGTGGAGTTGTTCCCAACCCGTATCCGTTACACATCCATGTCCTTGCCTTATCACATCGGTAACGGCTGGTTCGGCGGCTTGATGCCCACGACAGCTTTTGCGATCGTGGCGCAGACGGGCAATATGTACAACGGCTTGTGGTACCCCATCATCATCGCTGGCATGACCTTCGTCATCGGCATGATCTTTGTGCGCGAAACCAAAGATGTGGACATCTACGCAGACGACTAATTTGTAAGTTTCCCAGGGTGACCTGGGTGCTACATTCAAGCCCTCCCTCGTGGAGGGCTTTTTACTGATATCGGAGGTTTGATATGTTGAAAATTTTTGTGGGTTTTGTGATCTTTGCGGCCTTGGCCATGTTTGTGATCATGAAGGGTGGGGACAGCTTGGACATGAGTGGCGAGAAGCACGGGGCTGAGGCGGTGCACGCGCCTGAAGCCGCAGCTTCTGTGGCAGCCTCTGCCCCATCAGCAGACGCTTCAGCTGCCAAGTAACGCATCTGATTGCACCCCGTCAAAACGCCACGGCTGGTCCGTGGCGTTTTGCTTGGCGTGTGCCGATTGAATGCTTAAGGTTGGCAATGCCCCGATGCGGAACTGGGCCAGTGCGACTCTCTAGAATATTCGCCACACTCCAAAAGGCTCCGCCATGACAGGCACCATCCGCATCCGTGGCGCACGCCAGCACAACCTCAAAAACATTGACCTCGACATTCGCACGGGCGAACTGACCGTGGTCACGGGCCCGAGCGGCTCGGGCAAATCGAGTTTGGTGTTTGACACCCTGTATGCCGAAGGCCAGCGCCGTTATGTGGAAACCTTCAGCGCATACGCTCGCCAGTTCTTAGACCGCATGGACCGCCCCGCTGTCGACAAGGTCGAGGGGGTGCCTCCCGCGATTGCGATTGACCAATCCAACCCTGTGCGCAGCTCGCGTTCTACGGTGGGCACGATGACCGAGCTGAACGACCATTTGAAGTTGCTCATCGCTCGCGCTGGCCAGTTGTTTGACCGCCAAACCGCGCAGCCCGTGCAACACGACACGCCGCAAACCATTTACGCCGAATTGCAACGCCGTTGCGCAGAGCTGCCGCAAGACCCGCGCCTCGTCATGACCTTCCCTGTGGAGTTACCCGCCAACACCTCGGCCGCCGAAGTCGAGCAGTGGCTCAGCGCCAGTGGCTTTACCCGCATCCACGCCGAACGCGAAGTGGCCACGCCCACAGGACCACGCAAGTTGTTGGATGTGGTGGCTGACCGTTTTAAATTAGGCAACACCGAGCAAGCCCGCGTGGTAGAGGCGATTGAGCTGGCCATCAAACGTGGCGGTGGCCGACTGAATGTGTATTGGGAGAATTTGAGATCAGAGACTGATTTTGCGGCGCAAAACTCGGGCGCTGATGCCCAATTCTCTCTCTGGCGCTTCTCCACGGGGTTGCATTGCCCCGACAGTGACCTGCGCTACAGCGACCCGATTCCGTCGATGTTCTCGTTCAATTCGGCTGTGGGCGCTTGTGAGACCTGCCGTGGTTTTGGTCGCGTGATTGGGGTGGACTATGGCCTGGTGATTCCCAATGACAAACTCACCCTACGCGCTGGCGCTGTCAAAACCATCCAAACACCAGCTTGGGTGGAAACGCAAGAAGACCTCATGCGTCACGCCGAAGCCGAAGGCATTCCGCGCGACACACCTTGGTATAAGCTGAGCCAAGAGCACAAAGACTGGGTGATCAACGGCTCGCCTTTGTGGAAAGGCAAGTGGAACCACCAGTGGTACGGCATCAAACGCTTCTTCGAGTATTTGGAAAGCAAGTCTTATAAGATGCACATCCGCGTGCTGTTGTCGAAATACCGCAGTTACACACCGTGCGGCACATGCGCGGGGGCGCGTTTGAAAACCGACAGCTTGCTGTGGCGCGTTGGTTCCCAAGCAGATGCCGACGCCGTGCTTGCACCCGCTAAACGCTTCATGCCTCAAGGCGTGCAATGGACGCGCGCGCAACTCGAAGCCATGCCAGGCCTGTGCTTGCATGACTTGATGCTCTTGCCGATCGACAAGTTGCACCAGTTTTTCAACGCCACGCAGGTCGATGTGGCGGGTGCTGATGCCCAAGCCCTGCACTTGTTGATGGACGAAATTCGCACGCGTTTGAAATACCTCAGCGACGTGGGCATTGGCTACCTCACCCTCGACCGCCAAAGCCGCACACTCAGTGGGGGTGAGGTGCAGCGCATCAACCTCACCACCGCCTTGGGCACCTCGTTGGTCAACACCTTGTTTGTGTTGGACGAGCCCAGCATCGGTTTACATCCGCGCGACATGAACCGCATCAACGAGGCCATGCTGCGCTTGCGCAATGCAGGCAACACGCTGGTGGTGGTGGAGCATGACCCTGCGGTGATGATGTGCGCCGACCGCATCATCGATATGGGCCCAGGCCCAGGCGTTAAGGGTGGCCAAATTGTGTTTGACGGCACGACCGAAGCTTTGAAGTCCGCCGACACGCTGACAGGTGCTTATTTAGGCGCACGCAAAACTATTGGCCTAGGCCTCAAGCGCTTGGTCACCGACAACACGCCGCGTTTGATTTTGGAAGGCGCGCGCGAACACAACCTGCAAAACCTGAGCATCGAGTTTCCCTTGCAACGCTTGGTGTGCATCACAGGCGTCAGCGGCTCAGGCAAGTCCACGCTCATTCAAGACGTCTTGGCGCCCGCCTTGCTGCGCCACTATGGCCGAGCCACTGAAACCCCAGGCGCGCATGACCGATTGTTAGGGGCTGACTACTTGAGCGACGTGGTGTTTGTCGACCAATCCCCCATCGGAAAAACCGCACGCTCGAACCCCGCCAGTTATGTGGGCGCATGGGACGCCGTGCGCGAAATCTTTGCGGTTGCCCCCGTGTCTAAACAGCGCGGCTACACCGCGTCGAAATTCAGCTTCAACAGCGGCGATGGCCGTTGCCCCACCTGCGGCGGTTCAGGTTTTGAACACGTCGAAATGCAATTCTTAAGCGACGTGTATTTGCGCTGCCAAGATTGCAACGGTCAACGCTATCGGCCTGAAATCTTAGAAGTTCGTATCGAGCGAAAGAAGCCGATTGGTGCTGGGGCAGTGCTGACGCAGCGACATTCTGAGCAAAGCGAAGAGGAGCAAGGCAGTGCTGCCCCAGCGACAACCAGCGTCTTCCTCAATGTGGCCGATGTATTGGAGCTGACAGTCGGTGAAGCACTGGAGATTTTCGCCAACGACCGAGACGTCGTGCGCACCTTGCAACCCATCGTGGACGTGGGCCTGGATTATGTGAAGCTGGGCCAACCAGTTCCCACACTCAGCGGTGGCGAAGCGCAACGTTTGAAGTTGGCGGGCTTCTTAGCTGAAGCCGCCAAAGCCAAAACATCGAGCAGGCAATCCCTCGCCAAAAAGGGCGTGCTCTTCATGTTTGACGAGCCCACCACAGGGCTGCACTTTGACGACATTGCCAAACTCATGCGTGCCATGCGTCGCTTGTTAGAGGACGGCAACTCGCTCATCGTCATTGAGCACAACCTCGACGTTATCCGTGCCAGCGACTGGTTGATTGACCTCGGCCCCGAAGGCGGGGATGCGGGCGGCTTGCTGGTGGCCGAAGGCACGCCCGAAGAGGTGCGCTTGCACCCCACCTCGCACACGGGCAAAGCTTTGCGCGACTATGCCGCTTCCATGGGGGTGGTGTACGAGATAGATGGTGAGAAAGCCTCCGCAGGTTTGCTGGCCGCTGAAGGTGCGGCTCGCTTTGCAAAAGCTGCGCGCGGCGCGTCTGTGGCCGATGGTGCGATTCAAATCATCAACGCCAAAGAGCACAACCTCAAGAGTTTGAGTGTCAACATTCCACGGGGCAAGTTCAACGTCATCACGGGGGTGTCTGGGTCGGGCAAGTCCACGCTCGCGTTTGATATTTTGTTCAATGAAGGGCAGCGACGTTATTTGGAAAGTCTGAACGCCTATGCGCGCAGCATCGTGCAGCCCGCCGGGCGGCCCGAGGTGGACGCGGTGTATGGCATTCCACCCACGGTGGCGATTGAGCAGCGTTTGAGCCGTGGGGGACGCAAATCGACTGTGGGCACCACCACCGAGGTGTGGCATTTTTTGCGCTTGCTCTATGTCAAGCTTGGCACACAGCATTGCACGCACGACGGTGCTGCGGTGCAACCGCAAACCGCAGAGCGCATTGCCGCGCAGCTGATGCGCGAGTTCAAAGGCCAACACATTGGTCTGATGAGCCCGCTGGTGATGAACCGTAAAGGTGTCTACACCGAGCTGGCCGATTGGGCGCGTCCACGCGGTTACACGCACTTGCGCGTGGATGGTCACTTTTTGCCCACCAACGGCTTTCCTCGTCTGGACCGTTTCAAGGAGCACACCATTGAGCTGCCAGTGGCCAGCCTGGAGGTGTCTGCATACAACGAAGCCGCGTTGCGCCAAGCGCTGACAATAGCGCTTGAGCACGGCAAAGGCGTGGTGCATGTGTTGAGTCAACTCGACGGTTTGCGTGAGGCCTTGCAAGCCGGCGCAGAGACCAACAGCATTGGCCGCTTGGATGTGTACTCCACCAAACGCGCCTGCCCCGTGTGCGACACCTCGTATGCCGAGCTAGACCCGCGCTTGTTCTCATACAACAGCAAACACGGCTGGTGCCCCGACTGCGTGGGCACAGGCGTGAAGCTCAACAAAGACCAGCGCAAAGTGTTGGACGACTCTGTCCGCGATGACAAAGACAAAGGAAGAGAGCAAACCTTTGCCGAACCCGATGTGGACGACTTGGTCGATGTGGCCTGTCCGACTTGCGCAGGCACACGTTTGAATGCGACTGCACGTGCTGTGAAATTTGCTGGCGTGGGCATCACCGACATTGCACGCTTGAGCGTGACCGAGATTCGTAAATGGGTCGAGAAGCTGGCGATGACGGGCCGTGAAGGGGATATTGCCCGCGACCTGTTGCCAGAAATCAAGAGCCGTTTGGAGTTCTTGGAGCAAGTGGGTTTGAACTACCTCACGCTCGACCGCGGCGCCCCCACCCTCAGCGGTGGTGAGGCGCAACGCATTCGTTTGGCGGCGCAACTGGGCAGCAACTTGCAAGGCGTTTGCTATGTGTTGGACGAGCCGACCATTGGCTTGCATGCTCGTGACAACCAAATTTTGTTGAACGCGCTGCAGTTGTTGAGCGACAAAGGCAACACGCTGGTGGTGGTGGAGCACGATGAGGACACGATTCGACGCGCCGACCACATCATCGACATTGGACCGAGCGCGGGTAAGCGGGGTGGGCGGTTGATGGGTGAAGGTTCTGTGAAGGACATCACCTCGCAGAGTGAGTCTCAGACGGGGCGTTATTTGTTGCATGCGATGCGGCATCCGTTACAGGCACGACGGCCTGTGTCTGAAGCCGCGTTGTCTGCTTTTGCTGTGGCCGCTGATGCGCTCGCTGCGAAGGATGAGTCATTGCCGGGTTCCTCATGCGGCGAGCCAAAATCGTCACCCGGCAACGCCCCATCCTCCGCGAAGGTGAGTAAGCGTAAGGTGGCTGTGCCTGTTGCTGAAGTTGCTTCTGGGGATGCTGCTGTGCTTCAGTGGTTGTCGCTTGAAGGTGCTTCGCTGCACAACCTGAATGACGTAAGCGTGGACATTCCACTCAAGCGTTTGGTGGCCGTGACAGGCGTGTCCGGTTCGGGCAAGTCCACGCTGGCGCGTGATGTGTTGTTGCAAAACGTGGCGGCGGCGGTGGCTCAGCGTGCCACACAAGC
>Ga0209088_10002744_pt1 | contig 10638 bp, 8 predicted proteins | sample S_140625_EF_Meta_FD_187324 | JGI IMG/M metagenome (GOLD analysis project Ga0209088, IMG submission 187324) | Freshwater microbial communities from Lake Simoncouche, Canada to study carbon cycling - S_140625_EF_MetaG (SPAdes) (version 2) | ecosystem: Environmental > Aquatic > Freshwater > Lake ...
ATACCGTTTCACCGATGCCCTGCCGAAGAACAACTACGGCAAGGTGCTGAAAACAGAACTGAGAAAAACCCTCTCCCGGGAGAATGACCATGCGTGATGTCTCGATTGTCGGCATCGGCTCGACACCTTTCGGCCGGCATGCCGGCACGCCCATCGAGCAGCTCGGTGTGCAGGCGGCAGTCGAAGCCCTGCTCGATGCAGGCATCGACCGATCACGCATCGGCGCGCTCTATCTGGGCAACTTCATCAGTGGCCCGCTCAACGGCAAGGAAGTGCTCGCCGGGATCGTCGCAGACCAGCTCGGCTTGCCCAATATTCCCTGCACCAAGGTCGAGGGCGCCTGTGCGTCGGGCGGCATTGCGTTTCGTCATGCCTGGCTGGCCATCGCCAGTGGGCAGTGCGATGCGGCACTCGTTGTTGGTGTCGAAACCATGACCCATGCATCCACCGCCCAAACCACCGCGGCACTTAACTGCGCGATGGACAACGAAAACGACGGGCCGAGCGGCCTGACTTTTCCGGGGCTTTTCGGTCTGGCCTGGCGCATCCATGCCGACCGCTATGGCACGACGCGCGACCAGGTCTCGGCGGTCGTGAAAAAGAACAAGGCCAATGGCCTGCTCAATCCGCTGGCGCAGATGGGCGCGACACTGACCGATGAACAGATTGCGGCATCGGCCTCGATCTGCGATCCGCTGCAGCTCTACGACTGCTGTCCGGCAAGCGACGGTGCGGCAGCGCTGGTGCTGGTGGCCAGCGATCGCCTGTCGGGTACGCAGGGTATGCCGGTCGATATTCTGGCGGCGGTGCAGACACGCGGTTCGCCAAGCATCGGCGGCCATCCCGACCTGTGCTCGTTTGATGCCACGGTCTCGGCAGCCAGGCGCGCCTACGAGATGGCCAGCATTGAGCCGCGTGATGTCGATGTGGTCGAGTTGCACGACTGCTTTTCGGTTGCCGAAATCGTCGACAGCGAAGACCTGGGTCTGGTGCCGCGCGGCGAGGGCGCTATCTGGGCGGTCGAAGGCCGCACTGCAGTTGGCGGCCAGATTCCGATCAATCCAAGCGGCGGTCTGCTGGCCAAGGGTCATCCGGTGGGAGCTACCGGTGTCGGTCAGCTCTACGAAATCGTGCGTCAACTGCGAGGCACGCATCCGAATCAGGTTCGCGGCGCTCAGATTGGCATGACCCATAACCTCGGCGGAGCGGGCGTGGCCTGCACCGTCAGCCTGCTGCGAAGGCCTGCCTGAGATGAGCGCCGTCGACGATACCCCTGCGCTGTCGATGGTGCGCTGCGCCGCTTGCGGTCGGGTCGATACACCACGCAGGTCTGTCTGCCCGGCCTGCCTGGGAAGCCAGCTTGAATCGCTTGCCATTCCGGGAGAGGGCCTGATTGCCAGTTTCACGACCATCCGCCGCGCGCCAACGCAGTTTCGCGATCTCGCCCCCTATGATGTGGTGGTTGTCGATCTGGATGCCGGGCCTCGCGTGACTGGCCGCCTCGATCCGCACTCCTTGTCGGCCTCTGTGGGTGCCAGGGTGCGCCTGGTGAGCGTGCAGGGATCCGATACCGTCTTTGCCGTATGTCAAAAATGAAGGTCGCAATGATGCAGATCACCCCTCTCACTCCCGCCTTCGGCGCGAAAATCGAAGGCGTCAAACTCGCCGAGCTGAGCGATGCCGACTTTGCCACCATCCAGAAAACCTGGTTCGAGCGACGGGGCCTGCTCGCGTTTCCGGGGCAGCATGTTTCGGACGATGATCTGCTGAGGTTCTCGCGCCGGCTTGGCGAACTCGACTCACCGCCCAATCAGGAAAATGGTCGTCAGTCACCGGAGGGTTATCCGGACATCTATGTGATCTCGAACGTCCTCGATACCACCGGTCGCCCGATCGGGGCGCTGGGCGATGGCGAGGCGGTCTGGCATACCGACATGAGCTACGAAAAGACGCCGCCTCTGGCGTCGATGCTCACCGCGCTTGAGATTCCGACGCATGGCGGCGACACCTGGTTCACCGACATGATCGGTGCTTTTCAGGATCTGCCGCCCTCGCTTCGCGACGAGATGCTGGGTCGCCAGGTCAAGCACGATGGCACGTACAACTCAGGCGGCTATCTGCGGGCGGGCGTCAAAGCCGATGACAATCCGGTCACCGCCGCCGGTACCCTGCATCCGGCCGCCATCCGCATCCCCGAGAGCGGCATGACCGCGCTCTACCTTGGCCGTCGGCGCATGGCCTATATCCCCGGCCTGTCACGCGAAGACAGCGAGACGCTTCTCGATCGGCTGTGGACCTATCCGGCAGCAGAGCACCGAATTTACAAGCACCGATGGTCAGTGGGTGATCTGGTGCTCTGGGATAACCGCACCACCATGCATCGGCGCGATCCGTTTCCAGCCGATCAGCGCCGACTGATGCACCGCACGCAGATCAAGGGACGCGCCGCACCGCGTGCGGCGTGATCGGGCCTGCGCGAAAGAGGCCCCAAGGCACTCTACGACAAATCGTCATCGCGCTGCGATACTCTCCATGGTTTTAAGCCTGACTCATCAGGGAGCCTCACAATCTTGGATACTCGCAGGCTGATTGCCCCGGTACTGGCCGTTGTCTTGCTAGCCGCGGTTGCTGCCGGCGTCTGGTACTCGAACAGCCGCCTGCGCGACGAGACTGTCGCCACCGAGGCCGCAAGAATCGAGCGCGACAAAGAGGTCATCCTGCGCGGCCTGATCGGGTCAGAAAAGGAAACCTTCTTCGCCGATGCGAGGGTACAGAAAGCCCTCGCACTGCACGGCATCACCGTCAACGTCGAGAAGGCTGGTTCGCGCGTCATCGCCGGGCGATACGATGCGACGAAATTCGACTTCGGTTTTCCGTCTGGGGCTCCGGCCGCCCAGCAACTGCGGTCGCTCTCCAAGGCGAGCAATGTCTTTACGCCGTTTTACACGCCGATCGTCTTTGCAAGCTGGCGTCCGATCGCCGATATTCTGGTCGCCAATGGCCTGGCGGCCAAACAGGGAGACTTCTATTTCATCGTCGATCTGCCCGGCCTGATGGCCACGGTGGAAAAAGGCACACGATGGAAGGAGTTGAAGTCGAGCAGTGCGTTTCCCACCAGCAAATCGGTGCTGGTCAATTCAACCGATGTTCGAACCTCCAATTCGGCAGCCATGTTTCTTTCGCTGGCCAGCTATATCGCCAACAACCAGCAGATCGTTCAAAGTCAGGAAGACGTTGATCGCGTCATGCCGATCGTGGCTCCGCTTTTTTTGCGGCAGGGTTTTCAGGAACAGTCGTCTGCAGGTCCATTCGAGGACTATCTTGCGCTTGGTATGGGCAAGGCGCCGCTGCTGGTGGCTTATGAATCGCAGATGGTCGAGTTCTGGCTCAAGAATCCCGAGCGGCTCAAAGCAGACATGGTCCTGCTCTATCCAAGACCGACCGTCTACTCCAAGCATGTGCTGGTGCCCTATACGGCCGCAGGCGCGCGGCTCGGCGTTGCGCTCGAGAGCGATCCGGCGTTGCGTGAACTCGCGCACGAGTACGGCTATCGCACTGGCGGTGACACCAAGGGTCCCGAGACTTGGGAAAAGCGGGGCGTGAAGGTGCCTGCGGTGCTGGTCGATGTGATCGATCCGCCCAGCTACGAATGGCTCGAACGAATGATCACGGGCATTGAAGCCCGCTTCAAATAGAGAGGACGACTCATGAACACTCCCACCCAGCCCCTTTCCGAACTGCAAGCGCCGCAGGCGTTTTCACTTGAACCGCCCGCTGCCGTCGCACCGGTCGCCATCGAATCAGCCAGCGGCAAGGTGCGACTGAAGCCCGAGGACGTCGCTGAGCTCGACGCACAGGTCCGTCAGTTCATCGACGACATCACCGCGCATGACAGCCAGGACCCGATCTTCAAGCAGGCGGTCGAACGGATTCATTCAATGGGCGTCAAAGATATCGAGGCCTCTGCGGCGGTCTCCAACCGCATGCTCGATCGGCCGGTCAGCGCCTTGAATAACGGCTTGTTCGACAAGGGCGCCGAGATCGGCAAGTCTCTGATCGACTTGCGCCGCCAGATCGAGGAGCTCGACCCTTCAAGGCAAGGCGACCTGTTCTCGGCTCGCAAGCTGCTCGGCATCATTCCGATGGGCAGCAAGTTGGCGGACTACTTCGACCGATACCAGTCCTCACAGTCGCATCTGAATGCGATCATCGAGTCGCTCAAGCGTGGCAAGGACGAACTGCTGCGCGACAATGCGGCGATCGAGCAGGAGAAGATCAACCTCTGGACCCTGATGGAGCGGCTGGAAAAATACGTCCACATCGGCAAGAAACTCGACGCCCAGCTCGATGCCAAGGCGCGTGAGCTTGAGACCTCCGACCCCGAGAAGGCGCGTGTGGTTCGCGAAGAGATGCTCTTTTACACCCGTCAGAAAGTCACAGACCTTCTGACACAGCTGGCAGTGAACATCCAGGGCTACCTTGCGCTCGACATGATTCGCAAGAACAACCTCGAGTTGATGAAGGGCGTCGACCGGGCAACGACCACAACTGTGGCCGCGCTGCGCACAGCGGTGATCGTCGCTCAGGCGCTGTCGAACCAGAAACTGGTGCTTGATCAGATCAGCGCGCTCAACACCACGACCGGCAATCTGATCGCTTCCACCAGCGAAATGCTGCGCGACCAGAGTGGGGCCATCCATCAGCAGGCGGCCTCCAGTACGATCGAAATTGCCAAACTGCAGCAGGCCTTCGCCAACATTTATCAGACGATGGACGCCATCGCAGACTTCAAGAGCAAGGCACTCGACTCGATGCAGGTGACCGTCGACACCCTGACCAGCGAGGTGGCAAAAAGCCGCACCTACCTTGACCGTGTTCGCCAGCAGGAGTCGGCAGCCGCCTTGCAACAGCCGCGCGGAGAGGTCTCACTGTGACATTCTTCGGCCGGCACCGGCCGCTCAGGCTGGTGCTCGTGGCGATGCTGGCAGTGGCGCTACTTGCCTGCGGCAAGCGCGACGAACCACCCGCGGGCGTGCAGGCGCCCCTCATCCCTCGCGAGGCCTTCACCATTCTGGCCGGATCCGAGCTGAAGGATCTGGAGGCCGCCATCGTCAGCACGGCCAGTGCCGCCGGGGTAGACCTGAAGCTGTCTTACGCCGGGACGCTGGATATCGTCGAGCGAGTCAATGCAGGCGAGCGCTTCGATGCCATCCTTCCGCCTAATGGCGCCTATCCGGCTCTGGCACTGCAAACCAAGCCTCTGGCCCGCGAAAAACTTTTTTACTCGCGCATTGCCCTGGGCGTCAAGGCCGCCAAAGTGGCCCAACTCGGCTGGAATGCCAAGCCACCCGGATGGGCCGAAATCGCCAAGGTCGCGGGCGCGGGCCAATTGCGCTACGGCATGACCAACCCGACCAGCTCGAACACCGGAATGAGCGCACTGTTCGCCGTGGCCTCGGCGCTGGCCGGAAAGACCGAAGACCTCGACACACAGGATGTCGATGAGAAGCAACTGCGGGCATTTCTGTCGGGCCAGAAGCTGACAGCCGGCAGCTCGGGCTGGCTGGCGCAGGCCTACATCGCAAATCCTGCGGCAATCGATGCAATGGTCAATTACGAAGCCGTGATCCTGCGCGCCAACGAGACTCTGGCGCCCCCCGACAAATTGACCCTGATTTATCCGCGCGACGGCATGATTTCAGCCGATTACCCATTGATGCTGCTCAACGGCGACAAGCGTGACGCCTACAACCGACTGGTCGCCGCCCTGAAGGCAGCACCATTCCAGCGCGACGCTCTGTCGGGCGCCTTCCTGCGGCCCGCCAATCCCGATGTCGCGGCGGCCAGTGCATTGCCACTGACCGCCGTGTCTGAGCTGGGCTTTCCGAATCGGCTCGAAGTCATCGACGCAGTGCTTGGTGCCTATCAGGCGCAGTGGCGCAAGCCCGCGACCTCGATCTTCGTACTCGATGTCAGCGGCTCAATGAAAGGACCACGCCTGATCGCAATGCGCGATGCCCTGAAGGGATTGACCGGCGCGGAGGATCCGAACACTGCCGCAAGCGCCAGCAATCGTTACAGCGCATTCCAGAGCCGCGAGCGAGTGGTCCTGATTACCTTTGCAAGCCAGGCTTCGGCACCGGTCTGGGTCCGCTTCGACGCCGAAAAGATCGACGCGGCTCGCGCCTCCCTGCGCCAGCAGGCCGACGCAATGGTGGCAGACGGCGGAACCGCCATCTACTCGGCCCTTTCGGTCGCCCAGGAGTTGGCTCGCCAGGAGCTCGCAAGAGAACCCGATCGCCTTGTGAGCATCGTTTTGCTGACCGACGGCGAGAGTAATGCCGGCATGCCGCTCGAAGACTTTCGTGCACGCTACAGCGGCGGGTTTGCAGCGCGCATCTTCCCGATCCTGTTTGGCGAAGGTAACGTCGCGGAGATGCAGCAGATCGCACGGCTCTCAGGCGGACGAGAATTCGACGGGCGCAACCTGCAACTCAGGCAGGTCTTCAAGGAAATTCGCGGCTACCAGTGATGCGAAGACCCACTTTGTCAGTTCATGGCTGAGCGCACCCTTAAGCTTCGGGCATTGCTGTTTCTGTACAGCACGGCCAACATTTCAGGCTGTGCACTCGCGCTGCTCGGCCCCGTCTTGCTGTTTGCCGGGGTCATCGACAACGGCTGGATGCTGATCACCGCAGGGCTCTATGCCGCAGGCTGGTTGCTGGGTCGCAAGCCAGCCGAACTCGAGCGCCATATCGAGGACAGCCTGAGCCTGGAACAGATGCTGGTGCGTCTGGATCGATTGGTCGCGCAGGCGGGGCCACACCTGACCGACGAGATGCGCAAGCGTCTGGACCGGGTGCGCGAATCGATCGGCGAGGTTCTGCCACGGCTTCTGGTTGCTCGGTCGCACGATGACGACCTGTTCACTGTGCGCGAGACAGTCTTGCGCTATCTGCCCGAGACGCTGGCCAACTATGTCGCGCTGCCGCCCGCATTCCGGACAACGCACGTCCTGAAAGACGGCAAGACTGCCCGCCAGCTGCTGGACGAACAGCTCGCCCTGCTCGATGACAAGCTTCGGGAGGTGGTTGCCAATGTGGCGGCAAGCGATGCCAATGCACTGATTGCAAATGGCCAGTTTCTCGAGATGAAGTTCAATCAGCCCGACTTTCTCGAACGCTGAGGACATCGCCTCCTTTCCCCTGCACCACCGCGGGAATCAACCCATGCGGCATCTGTTTTCGACCCGGGCAATCGCCCTGGCGGTTTGCTTGAATCAACTTGCTACCAAGAGCGCCGGACGGCTCTGATGCATCCCGCTTAATCGGGGACGGACGCAGCCGATCGGGTAATTCGACCGTTCGGCTCGACAGGCTCAAGCTTCTTGATCGCCTGCCGATTCATTTCGTATCCCGACGAGAACACACGATGCCAACGAACAGACTTCGCTGCGCTGCTGCCAGCGCGCCTGCCAGCAGGTCGATCACGTCCGCTGCCGGCGGACAATTCAGCTACACCATCGCCTGCACTGGCGCAGGCGGCACAACCGCCAGAACCGTCGCCCTGAGCGTCCCGATGGCGGTTCGGGCGATCAGCTGCGAGAACAAGAACGACATCGCGATCGCCGCCTCGACCTTCTAAATGAACAAGGATGGCGAGCCCAATGCGGTCAAATTGACCGACTCCTTCCACTACCAGTGCAGCTTCAGCATCCCTCTGCGATGAGCGGCCACAGCAACAGGTATCGAGCACCATGACACCCTTGATGAAAACCGGATTGACCATTGGGGGCGCAGTACTCCTGACGGTCGCGGGATGGCTCGGATCGGCCGGGTATGTCGGCTCACAAACTGAAGCGGCCTTGCAATCGCTCAAGGCCGCAGCGCCCGAGGATGGCGCCAGCTTCAGGCTGACCAGACTCGATCACCGACGGGGCTGGTTCGCATCAACAGGCACCGCCGTCATCGCACTGGCCGACGACTGCTCCGACAATGGGTCTGACGCCTCAGGACCCCTTGCAAAGGTGGCGTACCGCATTACCCATCTGCCCTTGCCCTCGGGTCTGGCCCGATTCGACTGGGTCGCCACCGCGATCGGCGAAGCGGCCGAGGAAGTGAGCGCCCTGATCGGTCCCAACTCGACAATCACCGGATCCGGCAAGGTCGCGCTCCAGGGTGAGATCAGCAGCGACTTTGCAATCCCGGAACTGACCCGGCGAAGTATCGGGCTGAAGGCATCCGCATCAGCCGGCACTATCCGCCTTGATCGGAAAACATTTTTTCTCGACTGGAAACTCGATCGGCTGACGATGCGCTCTGCCGGCCAACCGGCCCAAGTCAATGGGCTGTCGATGTCGATTGATCTGCAGGACCGACAACTGGGCACCGGATCGTATGGGGTCGATGTCGACAAGCTGAGCCTGCGTAATGGCACCGTCGAGGGTTTGTCGCTGCTGGCCAAAGCGGTTATCCGCGACGACCGCTTCGACACAAGCGTGGCAACGAAGGCACGCCAACTGGATATCGGCAGTGAGTCGATCAGGAACCTGCAACTCGAATTCGCAGTCACCGACCTGGATGCCACCAGTACGCAGGTCTTGAATCAGGTGTTTCGCTCGAGCTGCGGCTTCCAGCAGATGACCGCCGACGAACAGTCACGCACAAGGCAGGCACTCGGCAGGATGCTTGCACGAGGAATGAAAGTCGGACTGCGAAAGTTGGCACTGACCACCGAAGACGGTTCGATCGAGGGACGTATCGAAGTCGAAATGACGCCCTCGAAAGACGACACGCCGTCACTCGTCAAACAGCTTCGCTCAAGCGGCGAGGTCAGCCTGGCACTCAGGCGGCTGCGCAATGAGCAGCGCGAGGCCATCCTCGGGCTGGGGTTTGAGCAGAGCCAGGACAACTCGCTCAAAGCGAGATTCGAGATCAGCAGTGCCGAACTCACCGTCAATGGCAAGCCTCAGCGGGGCGTCGATATCGCCATGCTCGCCGAGGGCCTGCACAGCGCCGATCGGACCCTGGCATCGATGCTGAACCCCGATAGTCAAACGAACAAGCCGCTTTCCGATGCGCTCAGTGCTGTTCTTGTGCCAGCAGCACCTGTCACCCAGACGGATCTGCCCGGTGATATTGCGATGTTTGTCGAGCGTCGCGACAACTGCGAGCACTTCGCAGGCGAAGATGGCTATGACGCCGAACGGGCCGCCTTCCTGACAAAGAAGATCGTCGAACTGTGTACCGGCTCGAAAAAGCAGCTCATCGCTCTTCGCAAGAAATACACCGGCAATGCGCCTGCCATTGCAGCCCTTCAGAAATACGATCTGGACCTCGATCTTCGGGCTTGCCCGGGCGGCTATGACCCGAGCGCCTGGAGCGGCTGTGTCGGAAGCAGAGAGTTGCCCGGCGGAGACGGCTACAGCGGCGGATATCTGAACGGCAAGGCGCATGGTCTGGGCATCTATCAGTTCGCCGATGGCCGAAAGTACGACGGCAATTATTCGATGGGGGTGCGGCACGGCACCGGAATCGAATACCGAGCCGATGGCACGATCGCCCTCAGCGGGCGATGGGATAAGGGCCAATACATCGAACCGTGATCGGTCTGGCGCTGATCGGCCTGTTCTGGTGCTATACAGACAGACATGGCCACTCACCCGCGCATCTTTTACGGCTACTGGCTCGTACTGGCCGGCTTCGTCACCCAGTTCCTGTCGGTTGGCGCGATGAACTATTCCATCGGCGCATTCATGCTGCCGATGACCACGGACCTGACCTGGACGCGCGCCGAGTTCATCCTGCCGCGAAGTCTGGGCCAGTTCGTGATGGCCTTCACCGGCTTTTACATCGGCAGCTATGTCGACAGGCTCGGTGCCCGCGCCTTCGTTCTGGCCGGTCTGTTCATTCTCACTGCAGCCTTGTGGGGCCTGTCGATGATCCAGGCCTGGTGGCAATGGGTGATCCTGAACGGCGTCCTGCTCACCGTCGGCGCATCTCTGATTGGCAGCCTGGTGGTGAACGTGACCCTGTCGAAATGGTTTGTCGCCAATCGCGGTCAGGCGATCGGCTGGTCATCGATGGGGGTGTCCTTCGCGGGCATCGGCCTGACACCGGTCATCACCAGCTATATCGATGCCTATGGCTGGCGCTCGGGCTGGCAGGCCATGGCGGTGGCCACCCTGGTGCTGGCGCTTCCCGCAGCCCTGATGATGCGGCGCGCCCCGGAAGACTACGGCCTCCATCCCGATGGCCGCAGCGCCGTGCAAATGAACACCGAGGCGGGTGCCAGAGCGCAGGCCGACTACGATACCTCGATCACGCGCGGGCAGGCGCTGCGCATGCCCCTCTTCTACATGCTGGTCGGTGCCTTCAGCATGTTCCAGGTGCTGATTCCGGTGGTGCTCTTCCAGACCATCCCCTTCATGACCGATGCCGGCTATTCGCGCAGCACCGCCGCGCTGATGATCACAATCGCGTCGGTGCCCGCACTCGTGACCAAGCCGATGTGGGGATGGCTGATCGATCGTGTGAATCCCAAGCCGCTGGCGGCCTTCAGCGTCGCGCTCTCCGGGCTGTCACTCATCATGATCGTTCTGAGTGTCCAGTCACGGTCCCTGAATCTGGAGTATCTGGC
>Ga0209088_10002745_pt1 | contig 10637 bp, 8 predicted proteins | sample S_140625_EF_Meta_FD_187324 | JGI IMG/M metagenome (GOLD analysis project Ga0209088, IMG submission 187324) | Freshwater microbial communities from Lake Simoncouche, Canada to study carbon cycling - S_140625_EF_MetaG (SPAdes) (version 2) | ecosystem: Environmental > Aquatic > Freshwater > Lake ...
CAACCTGGATGCCCAGCGTGACTGGGGCTTTGCCGGAGACTATGTCGAAGCGATGTGGCTGATGCTTCAACAGCCTGAGTCTGATGACTATGTCGTGGCGACAGACGAGACACACTCCGTACGGGAGTTCTGCGAGAAGGCCTTTGGTCGGTTGGGGATGGACTACCGTGACTTCGTCGAGATCGATCCACGGTATTTCCGTCCGGCGGAGGTCGATCTCCTCCTTGGCTCTGCCGACAAGGCGCGGGCAAAATTGGGCTGGAAGCCCCGTTGTTCGTTCGACGAACTGGTGGCCCGCATGGTCGATGCCGATCTCGAACTGGCACGGAAAGAACAGGTGCTCCTCTCCGCGGGCCACGACGGCACGATGCCCAACCGATGACCCATCGGGATTTCGTGAGGAGACAGACACCGTGACCGAACTGGCGGGAAAGCGAATCGTCGTCACTGGCGGAGCGGGCTTTCTGGGACAGGCAGTCTGCCGCGTGCTCCAGAAGCGGGGCGTGCCCGACGCCGCAATCATGGTGCCGCGGCGCCGGGACTACGATCTCACCGTCGAGTCCGCCGTGGCACGGCTGTACGCGGATGCCAAGCCGGATGTCGTCATCCACCTCGCTGCCGAGGTGGGAGGCATCGGGGCAAACATGGAACACCCAGGACGTTTCTTCTACGCCAACATGGCCATGGGGCTTCATCTTGTGGAGCACGCCCGCCGGTGTGGCCTCGCAAAGTTCGTGCACACAGGCACCGTCTGCGCCTATCCCAAGCACTGTCCCGTGCCGTTTCGCGAGGAAACCATCTGGGATGGATACCCGGAAGAAACCAATGCTCCATACGGTGTGGCCAAGAAGGCGATTTTCGTGATGCTGGATGGCTATCGACGAGAGTACGGGTTGAATAGTGCGGTTGTCGTGCCGGTGAACCTCTACGGCCCCGGGGACAACTTCGATCCACGCTCGAGCCACGTGATTCCTGCGCTCATCCGCAAGTGCGATGAGGCCAGACGCCTCGGAACACCGCAGATCGTTTGCTGGGGAACCGGTGCAGCGACCCGCGAGTTTCTCTACGTGGAGGATGCTGCCGAGGGGATCGTACGGGCAGCGGAGGTCATGGAGGAGCCAACGCCGATCAATTTGGGCGGCGGCGTGGAGATTCCGATTCGCGACTTGGTGGGCCGGATCGCAAAAGCCTGTCAATTCACCGGTCGCATCGAGTGGGATTCCTCAAAACCCGATGGCCAGCCCCGTCGGAGCCTCGACATCTCTCGTGCCAAAAGGCTGCTCGCATGGGAGCCTCGGCAGGACTTCGAAAGCGGACTCGCCAGCACGGTCGCCTGGTGGCGCGAACACGACGACACGTAGGCGACAAAGCTCGCGCATCCCGACCACTCTCAGTCGGCCGGTTCCAGGCCGCCGTGACCAAGGATGAATTTTCGGGTGCCGGCAGGGCCATCGAAGATGACGGTGCCGACCGCTCGGGGGCCCGTTCCGCTGATAGCAGAGACGATTCCTTCGCCGTATTCAGCGTGCCTGACCCGCTGACCGGTCTGATAGGACCGCTTCACCGGCTGGAGGCCGCCCAGGCGGCTCGCAAGATCCGAGGCCCGCTCGATCGTCGCATCGGCGCCACGCCGGCGGGCTGTGGCGGGCCGCTGACTGGTTCTTTTGGTGGCCGGGCGTTCCTCGGAGGCATCCGCGTCGTCGAGTTCCAGCACCAGGCCGTCAGGGCGGAGCATCGTGGAGCCACCCTTGGGTGCGGCGGTGGCGTCGTCGGCCGAGTCGTCCGCAGCAACCTGCGTGTAGTCGTCGTTGTCGGCCACGCCCCAGCGGGCCCATGTCGCCCCCGATGCCGGGGCTTCCGCGCCGGTCACGACCGTCTCCGTTCCGGTCATCTCCGTCAGGAACAGGCTCGGGGCAGAAATACGGCGGACGCCACGGTAATCGCGGATACGGGCGGCACTGACGTGCACCTCTTCACGGCCTCGCGTGAGACCGACGAACACCAGTCGTCGCTCTTCTTCCATCTGCTCTGGCTGATCGATGCTCCGCTCGTGGGGCAGGATGCCATCCTCCAGTGCCACGAGGTAGACCACGGAAAATTCCAGCCCTTTGGAGGCGTGGAGCGTCATCAGGGAAACCCGGTTTTCCTGGGCATCCCAGACGTCGGTGTCGGCAACCAATGCCGTGGTCTCAAGGAATGCCCCCAGGGCATCGTCTTCCGGCGTTGTCGGCTGAAAGGTTTCGTCGCACTGTCGTGCCGCCGTGACGAGTTCCTCGACGTTCGCCAGCCGATCATCCCCACCCTCGTCGCCGCCATCCTCGGCGAGCATCCGTCGGTATCCCGTCTTTTCAAGCACCGCATCGAGCAGCGCCGCCACACCTCCCGGAGACCGGCCGGCCTGCGCCGCCAGTTCGCCATGCAGCTGCGCAAACTGCACCAGTGCCGTGCCGGAACGCTTTGAAATGCCGGGGATCTGAGCTGATTCGGCAGCCGCCTCCAGCAGACTGGCGCGGTGGTCACCTGCCCACGAGAGCAGACGGTCGAGCGACTGCTTGCCGATCCCGCGTGGAGGCACATTCACGACCCGCAGGAGTGCCTCGTCATCGCGAGGATTCTTGAGCAGCCGCAACCACGCGACGATGTCACGGATTTCTCGCCGCTTGAAGAACTCGAGCCCCCGCACCAATTGGTAGGGCACGCTCCGGCTGCGCAGAGCCACTTCCAGCGACCGGGAGAGGGCGTTGGTCCGAAAGAGAATGGCGACGTCCCGCGGGGTCCGGGAACCGCTGGCAATCGCTGCGGCGATTTCATCCGCAATGCGATCGGCTTCGTCGTGGCTGGACGCATCGAGCACGATCCGAACCGGCGGACCTGGGGGAGCATCCGTGATCAGTCGTTTCGGTTTCCGACGGCTATTGTGTGCGATGAGGCGATCGGCTGTGCCGAGAATATTGGACGTGCTGCGATAGTTGTGTTCGAGTTTGACGACCGTGGCCGTGGGATAATCCCGCTCGAATTCCAGAATGTTGCGGATGCTCGCGCCCCGCCAGCCGTAAATCGCCTGATCTGGATCGCCTGTCACCGCGAGATTCGGGTGGTCGATCGAGAGCCCCCGCACGATGCAATACTGCACCGCGTTCGTATCCTGGTATTCGTCAACAAGAATCCAGCGGTGTCGGGCGTCGAGCATCCGTCGCAGGTCCGGGTTATCGATCAGCATGCGGGCGATGTGCACGAGCAGGTCGTCAAAATCAGCTGAGTCTGCCTCCAGCATCATCTGCTGGTAGACGGGCCACACCCGCTTCGCGACCTCGTCCACAGGACGACCCCAGCGCGGCTCGAACGTCTCTGGCGTCGTCAGTTCGTTCTTGGCCCGGCTGATCACACCCGCCACGCGATCGATCGGAGTGTGGGTCAGCGACAGCCCGAGCTTCTTGGCAGCCCGCTTGAGCAGCGAGCCGGCATCGTCGGGGTCGAGGATCGAGTAATCGCTCGTCAGGCCGACAAGGCGGGCATTCCTCCGCAGCAGGCGGGCGGCGAACCGGTGAAACGTGCCCATCTCAACCGGTTGCGGGCCGACGAGCTCAGAGACTCGCCGACGCATCTCGTCGGCCGCCTTGTTGGTGAACGACAGCGCCACGATCTGTTCCGCCGGAACGCCGACCGAGATCAGGTGCGCGATCCGTTGGGTCACCACGCGTGTTTTACCGCTGCCCGGGCCTGCTAGCACCAGTAGCGGGCCCTCGACATGCGTGGCAGCACGCTGTTGCGACGGATTCAATGCGTCGAGGGAAAGGGCTGAAGAAGGGGCAGGCACTGGAATTTCGCCTGGTGTGCGGGCCGAACCAACTGGACCGCACACACGAGCTCACGCGGTGCGCTGGTAGCCAGTTTTCATTTGTTTGGAGTATATTCAGACGAGCTTGTTCTCGGGCGCGGTTGCCCGCTGAATCACGCAATTCATATCGCACGGGAGGGAACCCATGCCCCGCATTCCTTACAAAAATCTCACGCAGTCGGACGAAATGGCGGAGAAACTCGAGATGAGCACGGCCGAGATCGGGCTGTCCGTCCGCACCACCAACTGCCTCGAAGAAAAAGGCATTTTCACCGTCCATGACCTGCTCAATTGCACCCGTGCAGATCTCCTGTCGATCTCGAACTTCGGTGAAAAAACCTTGGAAGAGGTCTATCGATCTCTGGAAAAGATCGGGTTCTATCGCACCAGTCCGGCGGTGTCCGCAGGTATCGACGGGCCCCGGTCACTTCGTGGCACGGTCGGCAGTGGCGCCGACGATCGAGCCCGCGGGAACGAAGCCCATGAAGAGGCCTGCAGCCAAGCCTGATGTTCGAACGGAAAAGGTGTCGTTTTCGAGGCAGGCAGCGTTCGTGGTGCAGACTGCATCACGCCTGACGTAGGGAGACATTGCATTGTCGACCCGCAGGAGATGGATCGTACGACTGCCGCGTCTCTATGCCAAAAAGCGAGGGCATCGGCGGACTGGCTCCCACGAATGGGGAGTCGTGGGTGACGGTCTCTTCCATGCCACGCTCTTGGTGGCGGGTCTCTGCTTCGGAGGACTGCTTCTTTCCGGAGTCGCTGCTCCCGAATGGCGTATCAACCACGAGTTCCGGGAAAGCACCTGCACGATTCTGGCCAAGGGACTCGCCAAAACGACCATAGCTGATCCACCGGCGACGGTGATCACGAATTGGCGGCCCTGTCTGCTCGTGCGTTATTCCGTCAACGGTGTCGTGCATGAGTCGTGGAGCCAGGGTCCCACCGCCACGAACACTGCCGACCGCGAAGTGGCGTTAGGGCGGTTATCCGCATGGACGCTCGGTGCCGAAACGGTCTGCTGGTACGACCCCGCGTTCCCCCAGACGGTGGTGCTGCAGCGGGGCTACAGCTGGTGGCTGTGGCTGCTGTCACTCCTTCTGCCTGGTGCCCTTGTGCTTATTGGCGGCACCGGCCTGGTGCGAGTCCTCAGGGCCTGGGGGAAATCGGAAGAGCATCGGGCAGCATCCGCTGGAATTTCGGAGATGCTCGACCCACTTTCCCAGCCCGCTTTGGCGGCTCCCGGCTATCCCGCGGTCCCCGTCTGCGACGATCTGGTCAATTCGCCCGGCACAGTCCTCAGGTATCGTCTTCCCATTGAAAGCCCCGAGAGTTGGACACTCGTGGGGTTTGGGTTGTTCGCCCTCCTGTGGAATGCCGTGGTGGTCGTGCTCTCCGTCGGCGCCGGCCTCGATCTGTTGGGGGGCCGGATTGATTGGTGGTTATTTGCCCTGCTGGTGCCGTTTTTGGGTGTGGGCATTGGCGGCATTGTGCTGTTCATCCGGAGCCTGGTGTTTGCGACTGCCGTCGGACCAACGCAACTCGAGATCTCGGACCACCCGCTCTTGCCCGGTGGTCGATATGACGTGCTGCTCGCCCAGGGTGGCACCGGAACGTTCCGAACGCTTACGCTGACGCTCGAACTCGAGGAACAGGCAACCTTCCGGCAAGGAACCGACACACGCACTGAACAGTTGGTTGTCTGGAGACAGACGGTGGCGTCCTTTGCGGACGTGGGCGCCGCCCCCGATTCCCGATTCGAGTCACGGGCAGTCATCGATGTGCCGAAAGACGCCATGCATTCCTTCACATCGGCACACAATGCCGTCCGCTGGCGACTCGTCGTTCGTGGCACTCCAGAGCGGTGGCCGGAGTTGTGCCGAACTTTTCCCGTCGTCGTGTTTCCACTCGGTGTCGAGGTGCCGGGGGCTTCACCCCGTCAGCCCTTGGTCGATACCGAGATACCGCCTCAGGAGGCATCGCCGTGACCGTCTCGATAGACCGCGGGCCGCTCAAGCCGAAAGTCGAGGTGCAGTTCGACCGGCCATACCGACACCATGAGCCCCGCGACCAACTCGCCGTTCGGTATCGGATCGAGGGATGCGATGGCGAACACATTCGTGCGATCGAACACTCCGTTCTCTGGTACACCGAAGGCAAGGGTGAAGAGGATTTGGGCGTGCATTTTTTCCAGCGGGTGACCGACCGGACCATGCTGCCGCCAACCGCGACGGCTGGCGCGTTCTCCACTCCACTGCCGCAGAGTCCACTCTCCTACGAGGGGGTGATCGTCAAGGTCCGCTGGTGCGTTCGCGTGCGACTCTTCTTCGACGGTTCGCGAGACTTCGTGTCTGAGCACGTCTTCGACGTAGGGCATGTTCCACCTGCCCGCATGCTGTCATCGGGGGCCTGACCGATGGCCCGAATGGTGTCAAATCCTTTCTCCACTCGGCACACGCGGCCCGGCAGTATTCTGTCGCGTGATCCCACCGGAATGCCGATCGACGTGGCCTCGCTGCTCGATCGATTGGACGCTCTTGGTGGATCGGCGGCGATCGTTGGACCTCATGGCAGTGGAAAGTCGACGCTGCTGATGCATCTTGCTGCCGCTCTCGCGCGACGTGGGGAGAGCGTGCAGCGGGTTCGGCTGCATTCTTGGGTCGATGCGCCGACGGTCTGGATGGCCATCCGTCGGGCCAGGCCAGGCGATATCGTCTGCATCGATAGCTGGGAGTGCAGCGGCCATCTCATCGGCAGTCTGTTGCGAGCGGAGGCTCGCATGACACGTCGGCGCCTGCTGGTGACGTCGCATCGCGGCGTCGGTTTTCCCGAGTTGGTGCGGTGCACCACAAGTCCCGCTCTGCTGCGATCCATTGTCGAGGGATTACCCGGCCACGGGTTCTGGTTCGGGAAACTCGTCCACCGGGCCGACATCGATCAGGCATTCGTGAATCACGGCGGCAATCTCCGTGAGTCGCTCTATGAGCTCTACGACCGGTTCGAGGCGGCCAAATCCCCGTTTTCGGACGTCCGTCGTGACGGTCCTATCGACCATGCCGGTCATGCCGGGGTCCACCACGAAATTCATGAATTCACAGACGGATTTTCTTCCGTAGGCGCACCAGAGCGCAACCTAGGCTAGGGATGATGGTGATCGAGCTGGCGAAACCGGCCGGTCAGCCTACCGAGCCTCAGGAGTCTGCGATGAGAATCCGTCGTTCCTTTTCCGCCATGCTGCTTGCAAGCGGTCTCGCCGGCATGATGCCGACCGCCTGTGAGGCGCAGTGCTGCCTGACAGACCTCTTTTCCTGCTGCCGCAAGCCGCCAGCGGCCTTTGCCGTGGCGCCCGTGCCGGCTCCCATCATGGCACCGATCGTAGCACCCGTCGCAGCACCGATTCCTGCGCCGCCACCGCCCGTAGTGGTGCCCGTTCAGCAGGTGAGCTACGTGCCGGAAACGACCTATAAAACCCAGTATCAATGCGTGCCGGTTACGAGCTACAAGCCGTCCAGTGAGATCGATCCCTGCACGGGTTGCCCCCGTGAGTGCATGGAGCAGGTGACGCAATACGTGCAGCAGCCGGTCAACGTGCCGGTAACGCAATACCGTGCCGTGTACTCGACCAAGTACGTGCAGATGCAGCCTGGATATCAAGGTGCCGGGACCGGAGCCTACACCGCACCTGGAGCGACCACGGCGCCGATGATGGCACCGGCTTCCGCAGGTACGGCCACGAGTCCCTTCGCGTCTTCCGTGCAAGCACCACCTCAGGCATGGGGATCCGCCGGATCGGATGTATCGCAGCAACTGATCCAGCCTGGCATGCCGCAAAACATTGGCGCCCCCGCGATGGCACCGGCGATGGCCCCCGCGATGGTTCCACAACAGGGATACCAGCAGCCGACCTTTCAGCAGCCGATCACGCCACAGAGTGGCACCTATGCCGCACCTGCTCCGTCGGCAGTGCAGCCTCAGCCGACCGCGCCCCCCACGCTCTCGCCCACGCCGTCGCTGAAGCCGATTCCAGAACTTCAGCGATCGCCGGCTCCGAACGGTGTGGGCGCTGCCCCGTCAGCACCGCCCAGCCTTCCCGCCAGCCCCGGAGCTGTCTCGCCGATGCAGACCTATCGGACCCCCACCACCACCACGCCACCGCCGTCCATTGCCCCCCTGAGCGGGAATGGCAACGGTACCACGAGCGGTACGAGTTCGAGCACGAACGGCAGCAACGGCATGCCGGTTCTCCCCGGGGGTGGCCCCAGCTCCACAACCGGAGCCTTTCCGAAGCTTCTCGAACCGACCGGCCACACCACCTCGTGGCAGCCGGCCGCTGGCTGGCACCCATCCCAGCTGGCGCGGCCTTCGGGCTATCCGACCGCGGCCCTGCCTGGCCGCATGCAAGAGTGATGTGGCTTGATACGATACCGGCAGTCTGACCGTGCGCGGCATCGCCTGATTCCAGGGTGATGGACCCGGGGTCGACGTTCTGAGGCATGCCGTGACGAATGCCGATATCGCCGTAATCTTCGAGCAGGTCGCCGACCTGCTCGAGTATCAGGGTGGGAACGTTTTCCGAGTGCGGGCCTACCGCACTGCCGCCCGCACGATCGGTGACATGGTCGAATCGTTGGCGGCCGTTCGGGCTGATCCAAAACGCTCCCTGACCGATCTCGAAGGGATCGGAGCCGATCTGGCAGACAAGATTGGCTCCCTTCTCGACACCGGCGAACTGCCGCTGCTGGCTGAGTTGCGGAAGTCCGTGCCGTCAGTGGTGTTTGAACTGATGCGGATACCTGGGCTCGGTCCTAAAAAAGTGAAGCTGTTGGTCGACGCCTTAGGCATCGACTCACTCGATTCACTCGAAACAGCCTGCCGGGAAGGGCGGGTCGAGGGCGTGAAGGGATTCGGCGCCAAGACGCAGGCTGCGATCCTCAGCAACATCGGCTTTGCTAAGAGCCCGGATCACGCCCGGCTGTTGTGGGAGGAGGCAGACTCGATCGTCCAGGACGTACTCGCCTGGATGGGCCAGTGCCCGCAGATCCGGCAGATCGAGGCGGCTGGAAGCTGGCGACGGGGTCGGGACACGGTGGGTGATCTGGATTTTGTTGTGGACAGCGCCGATGCCACCGCGGTCATGGACCGGTTGTGTGCATGGAAGGAGACCTCGGCGGTCCTGCTGCGTGGAGATACCAAGACCAGTGTGCGTGGACCGCGGGGCGTCCAAATCGATCTGCGGGTCGTCGACCATGGCTCCTTTGGGGCAGCCCTGCAGTACTTCACCGGCTCGAAGGAACACAACGTCCGGCTCCGGTCCCTGGCACGGGAGCGGGGGCTGACGATCAATGAATACGGCGTGTTCGAAATCGCTCCAGGCACCTCTGGCGACATGCCGCCAGGCAAAGGTTCTTGCGTTGCAGGCATGACGGAACAGGACGTCTACGGGGCGGTGGGGCTGTCGTGGATGCCGCCGGAACTTCGGGAGGGTCGTGAGGAAATCGTCGCGGCCGCGCATGGTGAACTACCGGATGTGGTGGAGTTGGCCGACATCCGTGGCGATCTCCACATGCATACGACCGCTACCGACGGCGAGGACACGCTTGCAGAGATGGTGCGGGCAGCGATCGCGCGTGGTCTCAGCTACATCGCGATCACCGACCATGGCCAGCGGGTCACCATGGCCCGAGGGCTCGATAAAGACAGGCTCTTGGCACAGTGGGAAGCGATCGACACGCTCAACGAATCATTGGCCGAGGATGGTTCGCCTGCGATTGTGGTGCTCAAGGGCATCGAGGTCGATATGCTGGAGAAGGGGGGGCTCGACCTCCCCGATGACGTGTTGTCGATGGCCGACTGGGTGGTGGCCAGTCTCCATTACGGTCAAAACCAGCCGCGGGAGCGGATCACGGCGCGAATTCTTGAGGCGATTGAAAACCCGCACGTGAGCGTGATCGGCCATCCCACCGGCCGGCTCCTCAACCGACGTCCTCCATACGACGTCGACATCGAAGCGGTGATCGCCGCTGCGGCACGAACGGGCACGTTTCTCGAGATCAACGCCAATCCATGGCGACTCGATCTCAACGAACACCATGCGGCAGCTGCAAAGAAGGCGGGAGTCAAGCTCGTGATTTCCACCGATGCGCACTCGACGCGGGGCCTCGATGTGATGCGTTGCGGCGTGCTGCAGGCTCGCCGCGCCGGCCTCGAGGCTGGCGATGTCGCCAACACAAGAACCCTCGCGGACCTCCGGAAACTCATGAAGCGGTGACGACACCGATCCTTTCACCGCCCCCGGCGGTTTGGGCCGGCAGAGCGATTCAGGGTGAGCGAGAGTGGCCTATTCGACTCGCGAAGAGAGCCGGAGGTCGGTGGAAGCCGAAGCGAGTAGGGCTATCCTGCCCCCGAGTCGGAGGCTTTCACCGCCCCCGGCGGTTTACGCCCTGATGCAATCTACCGTGGCTTCACGCATCGGAAGCCGATGTGGTTGCAGCCGCTGGAGGGCTCGCCCTTGCCGCGGGTGCCGACGATATAGCGAGCGCAATATTGGTCGGTGCAAAGAAATGAGCCTCCCCGAAGCACCCGCTTTTTTTCGTGAGGCTCCAAGGGGTCAAAGCTCTCCGTAGGACCAGGCGGGTTTCGCTCCGGCTTACCTATCCCATGAGCCGTGGCATAGGTGTCGTGCCGATACCAGTCGGAGCACCATTCCCAGACGTTTCCCGACATGTCGTGGAGGCCGTAGGCGTTGGCGGGATAACGCCCGACCGGCGCGGCAGCGGCGTACCCATCGGAAGCGGTGTCC
>Ga0209088_10002749_pt1 | contig 10630 bp, 1 predicted proteins | sample S_140625_EF_Meta_FD_187324 | JGI IMG/M metagenome (GOLD analysis project Ga0209088, IMG submission 187324) | Freshwater microbial communities from Lake Simoncouche, Canada to study carbon cycling - S_140625_EF_MetaG (SPAdes) (version 2) | ecosystem: Environmental > Aquatic > Freshwater > Lake ...
CATCTATTGTATCTTATGGTCTCTCAACTATTGCAGGAGGAGAAGGAATATCCAGCCTTTCATCTATTGTCGCTTATGGTCTCTCAACTGTTGCAGGAGGAGAAGGAATATCTAGCCTTTCATCTATTGTTGCTTATGGTCTCTCAACTGTTGCTTTGCAGCCATCACCAGGAGTATCTTCTCTTTCATCAATTGTCGCATATGGTCTTTCTACGTTAAGCCAACAACCCGCACCAGGAGTCTCTTCATTATCATCAATTGTTGCGTATGGTCTCTCAACAGTAGCAGGAGGGGCTGGTATATCCAGTCTCTCATCTATTGTTGCTTATGGTCTCTCAAGTGTTAATGGAGGGCGAGGTATATCATCTCTTTCATCAATTATTGCTTATGGTCTCTCAAGTGTTAATGGAGGGCGAGGTATATCATCTCTTTCATCAATTGTTGCTTATGGTTTATCAACAGTTGCTTTACAGCCTTCACCAGGCGTGTCATCATTATCATCAATAGTTGCTTATGGACTTTCAAGTATTAATGCTGGACTAGGAGTATCATCATTATCTTCAATCGTTGCTTACGGTCTTTCAACAGTTGCTTCACAACCAGGAACAGGAGTCTCTTCATTATCATCAATTGTTGCATATGGTCTTTCTACTGTTGCTTCTCAGAGCACACCAGGAGTATCTTCATTATCATCAATTGTTGCATATGGTCTTTCTACTGTTGCTTTGCAACCAACACCAGGAGTATCTTCTCTTTCATCTATTATTGCGTATGGTCTTTCATGTATAAAAGATTATGTGAAACCTTTTGTAGATTCAGGTGGAACTCAAAGTAATTTTGTAGGAACAAATACCTGGGTAGCAGGTTTCTATCCTTCTTCTATTGGTGGTGCTGATATAAAAGATGTTAGTACCGGAAATCCTGATACAACTACAGATGCGCTTGCTAAATTAGATGCCTGGATATATAAAAATATTGTAGATCAACCTGCTGCGCCTTTATATTATGGCAAAAGTAATTCTATTTCAACTATAAATTATTATTGGACAAATCCTCAGCAATTTAAAGTTGGAATTTTAAATATTTTTTCGCCATATATTTCCTCTCTTCATATGAATCTCTATTCAAATACAGTAGTTAAGCAAGAATTATTTTCAACTTTTACATATAGTGATCCTTATATACCAAATTCTGGATTTACTGTGGAAGGAGTTGAATTTGCTAGTACTTCGTCAAATAGTGATATTCTTACATTTCAAAGCCCTTTATTTGCAAATAAGAATACAATACGTATTCCAATAGATTCTAAAGATTTTAATAACAATAATGGACCATATTCTTTAGAATTATATTTTCGAAATTATTCATCTAATGCTTTTAAAATATTGAATTTTGGATCAAATGATATAAAGGATATAGGAAATCCTGATGCACCTAAAAATATTTTTTTCAGAAATATTTCAATATCAAACGCATTTATAGAACTTGAAAAACCAGATATACATTCTCTTGATCCTGAAATATACGATTATCCCGGTTTGGAATATTACCAAATAACTCTTTGTAATATTGATCCTGCATCGAGGCGTTATACAGATACAGAAGTATTTACACCGCGTGCTATATTTGAGAATTCAAATTATCCTTATGAAACCCCGTTACAGTCAAATTCATTAGGTAATATTTTGACTCCTGATTCTACATATATTGCTATTGTACAAGTAAAAAATGTAGTTAATCCAAATTATGGACCAAGTTTAATATCTCGTTTATTTCAAACCCTTTTGCCAGATGCTCCAGGTACCCTTACAAATATTACTCCATTATCAAATGGATTTTCAAATACACGATCTGTTTTTGGAAATATATCAAATGTAGTAGTATATAATAGAAACACTTTTGGTGTTAGTGGTGGTGGCTTACAATTCATAACAAATTCTAATCTCGGAATTCATAGTTTAATTAATCCAGGTTCTAGTAACAAAATTATTGCTTCTATTAGTCTAATTGTTACTGGGCCAACTGGCATACGTGATTCAAATACTTTAGATTTAAATGGATACCCTATTCTAGATGCTACAACAAGTAATAGTAATGTAAATACAATTGTTACAGCGCAAAATATTAGGGATTTTCATAGTAATATTACAATTCAAAGTAACTTTTTTATGAGTTTTACTGGGAATGTGATGCTTAAACAAAGTTATTTAACAGCTGCAGTGAATCCTTATACATTTTCTATAATACATTCCAATTCTGGATTTAATAATACAACAGTTAATTATAATGTTTCTAATTATATTGATGATCTTGCTACAGTTGCGCCATCTCTTACAAGTATTAGTAATACAACAAACTCTCAGTCAAATTGGGTGTCAGGTGTTCCCGCATATAGTTATTCAACATATTTAGCCTTCAATAATGATCTAAGTAATTTAGCACGATATTTTTATATTAATAATCAGAATCTTTTAGTAGGAAAACTTAGATTTGATAATGTAGATTTAACAGGAACATCATTCACATGTAATATAGGTACAACAATCCATACAACTGGAGATGTTGTACAAAATATTGCACCATTACCTATTATAAGTCGTATCAAAACGGAAACTACTCTTCCTGGACGTCAGACAATATTCACTGCTGCAAATAATACAGGCCTACGTATTCAGGCATCACTTACATTTTCAAACTTTTTTGGCTCGGCCACGCCAACAAGTAATTTGCCATTTTATATTGATGGACCTAGTGAGCATCTTCTAAAAACTATTATTAATTCTGTAACTTCCCCTACAGGAATACGTGTAGAATCGGACGGTGGAAGTAATAATGTTCTTACTGCGAATACATATTTAAATACAGAACTTATTTTAGGAAATACTGGTGGCACTGCTAACTATAACTTTGAATTACCTCTTGTAGGGGGCCTTTTTCGAACTGGTGGTGCTTTAAGTAATTTATATAATTCTTTCGCAGGTTTCCAAGTTCCTACAGGTATTCCTGCGGGAGCATATACAAATTTAGTTAATTATCAAAGTATTTCTGCAGAAAGCGGCATTCGATTTGCAACATTTCGTTTTAATTTCGAAAATGATACTGGAATAATTATTAATAATTTTACACTTAATATATCAAATCAATCTGGTCTAATTTTAACAAACAGTAAATATAATTCTCTTGCTGTCCCTTATTTTTATTATAGAGTAAATGGAGTTCCTGGATATAATACTGGATGGTTAGATGCTAATAATTTTCGTCCTAATACAAATAGTTTTACTAGTGGAATAAGCAATATAGGAGGTATAAGAGAAGATACTAGTATTACTATTAATTCTCGTTCATTATCTATTGTTCCAATGCCAACTGGATGTAATTATAGTATTTATGTTAAAATTGGGTTAAGAATGAATTGTAATATTTCTTTTCAAAATTTTTCAGTTATTCCTAATACAAAACCTTTACCACCAGTGCCAGCAAATGTTGCATTGGCTGTTAGTGGCATCACTGATTATCAATACATGAGTCTCACTTGGAATACACCTACTGCGTGTAATCCTCCGTTAGTTCGTTATAATTTTTCGATTATTCCTGGTGTTGTTACTATTAGTGGTGTTCAATATCCTCGTCGTTTTGGTCGATCTTTTATTCAAGAACCATATTTTTTTAATATAGATTGTAATTTACCTACCCCGCTTATTCAGACTAGTTTTTCATTTTCAAATTTAGCATTAAATTATGATACTCCTTATTATGGAAGAGTGGCTTTAGCAAATGACTCGGGACTCGGTCCTTATTTTGATACTCAATATATTAGAACGAATCTTCCTAGAAATTATGGAGTAGACTTTGCTGGAACTCTTCGTCCATCTGGTACACCAGCAGTAAATTATGATTATGGCGGTATAATATTTGCGAATCGTTCATTTGGTCCTATAGCAAATACATTAATTTATAATGCGAATTTATTATTTACTAGTGGTTCAAGCAGAGCATTTATAACAAACACTAATATTACAGTAAATACTAGTATAGGAAACTTATCTCCTATAATTTGGAATGTACAACTTTCAAGTAATGGAAATCTACCTATAAAAAATATAGAGTACGAATTTTCAAATGCTCTTTTTGGCCCATCACAGACAATTACTGCGTATAATGATACTACTATAAATTGGACACTATATAATGTTCGAGATATGTATGTTGGTGATACATATAGAAGTAATTTTTACGCACTAGCAACACCTGAAATTAAGTTATCAAATACACTAATTCCTGTAGGGTCAAATCGTTATAGACTTTCTATAACTGATTATATTTTGCCTGTTACAAATTCTAATGAATTCTATGTAGATAATCTTGTAGGATCACCTTCTGGTAGATTAGATGTTGAAAATACTGGTGGAATTAGTTTCTGTAATATTTGTGGAGTTTCAGTTATCACTTCAACAACATTTAATTTCTGGATTACTACTACAAATATTGCTTCTAATTTTTTTTATAATCCTCCTGTGACTGCTTCTATTGGAAATATGAGTCCTGCTTTTACTTTTGATTCGGGTTCTACACCATTTTATTGGAATAGTAATACTGGATCAACATATACAAGAGCCCCAATTAGTAATACAACATACTTTTATTGGCAAAATGTTCAAGTTACAAATAGTAATTTTAGGAGTTCTTATAGTATAACTGGAACAGTAAATAATATTTTAAATATAGGAGCATCACTTGGCGGATCTTTTACACCTTATTTTGATTTTGAGTCAATTCCTCTTATGGCACTTCCACGTGTATATTCTGGTGCTGATGCCAGTGAATATCCTGCTTCTGGAACATTTGACGGCACATATGACCATAATAGAAATCTTATAACTGAGTACCCATATGAATTACAATTATCCAAAGGAGCATTTAGAAGTCCAGGAACAGGAACATTAACAAATTGTTATTTAAATTATACGGGTACATATTTTACACCTAACGGTGGTATTTCTTCACCTAATTATCTAGGTTTTAATACAAATACTTTTCGATTTGTAACATTTAAATATCCTATAAATACTACTAATACATCTAATAAAGTTGATTTATTATCTCTCACTATTCAATGGGCTGATGCAACTCCAACACTATTTGGTAATTCATATGATACTAGCGCATTCAAATTCCGTATCAGATTTAATAGTAATAGTCCAACACAATCAAATGATAGTTCTGAATGGCTTCCTGTATTAAGTAATATAAGTCCTCGTAGAAATATTACAACAAAAAGTAACCAAGATAATACAGGTGTAGCGTCAAGTGTTGTAAATTTAGTTACTGGATTAAATCCTACATATACAATAGCAGTTCCTGATGGATGTGGTTATGGAAACTTTGTTGTATATGCTCGTATGGGATTAACAACAAGTTATAATACGGGATTCTCTTTGTCAAATATTCTGGTAACATCTTTGAGTGAAATTAATATTCCGTCACAATTTAATTATACATGTAATACAGCAACTCCCACCACTACTATTGGATTTACTACACCATATGGCCTCCCATCAAACACATATTATAGATTATCAAATAGTCTCTATAAAGATAATGGGCCTGTGCCTGTTCAAACAACAAATACTTTAATGAGTCCTTTATCAAATTCTTATACTATTGCTAGTGCGTCTGTTGGTGGGTCTTATTCAAATAATACGAATATTTATTCCGCATCTGGTAGTCTCTTCTGGAGTAGTAATTATAGATTCTCAATTGTTAATGTGGTTGTACCCCAGCCTCAGATAAATAGTCTCGGTATATTGACTTACTCTGGTGGGTCAACTTATGGACTTCGTGCTAGATTAACAACATTTCCAAATCCAGCAGACACTAATACTAATATACGTACATATTATTTTTGGACAGGTGAATCTACTAATAGTGGGCCTGGACTATTTAGTAATGATTATGTTGATAAATATTATTCTGATTTTACTCAAAAGACAATTACTGCATTTAACTCAAATTCTACTACAAATACGAAATCAATTAATGTTACTTCAGATATAACTGTGACATATAGAGATCCAGATATTCAAACAGTAATTACTCCTCTATTTGGAAAAATATCTTTTAGCGCAGTTGATGCTAATGGACAATTTAGTGTTTCTTGTAGTTTAAATCAAAGGGATGCAAATGCTAGTACTAATTATACTTGGGTTCCAGGAGGTGCAGGTACAGCAGGTACTGGAACTTCATCTGTTGGATTACCATCTCGAGGAGATGCTTCTGGTACTACCTTTTCTCTTTCTGGTTATAATTTCCGTTCTGGTTATAATGATTCAGGATCAACAAGTGCCACACATTCAACAATATATAAGATAACTGGTAGTATACCAGCTGGTGGTAGTCGAACTTTACCTAATGATGCAGGAAATTTAGGTTTTGGAGTAGTTTTAACTACTAACGCTAGTTTTTTTAATATAACTAATTTACCCAATGGTTCAATTCTTATAGCTCCAACTGAGGATAATAATAATATCGGTTGTTCTTATATTAATTATTATTATATATAAGTACTTGAACGTACAAAAAAACTCCTCATTTCACTAGAATAGAAAACTCTAATAGTATAAAAATATGGATTAGATTAAAATTTACTAGTCTAATTAGAAATGTCGATACAACCAGCAACTGATTTGTATATATTTCAAGGGTCAAATATTGGTAGTACTGGTGTTAGATATGATACAATTAATATTCCTGAAATGATGTATCTTATTACTAAAAAAGTTTTTGGAATACCAAATACTATACCTGATTTAATATATTCTACTGAATTGAAACCTTCTGTTACAACAAATATAGGTAATTCATTTCCTAATATTTATCAAAATAAGACATTTTCACAAATTATTCCTCAATCAAATTTTATGGGAATAGATAGTTTTTTCCAACCTCAAACTACAACACTTGATACTACATGGTCTAACTATAATTATCCAAATTTTTATAATGTTTCTATATCTAATGATAATTTATCTAAACGATATGTTTCTAAAACACATCCATACATATGTTATTATTCAAATCTTCTGTTATCACCCTTAACCAATTATTTTGATAGGTATCCTGATAGTTTGTATCGTAATTGTCCAACATATGTACATCCATTATTAGTAAATTCAATATCATTTCGTTACGATTTCACATATTTTATTCAACTTTATCAAAATAATGGTATAACTAGAATAAGAGCTGATGATGGATTCCCACTTATTGATAATGATGCTGGTATAGTAGTATTTTATGATAGTAATACACGAACTAGCCAAGTAGATTTTAATAATCCACCACGAATATCATTCTATCGCTATGAAGGGCTTTTTGGCGAAGCGAGTATTCTCCAAGGACAAGACTTATAATACATCAAATAGAGTGCGGAACAAGCCGCTATGGCATCTAATATAAATTCCGCTACGACAGTTGCGTACATTAATACAAGCGCAACAAGTAGAATAATATATTTACCATCAACATTTAATATTGAAGGTAAATTTGTAACAGTAAAAGATTCCTGTAATAACGCAGCAAACAACCCAATTACAGTGAGAGGACTCGGTGGAGATCTTTTTGATGACGGACGTAGTAATATAGTTATTAACCAGAATCTCGGGTTCGCATCTTTTGTTGCTCATAATGGAACTTGGTATAGTCTTGGTAAATCTGCAATAGATACTTCAGGTTTTAGTGAAACCAGCTCAAATCCAGGTGTATCATCATTATCATCAATCATATCATATGGTCTTTCAACTGTATATGGTGGACAAGGAATCTCTTCATTATCATCAATTGTTGCTTATGGTATTTCATCATTGTGGTCTCCAAATGGTGTTTCCTCATTGTCTTCAATAGTTGCGTATGGTCTTTCATCACTACACTCTCCAAATGGAGTTTCCTCATTGTCTTCAATAGTTGCTTATGGTCTTTCATCACTACACTCTCCAAATGGTGTTTCCTCATTGTCTTCAATAATTGCTTATGGTCTTTCATCACTACACTCTCCAAATGGTATTTCATCATTGTCTTCAATAGTTGCTTATGGTCTTTCATCACTACACTCTCCAAATGGTGTGTCATCACTATCTTCAATAGTTGCTTATGGTCTTTCATCATTGCATTCTCCAAATGGTGTTTCCTCTTTATCTTCAATTGTCGCTTATGGGTTGTCCAGCGTTAATGCTGCGCCTGGAGTTTCTTCGTTGTCTTCTATTGTGGCTTATGGTCTTTCAAGTTTACAAGATTATGTAAATAAATGTAATGCTGGTATATATGCGTATTATGGTGATCGTGATAGGTTTAATAGTGGTAATAGTTCTAATCCAGGAGTATCCAGTCTTTCTTCTATTGTCTCATATGGTCTTTCATCACTCTGGTCTCCAGATGGTATATCATCATTATCATCTATTGTTGCATATGGTCTTTCATCACTTACACAATCTTCCCTTACAGTGACTACTCTTGGTCCTATGAATCTATATGGGCGCGGTGGTGTAGGATTATCAACAATAGATACTGCACCACCTGATACTATTACAAATGCTTTTACGAAAGTTGACCATTGGTTATTTAATAATTTAGTAGATCAACCGCCTGCTCCTGTATCTAATGTCACTACACGAAGTGGTGAAGATACAGGATTCTCTATATATCAAACATTTAATGAGCCATTTCAGTTTAAGTCTGCATTTATGCCAAATATGTGGTTACCTTCAATATTCTCATTAAATGTAAATATTTTTGATAATAATTTGAGTAATATATCATGTAATATTACAGATCCTATTTATCTTCCTCGGGGATCTTGTAATTTAGGAGGATTCTATTTTGATACTCGTCCTTATAATGATCAAACAAAATTTCCTTTTACATATTTAGATACAAAAAAAAATATAACAATAAGCAATTTAATGTATATTAATATTTATAATTATATTCCAAATCCTCCTAAAAATCCTTATACAATTAATATATTCTATAGCAACTATTCAGCAGAGCCTGTACATAAACTTACAAGTCAATGGGTTATTTTCCGCGGAGGAGCACCAGCCGCTCCTAATACTTTAAGTATTAGTAATGTAGGTTCTACAACTTTTGATACTAATTTTAGATTATCAAATTCAGATAGCGCTGACTCAAATAGTACTATTCCTTATTCAAACGCATTTATAAATATATATTTTTCAAATACTTTAGGAGGATATCCACACAGATATCAAGTTGATACTAACTTTTATGACACATATAGTAATGTCAATAATATTGTAGATATTCATACTTATACGTGTAATACTCTTGTAACAACAACAATAAGTGATTTACCACCTGATACTCCATTATATTTTAATACATATACTACTAATGCATATGCGTCAAGCAATGGCGCATTATCATCCAATTCTGCACGAGTAAGAACATCTCTACCAGATCTTGTAGGTAATCGTTTGAGTATTGCGACACTTAATGGTTCATTAACTTATCCTACTCCTGGACTAATATATTCAAATATATCACTTGGACCTCAAATTATTTTATGTAATGGTTTGACTAAAGACATTGATTATTATAAGAAATTTGCGTATATTACTTTTAATGATAATACTATTCCAATTCAAATTCATACACAATCAAATCCAGGTAGTAGTAATTTAAATATTGCTTCTATACAATTAATTTTAGATAATGTGGAATCAAATATTTATAATTTTGATGGATTTCCTATTACTACTACAGAATTTACAAATACAAATGTCTTTACATATTCAGAATTAACTTTTGGAGTAATCAGTGATTCTTATAATAATTCGAGTACATTATCAAACTTTTATCTAAATGCTGAATATATTATTTATTATATCTATCCAAAATTTTTCATTGCGCAAGCAACACCTCATACACTTACAGTAACACTAAGTAATCAATATCTTCCAAATTGTAATGTAACAACTCAAATTTATTCAGATACTTTACAGGGTTTACCAAATATTGCGAATATTTCAAATTACAGAAATATTTCAAATGATGGAAAATATGGATTCGTTTCAGGATTATTAGTATTAAGTAATAATGTAACATTTGATTTGAATGTAGATGTTGGAAATTTTGCGCAATATTTCTACCCTGCGGTTAACATATTTGGATCTGTTGGGCTTTCATATAACGGTATTTCTGGAAGTACAACTTCAAATATATATAGTAATGTAACAATTTATAATTCAAATGATAGTTCTGTTATTGGTGCTAAAGCACCGAATCCCGCAAGATTTAAATTAAGTAATATAAGTTTTTCCCCTACAGGTGTATTATTATGGACAAATGGCGATGTGGCTAATTATGTTAAAGCAAATGTAACTAATTTGACAAATATTGTTGGTCAGGCAGACCCTATTTCATGTAATTTACAATACTATTTTGATTCACTGAGTTTATCAAATATAGAGAACAATTTAGCATCTGTTAAAAGTGTTGGTGGATTACGTATGGAAACAACTAGAGACCAAATTGATATTATGTCTGTATCTATTCCATATGATCATAGACAACTAATTGTTGGGAACCAAAATTGTAATAATTATAATTTTGAGAT
>Ga0209088_10002752_pt1 | contig 10624 bp, 11 predicted proteins | sample S_140625_EF_Meta_FD_187324 | JGI IMG/M metagenome (GOLD analysis project Ga0209088, IMG submission 187324) | Freshwater microbial communities from Lake Simoncouche, Canada to study carbon cycling - S_140625_EF_MetaG (SPAdes) (version 2) | ecosystem: Environmental > Aquatic > Freshwater > Lake ...
TTGTAGTCCAGCCAGCACTTTGTAAATTACTTATTCCTGAAGAATTAAAAAGTTGAACTCCTCTTCCGATATTTTGACTCAACCAAACAACTTGAGTTCCAGGTCCTGTCTCAGCATAAGTTGGTAGTCTCCAACCAGCGCCAATAGTTGCGCATTTATTATTTGCAACTGTTGCATTAGCTGCACTATCACTCATAGTCATATTAAAATAGGCCCACTGTGGAAAATTACTACCTACCGGTCCAGAATCTGGAGGTGGAGATGTAACTGTGATGCTCACTGTTGCTGTGCCCGCAAGATAACCTGTTGTTGCGGCTGCATTTGCTTTTATTACACAAGTTCCAGCTGCTGATGCTGTGACTGTTGTTCCTGAAACTGAGCATGAACCCGATTGTACTGAATAACTAACAGAACCTTGAGCACCTGTAGTTGACAGTGTTGAATTGCCTGATGGGTTAAATGAAGATGGATTTGCAACTGTTGTTAACTCTTGATTTTGTAATGCTTTCACTTTGATAATAGTTGTTGCTGAGCTTGCTAAAAAATATGTTGATGCCGGAATGCTCGCCACAACAGTACATAGTCCTGCAGATGATCCTGCTGTAATTGTTGATCCTGAAATCGTGCATGATCCTGATGTGATTGAATAGGTAGCGGTTCCTTGTGCTCCTGTAATTGAAAGAGCTGCTGATTCAGATGTATAAACTGAACTTGGGTTCACATTAATTACAATATTTTGAGCAGTTGGAACAACTGCATTATTAGATGGTAAAGCTTGAGTATTCCCCTGTGACTTTTGCAACATGTCTGCAAAACTAATATTGGTAGAAAGAATAATAACTAAAGTTAAAATTATTTTTTTCATAAAGCTAATTGCAAAACTATTAAGGAGCATAGGCATCTCCATTGCTTCTAGTTGATTTGCTTGGAATTAGACAATATCCACCTGCTGAAGGTCCATTATCAAATTGACAATCGGCTGCATTTTCTGAATCACAAGCGCACTGATATAAAGTAAAATTTGGACTAGAAATCGGAAGAACAGGATTGCCACAAGAGATAATAATAGTTCCTGGACAAATAGCTTTGGACTGAACATAATTTGGTGAGCTTCCATTTGTCATATAATTTCCGTAAGCTGCAACTGCTGAAACTCCCTCTGAATCTGTAACTTCACAAGCTGAACTCGTAACATTGACTTTTTTTCCTTCAAAAAAAGGATTTCTTTCTGTTAAATTTAAATTTTTTACAATTTGAATTGCAACTAATTCACAAATTGTAGATTTGTCAACGGACAAACCTTGAAAATAAGATGAGTTGGAAGATAAATTTCCTTTTACAGCAGTAATATCTGCATCTAACTTTCTTCCAACAATTTCTAAATTTGCTCTAACGACTTGTTTTTGTGCACTTACAACGTAGGTATTATAACCTACGATCCCAACTCCAGCTAAAATACCAATAATTGCAACAACAACTAGTAACTCAATTAATGAAAATCCTTCTAAATTATCAGTCATTAAAATTTAAAATTATAAACCCAACAAAATTTTTGTTGGGTTTATATTAAGATAAAAGCTTTTATACTTTAAATTAAAACGCTTTAACTGTTGCAGCATCTGTACCAGCGTCAACTTTATAACAAACGCTAGCTCCAGTATTGCTATTTGTTGGGAATACTTGAATACCCGCAGCAGTTAATGTGCATGAAGTAGTTTTAGATGGAGCTGAAGCTCCTTTTGCGCCACCTGCAACTATCTCAGCAATAGCAGCTTCTATCAAATCACTAACAGAAGTAGTTCTATTTTTTGCTCTTTCTGCAGAAAGTTTTTTCGCAACTATTTTAGCATTGGCTTCAATTACTTTAGTTTCAGCATCATCAATGTAGTTGTTGTAAGCAACAATACCTACGCCAGCTAATACACCGATGATCGCAACAACAACTAGTAACTCAACTAGTGAGAAACCTTTTTTTGTTGCATTCTTTATTCTATTTTTCATTTTTTTCCTTTTTTTTATTAATAAAAAAAACAATAATTAAATAAATATTAAAAATTTACAAGGAAATCTATATATTATTAGGTACAATATTTAGTTATTAAATGAATATTTGCATTAAATACCTTCGTTTTTTACTCAACGAAATATCATTGAGTCGAGCTTTTTGGCTTTATGGGAATGTTATTCTTGGAGTCTTAATTATTATCTTAATACTTTTAGGTCTTATCTTAACTGATGATTTAAGAAACTTCGTTACCATTCAAAAATTTGCCACAGCTTATATATTTAAAAAAATTATCTTAAAATTGAGCGCACTACTAGTTATCGCTTATACAATTTTTATAACTTATGTTATTTTTAAAGCTGCAGATCGCTATCAAGGTGCTAGAAAATATTTTTATGCAGCAAAAATAATAGCTGCTATCACTGCCCTTTTAACTATTAAAGATATTATTAAATATTTCTTTTAATTATTTAACTAGAAATTTTTTACAAATCTCATCGATTTGAGTTTTATTTTCTTTTAAAAAATTCTGTAAATCATTTTGAAAATGATTTTTGACAAATTGTCTAGCTTCATCAAGGGTATTAAACTTTTCAAGTCCTTCAACTATTTTAAAATTATTAGCAGTTCTATTTAAAGAATTAACTACCTTAATTATTTCATCTTGATTTTCAACTTGGGTTTTATTTTGTGATTTAACAGATGTGATTGGGGCAGATTCAATTTTTATCTCCTCAATCTTATTATGATCCTCTACATAATCTTTTAATACTAAAATTTCAGCACTATCAGCTTCCTCGGAATGTGCAATTTCATCTAAAATTAAATGACCATCATCTACTTGTTCGGTTTGTAAATTGCCATCGATAAATTCTTTTAACACTAGTGGTTTACTATTAATAATTGTGTCATTTTTAGATTTAAATTCTTCAAAAGATTTTACTAACAATTCTTCTTTTAAAAGGTCTTGTTTAATATTATTGACTAATCTTGATGTGGATTTTGACATATAATTTTTATATCTTTATCAAAATTCATAAATTATTAATATTAAATAAACAATAAAAATTTATTAATCGTGTACTCAATTGAAGAAATTCTTGAAGCAACTAACATTATCTTAAATAAAAATTTATCAACTGACACTCAAATTAAAACTGGAGTCGTTAAAAATGTTGATAAAAATATTAAATTAAGTTTATTAGAAATTGATCAATTAAATAATGCTCTTTCAACATTGACTAAGAAATTTATTCACTCATCAACAGATTCTCTAACTAGTAAAATTTCTAAAAATAATTAAGAATATAAATTATGAAAAACGATGAAGTGGTAGGAAATTATAAAAAAAAATATACTGTTGCTGTTGTATTTTTAATTATAGTTGCGTTGATTGCTATAGGCTCAGAAGTTTTTACAACAAAATATGTTGGTGATCAAAAAACTAAAATTAATAGGTCAATTACAAATAGTAAGAGAATTTCGCAAATGCAAAGTGAAATTGAAAATTTAATTACTAAACAGCAAAAAAATGAGACTGATTATATAAAAACATTGGACAAAGTAATGTCAGAGAAAGAGTTGCAAATTTTTAAAAGCAGCCTTTTTCAAATCGCAAGCAAATATAAAGTAAATTTAAGTGTTAAAAAAGATGAGACTATAAAAGAAGTTACTGATTATAAAGAGACAAAATTTACGTTTGAAACCCTTTCAACTTACGATTCTTACAAAAGATTTAAAGAGCAAATAGCTAATCTAAATTATTTTATAAATTTTGAAAAAGAAGTTGTAAAAAGAGAAAGTGAGAGTTCAAATCAAATCAAAGTCAGTGGAGAAATTCATGTAATTGTTTTTTCTAAAAAAGAAGAAACTATTCTTGAATTTAATAAAAACAATTCAAATAAAAAATCTAATTAAAATATCTTTAATATTTTATATAATTTCAAAACAATTTTTGTTATCAAATCCAAATACCCCTTTAAGAATGGAAAAATCATTACTACCTTATTTTTATAAGGAACTAGAATAATGGACACACAAATTAATATTAAAAAAGTTAAATAAATACCCATGCGCAGATTATAATTTTTATCTGCTCTTCTAACTTTTGTAATTTTAATAATATCTTGAGTCTTATTATCATTTGCAGTTTCATTTGTTTCCGGTTGCAATTGTTGTTGCAAATTATTTTGTGAAATGACTTCATCGTCTTCAACATATTGAATGGGTGGTGGTGTGTAAAACCAAACTTGTGAGCATGATCCACACTGAACTTTTCTACCTTCTTGTGGAATTTGATCTTCACTAACTTTAAATTTTTTTTTACCGCAAATACAATCTATTATCACTTTATATAATCTTCATTTAACGTTTATTGACTATTTTATCAGTATGGTAAGTAAAAAATAAAACTATTTTTTATTAAGAGTATTTAATATAATGAAAATATTATGTCTATGAATATTGAAAATCAAAATGGAGTTACCATAATTCATTTAAGTTCTGAAATTGATTTAGATTCCGCACCTAGTGTTCGCAGTCAAATAAAAGATAGTTTTGAAAGCTCGTCAGCGGTTCATGTTGATCTTGGCAAAGTAAATTATATCGACTCTTCTGGAATTGCTTCTTTAGTAGAGGGGATGCAAACTTCAAAAAAATTAAAAAAAGAATTTGCTTTAGTGAATGTAAGTAATGAAGTGATGAAAGTTATTAAACTTGCTCATTTAGATAAAATTTTTAAAATTTCAAGCGTGACTAATCAAAATGCAGCTGAACAAGTTGCATCTCAACCTTCTGCAACCCTTTCTCAAAGCTCTGTTTCTGATCATATGGATTTTAAACCTGATTTAAAATCTACAAGTTCTAATAATGATGACAGACCAGCTATCAAAAGAGACGATAGTTCAGACGATAAAATAAAGTTCTCAAGATAAATTCCTTTGTCCGAAATCATTGGTGTTATTATTTTAGGTTTACTGATTGGCAGTTTTATTAATGTTATTATTGCAAGAATTGTTGATGATAACGATAATATTTACAGACCTTCTCGCTGTCCTCGTTGTAAAAATGACATCCCTTGGCATTGTAATATTCCAATTTTTTCTTTCATTTTTTTAAAGGGCAAATGTAACAAATGTAAATTAAAAATTAGTTTTATTTACCCAATTGTTGAAGTTTTATCAGCTATTACATTTTTAATTTGTTATTTAAATTATGGTTTAAGTTTAGATTTTTTATTTAGTTTAATATTTTTTCTAGGATTGTTAATTATTTTTTTCACAGATTTTAAATATTTTTTAATTTTTGATTCTATCACCTTGCCGCTGACTGCAATTGGAATTGTCTTAACTGCTTTTAGTTTAAATCCGTTTAATATTAAAATTTTAGATTCTATTTTTGGAGCTTTGATTGGTTATGCATTAATATTTTCTATTCGCTGGCTTTATTTTAAGATTAAAAAAGTTGAAGGAATGGGTCTTGGCGATGCAAAACTATTTCTTGCATTAGGAGCTTGGCTTGGATTTCAATCGTTATTATTTATTTTATTTGTCTCGTCCTTACTCGGATCCATTTACGGATATACTTATATTTTTATAGCTAAAAAAAATAAAAATGTAGAAATTGCTTATGGATGTTTTATTATACTTGCGGTTGTACTCTATCAATTCTTTAGTAAAAACTTTTATAACTTTATAAATCACACTTTTATGTTATAAATTTTTTTACTAATTAAGGATGCTCACTTGAATCTTACAACTGTCATTTCCAAAGAAATCGCAACTACCTATCAACTCATACATCAACAAGATTTTCAAAAAGCAGAAGCACGTGCATTTGTATTGTTAGAAAAGCAACCTAATAATTCTAAAATTTATCAGTTAATAGGTGACATTAATTATGAACAAAAAAAATATCATCAATCTATTTGGTATTTTTGTTCGGCTTTAGAAAAGGATTTACAAAATGCTTATCTGCTAAATAAATTTGGAGAAAATCTCTATCATTTAAAAAAATTTAAGCATGCAGAAGAATGTATTAAAAAAGCAATTGAATTAGATCCAAAAGAATCAGACTTTTATTTAACTTTAGGCCTTAATTATCAAGAGCAAGATAATTTAGCTGATGCGCAAGCTTGTTATGAGCAAGCTATTGAAATATCTCCTCGTGAAATTTTTGCTTATTTGAACTTAGCACTAATACATAAACGTGGTCGTAATTATGAAGAAGCGATTAAGGTGTATCAAAAAGCACTCATTAACAATCCTAATAATCATTTTGTCCTAACGAACCTTGGTAATCTTTTTTATCTTAAGAAAAAATATACTGATGCTATTCTTTGTCATAAACGAGCAGCAAAGATTGAACCTAATTCCCCTGTGGTACTATTCAATTATGCTAACACTTTATTTGTAGCGGGTGAGATTGGGTTATCCAATCAAGTTTACCGAGAATTAATTAAAATTGATCCAAGCTTTGCAAAAGGACACGTTAATCTTGCGCAAAATCTACTATTACAAAAAGACTTTGAAGAAGGATTTAAAGAATTTAGATGGAGAACGAAGGTAGATGAGAAATTATTTCGTTTTGAAAAATTTAAAAATAAATTATGGCAAGGTGAAAATTTAAAATACAAAACTATATTAATTTGCGCTGATAGTGGACTTGGTAACACTATTCAATTTTCAAGATATTTATCATTGCTTAAAAAATTAGAGTGTAGAATTATTTTCGCAGTGCAAGATGAGTTAATGCATTTGTTTGAAGATTTAGATTGTATTGATGAATTGGTTAGTATCGATGCAAGTATTGATGAGTTTGACTATTACTCACCGCTTATGAGTTTAATCGAATTTTTAACTCCAAATCCAATTGCAAATTGTCCAGCGCCACTGCAACTTAAAATTAATGAACAAAAATTATCAGAATGGGAAACGTTAATAAAATTAGATAATAAAGTTAGGGTTGGATTATGTTGGCAAGGTGCTTTTAAAAATCCAAAGGAACATTTGCATTCAATTAATTTATCTTTATTTAGAAATTTTTTTAAAAATACTAATGCTAAATTTATTAGTCTACAAAAGGGAGTTGCTCACGAAGAAATTGAAAAGCAAAGTTTCAGTCAATATTTAATTGATTATGATCCACTACTAGACACAGGTTCGCAAGCATTCATTGATACTTGTGCGGTGATAAAATTATTAGATATTATAATTACCGTTGATACCTCCATTGCGCATTTAGCGGCAAGTCTTGGCAAACCCACTTGGATTTTATTACCAAAGACATGTGATTGGCGTTGGTTTGAGGGAAGTGATGAAAGTATCTGGTATGACAATGTGAGATTGTTTAGACAAAATCAAAATGGGGTTTGGGATGATGTGATTATAAAAATGGAAAATGAATTAATTAATTTAGTGAAAAACGTTTATGAAGTTAGAAAAAACTCAGAACTTATTTTTTAATTAATTAAATTTTAATTCCAAGACAAGTAATATCGTCTCTTAATTTTTCAACTTTATTAGATAATTTTTCACAAATTCTATTAATAATAATTTTAGGATTTAAAGTATTTTCTTCCTTAATAATCTGTTCAATTCCTTTAACGGTCAATTCAACATTTTTAGTAATATAACCCTCTGTTACGCCATCAGTGTAAACAAGTAATGTTTTATTATTTAATTTAACCTTACTTGTTTCAAAAAAAGACTCATCATCCATTGGCATCACTCCAAGTGGAGGAAAGGCGGACTCTACATATTCAAATTTATAATTATTATCGACTATCATAATCGGTTCATGGCCAAGGTTAATAAACTCAACCTCTTTAGTTTGAGTATTTGCTTTGCCAATTACTGCTGTAATAAACATTCCCTGATAAGATGAGTCTGCTACTTGATTATTCATATTAAATGCAATGCTTGCAACGGACATTTTGAGTCTCGTTAATGATCTAAAAACTGCAGCGGCATTTGCCATTAAAATACCAGCTTTTACGCCCTTCCCAGACACATCAGCAAGAGTAAAATAGAATTCATTATCACTAACTTTTGTAAAATCATAATAGTCTCCTGACACGTCACGAGCTGGAATGTTACGAGCAAATATATTTTGCTCATTTTCATCAATTTGTGGGAATAATTTCTTTTGTACTTCTCCTGCAAGTTCTCTTTCTTGTTTTAAAACTAATTGTTTTTGAAAGTTTTCTAGAGCAAGTTTATTTTCTTCAACGTATCTAAAATAAAGTCTATTAAAAAATAAAATATTAATACAAAAAATTGGATAAGCGACATCAACTAATTGGTTCTTAAACTTGTAAAAACCAAGACCAATCATAACAATCGTTATTACAATAATGACATATGAAAGAATGCTAAATTTAGGTTTTATTTTCCCAGCAAAAAAAAATGCTAAAGTCATTCCTAAAATCAGCATAGATATTTCAATTAAAAAAGTAGAATTGTCTCTATTTAAGTAATCATCATTAATAATATTTTCGATAATATTCGCATGCACTTCAACCCCTGGAATTACTTTGCCTGTTGGAATTGACACGAAATCAAAAAGGCCTTGCGCTGATGAACCGATGAGTACAATTTTGCCTTCTAATTTTTTCTTATCAAATTTGTTATTTAAAATATCAACAGCCGATACATATTGATCTTTGTTAGGTTCTTTAAATTTTATCCATAACATTCCATTGGGATTTGTTGAGATAGAATAAGGTCGAAGCTTAATTCCTTCAACACCAGCTGGACTTGTTTCAATTAAAATATTTTTTTGCTTTAAATTCAAACGCAATGCTTCGATTGCAAGGGATGGAAATATTTGGTCTTGAATGTTGATTAATAATGGTGCTCTTCTAAAAATTCCTCCTGTGTCATTTACAATTGAAATAGAGCCTAAACCTTTTGCTTGTTCATTAATTTTTTCTAAAGAACTCAAATTATAGGTAAATCTATAAATAAAATTTTTCGGATCAGGTCCTTTAGTAATGAAATTAACTAACGGTTTTCTTTCTATTATTTGAATAGGTTTTTCGATTTGACCAAGGATTGGCAACGCAACATTGCTATTTTTAATTTTTTCTAAAAAAAGATTATCATTATTTGGTAATTTTAATAATTCTTTACCGAAATCAGAATTTTTATCTATTTTATAATTTTTAACTATCTCATCAGGATTTTGTTTATCCTCTTCGCTAAAAAAAATATCAAAAGCAATAACAGATGGTTTTGCGCTATTCATTTGATCAATCAGATCTGCAAATATTTTTCTATTCCAAGGAAACTGACCAATTTGACCTAAGCTTTTTTCATCAATATCAACAATAACTACAGGACTTTCTTTAAGCTCGTGATGAAATATTTTCTGATAAGTATCAAAACTAAAATTACTGATGGATTGAATATAAATAGGATTTATAAATCTTAAAAGAACAAGAGAAGAAAATAGAAAAATAAATGAGAGTAAAGATTTATTTGTTAAATAATAATTAATTTTTTTTTTTAAAAAAGACACTCAAAATTAATTAATATATTAGTCTTTAAATTACTATTGTTTTGTAGGTGTTGCAGTAGTAATCGTAGTATTGCCTGTTAATTTCTCCTTACCATACGCTGATGATGCGGTACATTCTGCACCTGAATAACAATTATATCTTTCAATTGTAAATGTTGAAACGCCATTATTAAAATTACCAAATGCTGCAGCTGTAGATTGATTAGTGGATCGATTAGAAGTCAGATCCCCATTAGTTCCTGTATAATCAGACAAAGTAGATGAAGGAGCTGTACTACTTAAGGGAAGAGTTGTTATGTTTGCAAGATTTGCATCGTTACTTGCTCCAGCAGTTTTGTTTAATTTAAAATTAAATTGCTCAGTAGGAGTTCCTGTGAATGTTGTTCCTGCAGAAGTAATAGAGTATGTATTTGTAGTCGTTGGATTTCCGGGTGATGCAATATCACTAGTTGGAGTTTGTGGAGTATACCAAGTAAGACTTCCATTATAGTTTGTTTTAATTGTTTTATTTGTAAAATCTACAAGCGTTGAACTGTTATAATAATTTCTTGCACCATCAACATCTTTAAATACTTGGCTTGTAACAGGTTTGGCACTTTGATTATAAAAAATTGACTCTCTTGAAAATAGTACATCTGAAGCTGTGTAAGAATATGTGCCTGTTAATCCTGAAGTATTCAATGTTGTTCCTGGAACTCCAGTTGTTGTCTCTTTATTAACCGTATTAGCTGTTGAATTGACTGGAGTTGTAACTGCTGTTGTGTCAGTTTTTCCATTTGTTACAATTAAATTTCCCTTATCGTCTTTACCAACTAAAGAAAAGAAATCTTGACTAGTGATCGTTCCCTTTTCTGCCATTGTTCTAAGTTCATTAATTGCAGCTTGTGAATTTACTATTCCTTGTTCATTAACGATGGATGAAATTTTAACAGCACCTGTTGCACCAAGTTGATTATCTAAACTTGCGATAACATTTGGATTTTTAATAATTTGCTGAATAATATTTTCTTTTTTTAAATCACCTGAGAATAATGCTTTTTCAGTTGTTGCTTTTTGTTCAGTTGCAACTTGCGTTGTAACTGGCGCTGCCTTTGTTTCTAA
>Ga0209088_10002754_pt1 | contig 10622 bp, 6 predicted proteins | sample S_140625_EF_Meta_FD_187324 | JGI IMG/M metagenome (GOLD analysis project Ga0209088, IMG submission 187324) | Freshwater microbial communities from Lake Simoncouche, Canada to study carbon cycling - S_140625_EF_MetaG (SPAdes) (version 2) | ecosystem: Environmental > Aquatic > Freshwater > Lake ...
GTCGACGGCACCTTCATGAGCCGCTCCGCGCTCACCGACTTCCTGGCGGAGCAGGTGGCCGATGCCCGCGAGACGGGCGTCCTCTTCAGCCTGCACATGAAGGCCACCATGATGAAGGTCTCCGACCCGATCATCTTCGGCCATGCGGTGCGCGCCTATTTCCGCCCCGTCTTCGAGAAGCACGCGGAAACCCTGGCGAAGCTCGGCGTGGACGTGAGCAACGGCTTCGGTGACCTCGTGGCGAAGATCGCCACGCTCCCCGAGGCCGAGCGCGCCGCCATCGAGGAGGACATCAAGGCCGTCTACGCCGCCGGTCCCGCCATCGCCATGGTGGACAGCGACAAGGGCATCACCAACCTCCATGTCCCGAGCGACGTGATCGTCGACGCCTCCATGCCGGCCATGCTCCGCGAGGGCGGCAAGATGTGGAACGCCGAGGGCAAGACGCAGGACGCCAAGGCGGTGATCCCGGACCGCAGCTACGCGGGCATCTACCAGGCGGTGATCGATTTCTGCCGCGAGAACGGTGCGCTTGACCCGCGCACCATGGGCAGCGTCCCGAACGTGGGCCTCATGGCGCAGGCCGCCGAGGAATACGGCAGCCACGACAAGACCTTCCAGGCGAAGGCCTCCGGCACCATCCGCATCGTCGATGCCGCCGGCAACATCCTCATGGCCCACACCGTGGAGCAGGGCGACATCTGGCGCGCGTGCCGCGTGAAGGATGCGGCGGTGCGCGACTGGGTCAAGCTCGCGGTCACCCGCGCGCGCGCCTCGGCCACTCCCGCCATCTTCTGGCTCGACCAGTACCGCCCGCATGACGCCGAGCTCATGCGCAAGGTGCGCACGTACCTGGCGGAGCAGGACACCACGGGCCTCGAGATCCACTTCATGGACCCCGCCGCCGCGTGCCGCTACACGTTGGCCCGCATGAAGGACGGCAAGGACACCATCTCCGTCACGGGCAACGTCCTCCGCGACTACCTCACCGACCTCTTCCCGATCCTCGAGCTCGGCACCAGCGCGAAGATGCTCTCGATCGTCCCGCTCATGAACGGCGGCGGCCTGTTCGAGACCGGCGCGGGCGGTTCCGCGCCGAAGCACGTGCAGCAGTTCCAGGCCGAGAGCAGCCTGCGCTGGGATTCGCTGGGCGAATTCATGGCGCTCGCAGCCAGCTTCGAGCACATGGCGCAGCGCACCGGCAACGCCAAGGCCGCCGTGCTGGCCGAGACCCTCGACGAGGCCACCGGCGAATACCTACGCAACAACAAGGGCCCGGCCCGCAAGGTGGGTGACCTCGACAACCGCGGCAGCCACTTCTACCTGACCATTTACTGGGCGCAGGCCCTGGCTCGTCAGACGAAGGACGCGGCGCTTGCCGCGCACTTCAAGCCGATCGCCGCCGACCTGACGTCCAACGAGGCGAAGATCGTCGCGGAGCTCAACGGTGCGCAGGGCAAGCCGGTCGACATCGGCGGCTACTACCACCCGAGCCCGAAGCTCGTGGAAGCCGCCATGCGCCCGAGCGCCACGCTGAACGCGATCATCGGCCAGGAAACCGCCGCCGCCGTGTGATCAGCCGGGGCAGGCGCCCCACGCTGCCAACACCACGCCGAGGTCGTCGCCGCCGATCATGCCATCGCCCGTGAGGTCCCCGCCTCCCGTGCTGGCGGCGGGCGTTCCCCATCCGGCGAGCACGATGGCCAGATCGGCGCCGTTCACCTGTCCGTCCAGGTTGAGGTCCGCCACGCAGCTGGGGTTCGGGTTCCAGAACACGTACGGATCCGAGGCGATGCCGTTGGCGGTGACGGTGAGTCTCAGCGTTCCGAGCGGCAGGCCCGCGGGCAGCGTCATCTGCGTGTTCACCACGGCCGAGCCGGTCTGCACGCCGGTGGAGCTCCAGTTGAGCGTGCGCGCGTACCAGACGTTCGAGCCCGTCATCGGCGTGAAGCGCACGACGGGATAGTTGGTGTTCATCTGCCAGTCATCGCCGTACGACGAACCTTCGCTGATGCCGTTGAGCTGCGTGCCGGTGACCGTGAAGGTTCCGTTCGGCGCACGTGCCGCCCACATGACGCTGGGCTTCCATTCCGGGAGCGGTGCACCATCCGGCGTGTACACCCAGTACGTCGAGACACCTTGGCGCGTGGCCATGATCTTGCCGTCCGGGAGGTTGATGAAGTTCCAGACGAACACCTGCGTGTTGACGGTGGTGCCTCCGCCGGGTGCGCCCACCTGCGTGAAGGTGTTGGTCACGGGGTCGTATTCGTAGAAGGCGGTCGGCGTGGGGAAGTGCGTGGCGGAGGTCGGCGCCGGCGACACCGCGCACAGCACCTTGCCGTTGAGCATCATGGCCATCGGCGCGTCGGGGGTGCCTTGCCCGCCCGGAATGTCAGCGCCCGCGGCCCAGCTGCCGACGCCGCCGGTGGGATTCGAGGTGTAGAGCGCCGTCTTGCCGGTGGAACCCGTGAAGAACGCGCGTCCATCGGGCAGCAACACTGCGCCGCCCGTTTCCAGGCCGTACGGGTCGTAGAGGCTGACGGGCACCGTGGCGTCCGCCACCCAGGTGTTGCTGGAAGGCCGGTACCGCTCGGAGGCGGTGGAATTGCGGTCCACCATCAGGATGCTGGCGTCACGGAGCTTGACCCATGCGGACTCGTTGTGGATGCCCACCGTGGACGGGCCCGTGGCGAACGTGTTGGTGACCGGGTTGTAGATGACCGTGGTCCGGAGCGTGCCCGCAACGCGCGCCTGCAGCACGCGGCCGTCGGCCAGCATCTCGGAGTTGGCGTCGGAGATGTTCGCGCCGGGCGAGGGCGTGGCCGTCCAGGCGTTGGTGAGCGGGTCATACACCTCGGCCTTGGCGAGGCCGGTGCCGTATTCGCCGCCCGCCACGTAGAGCCGGCCGTCGCGCAGGATCTGCGAGGAGAAGTAGAGCCGCGTGTCGATCATCGGGGCAATCGATGTCCACGTGCCGGAGACGTAGCTGCCGGCCGCATTGGGCGTCAGGCGGTTCCAGATGTTCCCGTAGCCGTCGGTGCCGCCGCTCTGCGACTTGCAGAGCACCGTGCCGTCGGAGAGGAGCATCAGCCCGCCGCCGGAGGCGCTCGGTGCCGCAAGGCTGACGGCCTGCCATGTACCGGCAGCACCGGCAGCGCTGCCCAGGGCGGCAACGGCGAGGAGGGACACCAGGGCGGGCGTTCGGGAGGCGCGTTTGGGCTGCATGGGTCTGCGCAAAGGTACCCCCGCTCCGGCGGGGAACAAGGGGGTTCCGGGGCACTTCGTCCCTTTGCCGTGGCCCCTCCCGGCAAGCTCCGCCGCCGTGCACGGTTCCCGGCCGTTGGCGGGCCCCACGGAGGCGTGGGAGGATGCCTCCCATGGCACTTTCCGCGCTTGCGCTCCTTGCCGCCCTCACGCTCGCTCCCGCCGCGGTTTCCCCGCCTGCACCCGCTGCCGGCCGGACCGTCCAGCCGCTCGACGAGGGCTGGCAGTTCTTCCGCGCCGACGTGACGCGCTTCGACGAGGTGACCAATTGGAGCACCGTGACGCTGCCGCACTGCTGGAACGCCACCGACGCCGAGACCGGTTCCGGCTGGTACGCGGGCATCGGCTGGTACCAGCGGAACCTGGGGACGCTGGAACCCGCCAAGGGCCGCCGCGTGGTGGTGCGCTTCGAGGCCGCGGGCTCCGTGGCCGAGGTGTTCGTCAATGATCAGCGCGTCGGCGAGCATCGCGGCTCCTACGGCGCGTTCGCGTTCGACGTGACCGATTCCATCACTCCCGGCAAGCCGAACATCCTGCGGGTCAAGGTGGACAACCGCGCCCGCAAGGACGTGCTGCCCGTCAACGACTACCTCTTCACGATCTTCGGCGGCCTGTACCGGCACGCGCAGCTCATCGTCCAGGACCCGGTCCACGTGACCGCGTGCGACCACGGTTCAAGCGGCGTGGCGCTGGCCCAGTCCGCGCTCGATGCGGCGCACGGCACGCTCGACGTCACTGCCAAGCTGCAGAACTCGGGCGCGCGCACCGCGGACATCACCATGCGCGTGAACGTGACCGATGCCGCGGGCGTGGTGGTGGCCTCGGAGTTGCGCCCGTTGGCGCTCCAGCCGGGCACCGTGATTCCCACCACCGTCCGCGTGGATGTCCCGAAGCCGCACCGCTGGAACGGCCGCCGTGACCCGTACCTCTACGGCGTGGCGGTCGAAGTGGTCTCTGGCGGCACGGTGGTCGACCGCGTGGCCGAGCGCTGGGGCTTCCGCACCTGCGAGGTGGATCCCGCGAAGGGCTTCATCCTGAACGGCGAGCCGTTTCCGCTGCGCGGCGTGTGCCGCCACCAGGAGCGGCAGGGCAAGGGCAATGCCTTGACCGCCGAGGACGAGGCCGAGGACATCGCCTTCGTCCGCGAGATCGGTGCCACCAGCGTGCGCTTCGCCCACTACCAGCAGTCGGACAACATCTACCGCCTGTGCGACGAGCTCGGCATCCTCGTGTGGGCCGAGATCCCCTTCGTCAACGCGGTCACCGGCGAGGAAGGCCCCAACGCGCAGGAGCAGCTGGTGGACATGATTCGCCAGGCGCGCAACCATCCGTCCATCTTCGTGTGGGGACTGCACAACGAGGTCTACGGCAAGCGCGCCACCGACCAGGCGCCGGCGCTGACGCGCGAACTCCACGACCGCGCCAAGCTGGAGGACCCGGGGCGCCCCACGGTGGCCGTCACCGGTTCCGGCACGCCCGTGCAGCCCACGACGTACATCGCCGACCTGCAGGGCTTCAACCGCTACATCGGCTGGTACGAGGGAAGCGATCCGCTGAAGCTCGAGGCATGGATCCAGAAGATCCGTGCGGAGCGCCCCGATGACCGGGTGTGCATCTCGGAGTACGGCGCGGAGGGAAACGTCGCGCAGCAATCGGCCGCCATCCCCGAGCCGTTCCCGGATCCCGTGAAGGGCCAGTACTTCCCGGAGATCGTGCAGACGCGCTACCACGAATCGCAGTGGAGCGTGATCGAGCGATACCCATCCATGTGGGGCTCGTACGTCTGGAACCTCTTCGACTTCACCGTGCCGCTCTGGAACCGGGGCGGGGTGCCCGGCCGCAACCAGAAGGGACTCGTCACCTATGACCGCGCCGTGCGCAAGGATGCGTTCCACTGGTACCGCGTCAACTGGAGCGACGAGCCCGCGGTGCACGTGGCCGACCTGCGCATCCCGCGCACGGCGGGCACGGCGTTCGACCTTCCGGTCTACGCGAACTGTCCGGGCGTCAAGCTCATGATCGATGGCGCCGAGGTGGCGTCGCTCGAGGATGGCGTCAACCGCTGCCATCGCTGGGCACGCGGCATCCGGCTGGCGGCGGGGCGGCATCGCGTGGAGGCAACCATCCCCGCGGCCGCGGGGGCGCCCGCGGTCACGGAGGCCACGGAGATCGTGGTCAACGACTGAGTGCGCAGGTATGGACGGATCACGCGATGCGGCGCGCGGAACCAACACGGGGAAACCGCCCCGTAGATCCGCCTTCGCGGCGCGGCCATCCTGCACCTCATGCGCGAAGACCGAATCCACGACGCCGGCCGACTGATGGACGCTTTCGCGGTCCGCACGGGGATCGGCAGCGCCGGTGACCCCGCACGCCGCTACCTCTGGACCGACGCCTACGCGGTGATGGCGTGGCTTGGCCTGTGGCGCGCCACGGGCGATGAGCTGCACCTGGACCGTGCGCTGCGCACCGTGGACCTTGTTCATCACCACCTGGGCCGCCATCGTCCCGACGATGCGCGCGACGGCTGGATCAGCGGGCTCGGCGAGTCCGCGGGCCGGGCGCGTCCCACGGCCGGCGGATTGCGCATCGGCAAGATGCTTCCGGAACGCGCTGTCGGCCAGCCGCTCGAGGAACACCTGGAATGGCGCCGCGACGGCCAGTATTTCCATTACCTGACGCGGTGGATGCACGCGCTGCACCGCTTGACCGCGTTCACCGGCGATGCGCGGTGGATCCGCATGGCCGTGGATCTTGGCTGTGCGGCGCACACGGGATTCGTGCATGAGCATGGCCCGCGCGGGAGCAAGCGCATCCACTGGAAGATGAGCATCGATCTCTCGCGCCCGCTCGTCGATTCGATGGGGCACCTGGATCCGCTCGACGGGCTGGTGGCCTTCGGTGCCGTACGCGCGCTGGATCGACACGGTGCTTCCACGCTCAACGGCCTCGACGTGGCCGTCGCCGACATGCAGCGCATCTGCATGGAGATTCCCGATTGGGCCACGGCCGATCCCCTCGGTCTCGGCGGCCTGCTCATGGAGACGGCGCAGCTGGGAGAGCTGTCGGTGGCAGGCGAGGTTTCCACCGACGGGTTGCTTCCGAGGCTCCACCGCGACGCCCTGCGCGGGCTTGCCGCATTCGCCGGCAGCCGTCGATTGTTCGAGCCGCTGGAAGATCGCCTGGCGTTCCGCGAACTCGGCCTGGCGCTCGGCCTGCGTGCGCTCGGCGATGCACCGGCCGTGGAGCGGTACATGCCCGTGGTGGAGCGCATCGAGGAAACCTGGCGGGATCCCGCCGCCCAGGCGCTGACCGGCTGGGGCTCGCACCTCGACATCAACGCCGTGATGCTGGCCTGCGCGTTGGTGCCGGACGCGGTGCTGACGCCGGTGGCCGACGCGGCGCATTCCCGGCTCGGCGGCGGCTGAGGGCCTACCATGGTTGCTCCTGCCGATCGGCGGCAGGCCTCGACCACCGCCCTGGAGCATCCATCGCCATGCGCACCCGCCTTGCACTCGCCTTTGCCGCACTCGTCGCCTCCGCCGGACTGGCCATGACCGCTGCCGGTCCCGCCACGTTCTCAGGCGAGGCCTACCCGCTCGACACCTGCCCGGTCTCCGGCGAGAAGCTCGGCAAGGACGCCAAGGTGGTGGTCCTGGAAGGCATGAAGGACAAGACCCTCGACGGCACGCAGGTGAAGTTCTGCTGCGGCAAGTGCGCGGCGTCCTTCAAGTCCGAGCCGGAGAAGTACCTGCCCAAGATGAACGATGCCATCATCAAGGCATCGCCGGCCTATCCGCTCAAGACCTGCCTCGTCATGCACGACGATGCACTCGACGCCGATGCCAAGACCGTTGTCTGGCAGAACCGCGTCTACAAGTTCTGCTGCGGGAAGTGCATCAACAAGTTCAAGAGCGACCCGGCCAAGTACGCGGCCGACTACGAGAAGCAGGTGGTTGCCGCCCAGAAGGCCTCGTACAAGGCCACCACGTGCCCCATCAGCGGCAAGCCCCTCGGCGACGGCGCCGCGGACGTGGTGGTCAACTGCACGCTGGTCCGCACCTGCTGCCCCGGCTGCGTGGACGGCGTGAAGGCCGACCCGAAGGCGGCCATCGCCAAGGTCAGCGGTGCAGCCGCTGCCGCACCGGCGGGCGCCCCCGCGGCCGACGGCAAGAAGTGATCAGCGTTTCCCACGACTGAATATCAACGCCCGCGGCGTGTGCCGCGGGCGTTGTGCTTTTGTCGGCGGATTCACTCGGAGTGTGTGGCCGGGGATGCATCGCCGCCTTGCCGCATCACCACATCAACCAGGGCCGCCGCGCGGTCCGGTGCGCGATCCAGGTAGAGCGAAGGCTCCACGATCTCCAGTTCCATGAGGAGCGGTTGCCCGTCCGCACTCCGCGCCATGTCGACGCGCGCGTAGGCGAGCGGTCCGTGGTTGTGCGCCGCGGCGGCCTGCAGCACGCGCTCCGCCAATGCAAGCTCATCCGGCGCCGGCTCCGCCAGCCCCCGCGACTGCTCGGCCTGGCCCGCCCACCGTGCGCCCTTGTGGATGGCATGCGAGAAGCGGCCGCCGAAGTGCACCAGGTTGCTCTCGCCGTGCGCCACCACGCTTGCCAGGAGCGGCTGCACCAGCATGTCGCGGTCCGGGTGCGCCGCGCGGTGTGCGTGTGCGGCCGCCGCATCGCCGCGCGCCACCCGGATGGTGGCGAAGCTCCCCGCGCTCACCGCGGGTTTCACCACCACGTCGCCGAAGCGCTCGAACAGTTCGTCCCACGAGGGCTCGGTGCCGTGCGGCACCACCACGGTCGGCACCACGGGGATTCCGCTCGCCGCCATTTCCGCCAGGTACCGCTTGTGCAGGTTCCAGAGGATGGCAGGCAGGGGATTGATGAGCCGCGTGCTTGCCGCCACGTGGTCGAGCCATGAACGGAACGCGCGGAAGTGCGCCACGTAGTTCCACGTGCTTCGGATGAGCGCCACGTCGAAGGTGCTCCAGTCCACGGTGGCGTCATCCCACGCCACGGTCCGGGCTGCGCCACCGCGAGCGGCGAAGGCCGCCTCCAAGATGGGAAGATCCCAGTCGGGCCGCGGCATTTCCGTGCAGGTGACGAGGGCAACGCGCATGGTGCGGAAGGCTAACCGCTCCGCGATCGGGCAATGCCGCCCGGGCAATTGCTAGCATCGTGCACCCTGCATACCTGCATTGAATCCATGACGAACTCCAGCATCCTCCACCGCTTCCTGCGCACCTCCCGCGCCCTCGCCATCGTCGTGCTCGCCCTCGCTGGCGCGTTGACGCCCGCACGTGCGGCTGTTGCCGCCCCGCAGGATGCCGAGGCCGTCATGCAGATCCCCGAGGACGAGCCCGTCGCCCGCGGCAGCGACACGCCGCGGAACGCTGCGTACACGTTCATCGTGCTGGCCCGCGACGGCGAGTGGGAAGATGCCGCCGACATGCTGCAGAAGCCCGAGGCCGGCTGGCCCGCGGGCACCAACCCCATGGAACTGGCGCGCGCGCTGAAGGGCATCATGGACCACCGGCTCTGGCTCGACTTCCCGAGCCTGCCGGGGCGCGAGGCCAACAGGGACCAGCTGCGGAGCGTCACCATCGGCGTGGTCGACTGCGCCGACGCCGTCCTCGAGGTGGAGATGGTGCGCGTGGACGACCGCTGGCTCTTCGCCGCCAGCACCGTGGAGGGCGTGCGCCCCATGGCGCAGGCGCTCGGCACCTGGTGGGTGGCGTCGCTACCCGCCTTCATGGTGGACGTGCGCGTGGCGGAAATCGAGCTCTGGCAGTGGATCGTGCTGGTGCTCATCGCCCTTGCCGGTTTGCTTGCGGGGTGGGGCATCACCGCGCTCATCCGTCACGGCGCGTCCCGGATGTTCGGCGCGGCCACGCAGCCGATCATCACCATGCTGACGCCGGTGCTCTTCCTCCTCTCGGTGCTCGGCATGCGGCTGGCGCAGCCGTTCCTGATCCTGAGCGCACCGGCACGCGAGAACCTGGTGCTCGGTTCGCGCGCCGCGCTCGTCTTCGTGGCCGCGTGGCTCGTGGTCCGCTGGCTGCGCGTCCTGGGCGTGGGCGTCGAGCGCCGCATGTCCAAGCGCGGCATCGCCGACGGCGCGGCCATCGTCCGCGTCAGCCGCGTGGTGGCCACGGGCATCGTCTGGCTCCTGGGCATCGCGGCATCGCTCCAGATCTTCGGGCTCGACCTGTCCGCCGTGATCGCCGGCCTCGGCATCGGCACCGCGGCCATCGCGCTGGCGTCGCAGCAGACGCTCGCCAACCTGTTCGGCGGCGCGTCGGTGGTCGCCGACCGCGTGCTCAACGTCGGCGACACCTGCAAGTTCGACGGCACCATCGCCACGGTGGAGCGGATCGGCGTCCGCTCCACGCAGCTGCGCACCACGGACCGCACGCTCCTCATCGTCGCCAACGGCGACCTGGCGCAGGCGCGCGTCGAGAAGCTGAGCGCGCGCGACGGCTTCCGCCACATGGTGGTGCTCAACCTGCGCTACGAGACCGGGCAGGACACCATGAAGGCCATCGTCGATGACCTGCGCGCACGCCTGCGCCAGGACTCGCTCGTGGACCCGGACTCGGTGATGGTCCACTTCATGTCCTTCGGCGAGAGCTCGCTGAACATCGAGGTGCGCGCCACGTTCCGCACGCTCGACATGCCCGTCTACCGCGACGCCATCCAGCGCGTGAACCTCGATTTCATGGACATCGTCACCCGCCACGGCTCGGGCTTCGCGTTCCCCTCGCGGACGGTCTATATGGCGCAGGACAACTTCAGGGCACAGGACGCCGGCGTCGGCAAGCGCGCGGCCACGGGCACCGCTACCTGACCAGCACGCCTTCCTCGCGCGCCACCTGGTCGATGAGCCGGGACGTGAGGAGCAGGAACGGCACCAGCCCGCCGAAGATGCCGCCCATGAAGAGCAGCATCGGCCACCAGGGCAGGGTGTCCATTTCCTTGATCGCCACGCGTGCGCTGCCGTCCACGATGTAGGCGAAGAGGAACGTCATCATCGCCATCGTCCAGAGGAGGAACACCCGCGTCGGTGCCACCACGCGCAGGCGCCCCACCGGCGAGAGGCGCACGAAGAGCTCCCTGTTCGGCATGTTCACCAGCATCGGCATGCGCACCACCATGTACCCGATGAAGTGCGAGATGAGCGCGAAGAGCACCAGGAGCGCCGTGCTCATTCCCGGCAGGAGGAACCATGCCGGTCCTCGGTCATCCCACCGGTCGGGCACTCCACTTCCGTTGAAATGGGCGGGGAACTTCGCGGGCAGCTGCGGGTACCAGGAAAGTGCGCGCCACCAGATGGTGGCCTGTCCGGCGATC
>Ga0209088_10002756_pt1 | contig 10613 bp, 3 predicted proteins | sample S_140625_EF_Meta_FD_187324 | JGI IMG/M metagenome (GOLD analysis project Ga0209088, IMG submission 187324) | Freshwater microbial communities from Lake Simoncouche, Canada to study carbon cycling - S_140625_EF_MetaG (SPAdes) (version 2) | ecosystem: Environmental > Aquatic > Freshwater > Lake ...
TGGTGTTGGTATTGGCGGTGGTGTTGGCTGTGGTGTCGGCCCTGTACCGCTAGGTGTAGGTGTAGGAGTAGGAGTAGGAGTAGGAGTAGGAGTGGGTGTTCGTGTCGGAGTAGGTGTAGGAGTTGGAGTGGGTGTTCGTGTTGGAGTAGGTGTTGGAGTAGGTGTTGGAGTTAGAGTAGGTGTAGGAGTTGGAGTAGGTGGCTCATTTGTATTACCACTCGCGTTAACTTGTACCGTTGATGTTGCCACTGGCTGAGCATCGAATGTATTTTTTCTAACACTTAAAATAATTGTTTCAATACCTTCTGCAACAGCATCGCTTTTCAGTTTTTTGGTAGTAATGGTACCAGTACCATTAGCTAATAATGTAAATTGTCCCGACATCGAGATATCACTAGTAGGGCTAACATCAAAATCTGCACCTGCAGGATCAACAGTGCCGGTGATTGACCAATAATATGTTCCTGGACTTGCATTACTTGTAACTGTCCATGTTACTGAGTCGCCTTCGCTGACTGAGGATGGAGTTGCAACTATGTTCCAAGATTCTGGTGTTAAACCACCAGCATTTGTGTCGATTTCCCATATTGATTGAGCGTCATTTTGTTTTACTTTAATAGCTGTAAGTCTACCAAATTGACTGGCAATAGTTTTATTAATTATATTTCTTGGTTCTACTATTGAACCTGGTGCGCCGACAATACTGACATCACCTAAACCCACTCTACCTATAATCACAACTGTGCCAACTGGGGTAGTATCATTAGGAAGTGTAATTGTTTGTCGAGTAGCACTGTTAACTCGTATATAACTACCATGGTCATTAGCGTTTACTAAGTAATCAACAGTTTTATTTTTAATCTTAATTAAAGGAGGATTTATTGGCAACCAACCGTCTGCTGTAACAGTTTTATCATCTGTATAAACTTTTAATTTTCCAGTGTCACTTTGCCACCATAATTGACCAATGATTGGATTTGCAGGTGCAATTGGACTGCTGAAATTCTCTAGCATGTGTACTAGATTTTCTGCTATTATTTCACCATAGCCTGCATAGTTTTTGCCAACCAAACTTATCGAGCTAGAACTGGTTTCCACAGTTCTATCATCTACCATTGTTAGTCTCTCGCCATTTGATTTGGTAACGTCGTACGCCATTTGTTAATTTCCTCTAATCTAGTATTTAGCTACTTTATAAGCTCACTCTCAGGGTATATATAATTTGAATAACTCTTCCAGCGGTTTTTTCCACTGGTTCAAATACTAGTTGACTTAATAAATAACCAGAATTTGATCCTTTGTTACCTCTACTCTTTAAACCAATTTCGTTGAAAGTTATGATCCCGGTATTTTCGTAGGTCTCAGGTTGATTTTCTTCTAATGTACATGTAACTACCAAATCACTGTAAATTAAACCATCTGTGTGTTCAACTTTGGCAGAGTTCCTAGTAAAATCGTCATTGTTTGTATCATCGTTGATGTCAACAACTTTGTAGTATAAAGGATTATATAGTTCTGCAACTGTACCCAGTTTTAAGTTATCAGCCACAGTTTTATATGTAATATTGCCTGAAGAGTCTTCAATGCTTCCGCCATTGCCAAAATGCAACTCGTATATATAGTTTGAATTATTACCCTGTAACATATTAGCTATAACAATACTCATAGCTTCAGCATTGATATCATTATATCTATCTACTAATACTTTTTTGGTATTCAAGTCTATTATTTTAACATGACCTGTTATTTTAACATCTAGTTGACTATACATTTTTAATCCTTGTTATTCATATTTACTATTTTATTGTGGCAAAGAAAAATTCCAAGTCCACGCTGATGGTTCTACTGATATATTCTGCGGTAGATCTAAATTCCATGTTGCACTATTTGGATCTACTACTATACTTTGTCCTGTTATCTCTATATTCCATGTTGCATTATCTGGAACTACTATTATACTTTGTCTTTGCTTTGATATACCATATGTCTTATCTTTAAATATTGTTGTGTTTGTTAATTCTAAATCGCCGCCCTGACCAATTGATGTAATTGTTCCAATTAACTGATAAATTTTAGCACCGTCTATTCTATAAAAATAAAACCATGTTGCAACGCCACTGTTAATTGGTGTGGATGCTGTGGTAGAAATAAGTCCTTGGGTAACTTTAATTTGATTTCTATTCCAGTGAACAAGTCTATCTGCTACCCTATATCTATTAGGATTTGTTATATTTTCTAAAGATGTTGGCACAGCGCCTTTCATCCAGTATAAGTGTCCTCTTAAAATCCTAGTGCCGATGATTTTTTTCAGTGTCTTAGACAATGCTGATATTACCAGTCCAGGGCTTTGTTCAATTATTTCCATTATATCAGTTTATCCATTTATGAAAAATTAAGCGCAAAGCGTTTAATGGGTTTATTAGTAATACCATTAAAATCAATCGAGTCAAATCTTATAACACCCACTCCTGAGGTATCTGAAACCGGAACAATCATAAACAAATCATTTTCTGTTATATTTCTTACAAAGTCCATTGAGCTAGCATTGAAATTTAAAAGTTTATTTGTACCTTCACTCATTGTTTTATCAAATAAAACGGCCCATTCTGCTAGCCCACTTTGACGAATATAATTTCCATATAATGTGCCATTAGGACTGCTTTTTGCTATCTTTGTAACAGATTCAAATTTACTACTGGATAAATCAACATTCTTATATGCTTGTAGCAAATAATTTCCAGTCCATGCGAAAATTCCGTTATTAACTTTAGTAATATATTCTTCCACAGATGGTTGTTTACCTCTATATACAACCATAGTGGTTAATGACAGATAACTATCTTGCACTAGATCATCTGCTACATTAGAATAAAAAATCATTATTATTTCCTTATTGTATTATTTATAAACAACTTTAACTACTAAGTTAATTCTATGATAAATCAACATTGATTTTAACAGGCACTGCGATTTTCATACAATTCACTGCAACATAGTCAGGATCAGTTATATCAGAAGATGAAAACGTTTCTGTTATTGCAACGTCCAGTTGATCAATGGTTATTTTATTAATTGTTCCTCCGCGAATTTTATCTCTATATGCTTTAACACTAGAATAAAAATCACTGATAGTACTAATTTCATCTCGTTTGATATAATCGTTATTGGTCAATGTCTGTGCTATTAGATTTACTGGTTCAACAGTACTGGATTTTGCCAACCAATCAACGTTTATCTGTTCAGATAACACATATCTAAACATAGAACACATGATAGAAGAATAATATTTTGTGTACTTGCCAATAAAAATTTCTTTACGTATTGAATCAACTATGGCATTATATGCAGAATTAACATCATAGTCCCAGACTAAATCATCCCATGGTGAAGAGTCCCAGCCATATAAGTTAAAGTCCTCTATGAATTGTATAGCACTATCTTTTTTAAATACTACATTAAATCCACCAGATGCCGTTTTTTCGTATATAGAATATTTCTTAGGATCATTGATATCATTGATTCTAATATATTCACCAGTGGTATAAGTTTCATTATACAATTTAGAAATGTTGTCTATTATTTTATTAATAGATTTAGTAGATTTATAATCTTCACTTCTATAATCAGCAATAGTCCAAAAATTAGTGACATCAATTACATGATCAGCTACTTTATATGCAATATTCATTAATATGGTATTTTCCCAATTTGCAATTTCGCTGATGTCTACATGTAGCATTATATCATTTAAACGTTTGATAAAAGCTCTTCTAGCTTCATATAAATCATTGAACCAAGTTTGTAGATAAGGACGCACTTCATTGCCCAAACGATTATATCTATGTAAATTAAAGATATCAGGTACATTCTTTTCTATGTAATATGTCTTATAATTAATATCTTTTTTGTAATATAAATGCCCGCTGATACTATCACGCAAACGAACATGCAGCCATTCTGGTATTGTTTTTACTGTGTTACCTTCTGAAATAAATGCCCATTGCTGATTCTTTTCTTCACCCTGTGTTTTTTTCTTGATCTGCACTATTGTACTGGTGCTGTTCAAATAAGGTTTAATTCCTTTAATAATAATACTATCAGTGCCAACTGGGCTCCACCATGCAAGACCGGCTGCGCTGGGATTTAGTAAAACTTTACTTAACTGTTCAACTGTATAAACTCTAGAAAATTTACTTTCTTGTGCAATAGTTTTTTTATTTTTAACCCAGAAATAATATACTGTATAGGTATTGCCATTAAAGTAATCTTCTTCTTCTACCCAATGATAATTATCAGTGCCCAATGTATTATCTACATAGGCTTGACCTGTGGCCAATTGTCCAAACACTGTATTTTTACCCGTGACTAGTTTTTCCCATTTGCTGGGGTGAACAGGACTCTTAGTCCATTCATAGACTTCTGGTTTATTTTTACTGGTTGTTGTACCCCAGTATTCTGCTTTAACTTGGTCACTGGCAGTTGTATAATCATTGAACTGCGTTGAATTAATATCCCACCAACGTCTGCCAACATATTCTTCATACCAGCCTAGACTTGTGTAAATGCTTTTGAATTTATCAGTAGTTCTATTATATCTCGCAGGATCAACTCTTCCTATGATATCTATATCATTTTTAAATACTTCAGGAATAACTAGATCCTGCGGAGAGAACATTTCTAATTTTGCCACAGTTTTATTAGTAGCATAATCATAGACAATCAAATGTTCAATGTCATCTAATTTTAAAATTTCTGTTTCTATTTTAACTTCATTCCAAATGCTATTTTTAAATTGATAGACCTTATAGTTACCATAATTAAATGTCACTGGATCTTTTTCATTTAAGCCGCTGTCTACAATAGCAATGGGATATCTTAAATCATAACCGCTGGGTGTCAACGGATATTCAGTTTCATACTTCTGTTGCCAGTTATAATTGGCAGAGGTTTTTGCAACAACAAAGTCTTCATTGTTTTTAAATCTAACCGGTTTAAATGCAAACACTTTACCAGTGTAGATGGTCTTTAAAATTCTAGTTTTAATATAAAAGAAATATTCTTTTACAGTATCTGTTACTTCTTTTTCTTCTATTTGAACTACTTCCCAAATACCGTTGGCACTGGATCCGTCAAGTGCGGCATTGACAATGCAGACATAATCCCCAACTAATAATTTATGATCAGTTGTTCCAGTGGATATCCTTGCTTTGCTGACATCAGTTAAACCTGTACATACTTCAGTAATACCTAAATTTTTATCAATGGTTTGTAAAACCTGCCATGTGCCTGGAGTAAATCCGCTGATCGAACTACTTGGATTTGGCTTGTTATAGTTATTAACAAAAATATTAGGCAAATATGGTTCATTGGGTACCAATGAATATTTCATATTTTGTGCTGTGCCTGTACCCGTGTGTTTTTTATTATTAGATGATATCGGCACTACTCGCACTACATCATTCACTGCATAGACTTTACCGCTAGTTCCCGCAACAATATTCCAATCAGTTGTACCTAATGTTAATATTTTATAACTATCTCCTATTATAAAATCATTAGTAACTGCTGTTGGTGTCGGTGCTGTTGGTGCCACTGTTACCGCTGTTACATATAACTGTCCATCATATCTTAATTGTTGGTTTATCTTATAAGTAGATTCACTCGAGTATGCTGGTATTGACCATAAGTCTATAAATTCATTGTATAAACTTGATAAGTCATCTAAAGTATCTACACTTAGATCAGTGTCGCCACTAATTATTGGTCCGCCTCTTTTTAATTTTCCATGACTGGATTTATCTGCAAAATTTAATAATTTATCATAGGGTCTATATACCCAGCGACTTGAATCATTTGTTACATATAATACGTTACTGTCTGTGCCTTTAGTTTCAGTGAATTTAATTATCTTTGCATCATCAGCAATATCGTCAGATAACATTTCAAATTCATAGTATTCTACATTTTTTGTATTGCCAAACTCTCCCAAGCGAACCATATATTCTTCATAGGCTTTGGTCTTTGAGCCATCTTGGTGAGTCAACGGATTCAAACTGTCAAAGACCTGTACAGTGCCTTTATTAAATGTAATGGCATTTTTAAATAATACTTCGTTGCCTTGATCTAAAAATAGTTGACGAAGTTCAATATTTCGATTAAGTCCAAACTGAGCTCTGCTTGCATTTACTATTTCTGTGTCTAATATTGTGCTTTCAATGTCCAATAAAGTATGACCCACTTCAGTCATAGAATCAAAATTAGGTATCAGTGATGTTCCATTAAAGACATAACCAGGAATATAATGAGCACCTGTCCAGTTTATGCTTTTCTTGCCGCCTGTAATAAAACTACGTTTCGCAGTATTCTGACTTGTGCTAAAGTATACATCTCCAAAAATACTTGTACTGTCCAAATGAACAACTGTTTCATATATTACAAAAACTAATTTAATACCGTAAATTCCTGATCCTGTTTTCTTAGTCTTAATTAAAATATTATTAACATCTCTAGTAACCAATAGATCTTTGCTGAATAAAGGCTTGTTAAGTCTATCAACACATTGTCCAGAATTTTCGTTGGTACCTTCTAAGTTTTCTAATTGCCCGTACTGTTTTGTAATTTTTATAAAATCAGCACAAGGATTTAAATCAATATAATTACCAGGAGCCAATAAATCATTACTCCAGAACATAAATTGTTTAGCACTTAGTTGCCAGTTACGAATATCTGCGCCTTCGGGTTCTTCATAGACTATGCCCATTGCTTCTAAATATTTGCCATAGCCTATTAGTATGTCATAGATTTCTTGTCTGTTAGAAAATAAACTACCATACTGAATAAATTTAATATTGTTACTATAATTATTTTTTTCTTTAACAGTTATATTTCCAATTATCACAGCAGTGGTAGATGAACCTGGTTTTGGTGTATAGTAAGGGAAAAATCCAAATTCTGAAGCAAAGCCGTTTAGACTATAATTTGCGCCATCAAATATAATTTTCATTCCTGAATAAAATATCTCACGCTCTGGATAGTGTTTAACTGTTCTTACTTGATAGTTTTCCTCAGGAACAAATAAGATATTTTTCTGTGTACTCATGCTGGTACTTTGAATTCTTACATTATCTTTATTAGTGAATCCGTTTAATAAAAATTCTTTATTTACAACAATATTGCTGAACTTATCAATAACTTCTGAAACATAATCTTTGTTGTTTAACACACAGAATTCTGCGTATAAACTTTCAATACCCCCAGTATAAATTAAGTCACCGTCAACTATTTGTCTATGATAGTTGTGTTCAATGGTGCCACGTTGCCAAAAGTTAGAAGTACGATCTAATTTATTGCCCCATGCGTTGGTAATAGTTTGTCCTGGCACCCAATTTAAATTAACATACTGTGCAGGAGCTAATAAGAAACGTGCTCTAGCTTGAGCAGCAAGTCCTCGTTGAGTGTTTAAAAATACTTGTTCATAAGGTCCTTGATCGCCTGCGGCCCAATTTTCAGAAGCTTCAAAAGTGTCTAAACTCAAATATATAGATGCTGCCAGCAATAATTCATTAAAGACCAAAGGAGAAATTAAATTACCTGAACTAGTCACTGGGAAATCTTCCAGTGTGTCCGGATTTACATGATCAATGTCTATGTTTCTAGCAAAAGCAGGATTAACTACATTGTCTTCTGCTGGATTACTGATCTTTCCTACTCGCAATGCTTTCTTTAATGCAATACGTTTTGTAGGATTAGTCCAACTGTAATAAGTATCCCACCAAGTAGGTTTAATAGTATAGCCTAACATTTCCCATGGATGTGAGTGAGGTCTATCAGTGTCATACATGTAATTGTATACTGCTTTATATGATCCCACTAAATAATCACCGTCACCTGTACCAAGTTGATACTTTAACGTAAACCCATTAGTTGCGGCATAGTTATCATTTTTCATGATAAAGATGTTATTTTCCAACATCCACTGGCGAAGTTCATTATTGATTGTTTGTTTAGATTTTTCCCAAGTGTTTGATGTATTTCTAAAATAACCAGGCTGACTTTCTAATATTTCTCTTTGATTGTTTGTTTCTACGTCATAGGCAATACTGCTCCAAACTGCCTTTTCATATTCATACAAATAGTATTCTACTAAGTTTACGGGATTACCTTGAGCATCTAATCCCTGTTTTAAATAATAACGTGTACCATCATGACGATGTAAAAAATAACCATTAACTACTGCATCAAAGTGAAGTGCAGGTTTATAAACCGGAGTTAGACCTATTTTTGCTAAACTAGCAGGCACCATAGATCTAAATGTAGTAAACCACTGTTTAATATCAACTTTTTTGTTTCTATAAGTATCAGCAAATTCAATTTCAACATATTCTCCATTTAAAGAATTTAATTTATAATCACTGCCTCTTAATAAGATCTTTTTATCACAGATAATATGCAATATACTTTCTTTACCTGTGTGATGACTTATATTTTCAAATTCACTGTCTTTGAAATTGACTTTTAAATTTGATAAAGTTAAAATTCGTTGATAGTAATTATTGGATGATCCCCATCCAATCATATTACTATGGCTCCAAAATAAATCATCAGTTGCACTGACAATGTATATTTTGTTTAACGCTAGGTCCAGCACTTCGTGACTGGACAACAAAGTATAATCTGTTGAGTTTATAACATTTTCTAATTCTGAATTAAGTTTAGATAAAAATATATCGTAGTGTTTGCCTTGTTTAATTAATATGTCACCCAAGTCATATGGTAAATTAGTAGCAACCACAGCAGTTTTACTCAATGGATCGCTGTGTTTTAAAAATGTGCCGCCACCAATGAACATGGTTGGCATAGAGTCTTGAACATCAATAAATTTTTTAATATCAGTGCTATTTGATAAGAAAGAACTAGCATTTTGATATAAACTATAATAATTTATTTTGTTCAGTGATTCATTCAACGGATTAACAACTAATGACGCAGGTGCTGTTTTAGACTGTGGATTTTGTATCATTGAATTGACACAGATTTTATCTCCTGTTTGAATTTTGTCAAAAATTCCAGTGCTGGCATTGAGTTGCTTGTAGTATCCAACACTGCCGTCATCTAATATAGTATCATTTAGCGTATAATCAAAGTTATTGTATAATGGATTTGTTTTATCTTTAGTAAACACGCTTTGTAAAAAGTTCCAGTTATATAATGATTTTACATAAGCTGTTTTATATGTGCCATTGTATTCCCACAATAATTTTGTATTTTCTATTGACAGTTCGTTGGCAATGTTGGTTCCAGAAATTGTTATACTTTCTCTTAGATCCAAAGTAATAGTTCCATTTCTAATACCGTTGTTAGAAATATATCCACTGGGTATTACTTGTTTTTTTGTAATATTATTTGACAGCGTTGTTTTGTAAAATGTTATAGGATGAGGAAGATCATGACAGACAATTTTCATAATCCCTTTGGATAATAATGGCAATACTTGTTCGGTATTGTCATCTCCTGTTTTTCCAGAAAATCTTATTAATCCATATCCTTCAACATCAAAATAAAATTTATATTGATCAACTTCGTCGTAATAAATGTGAATTGATGTGAATCCATTTGTCACCGGAATAATTTCTGCAGACCACGCACTGTCTTCTGTTTTTTCGTATAGTAAATCTTGCAGTTGTTTTGTAAAATCTAAACCTGTGCGTTTTTTATAAAAAGGAATTATTTTATCAATGGATTTATATCCATACGGTCCTTTAATACTTGATACCTCGTTAGTTGTAGTATTTGTATAGCTATATTCTTTGTCCACATCTGTAAAGAACGTAATTTGGTTTGGTATTACTTGTGTTACGTTGCTTTCTGATTCAATAGAATCAATATTTACATATCGACCCAAAACGTTGTCATAGGTTGTGCCTTCTTGAAAGCCTAAAATGACACCACCTTTAAAATTAGTATTATTATACGATTTAATATCAATTTCGTTGCTGTCATAAAATTCAAATAATGGCGTTTGATTTGCTGTTATTTTGTTTTGAGCCAAGCGCCATTCATTATTTTTATAAACAACTTGATAGTATTCTGCTATTCCAGGAGAAACAATAATAGCTCCGTCGCCGTCTTTTATCTCTACATTCAGTGGAGAAAATGTTGTTCCAGTAGACAAGCCATTAACCTGCCACAATCCAGGAGTTGCTTCGAATACAACCTTATCACCGTCTTGTAAGGTGTATTTAAATTGATCTATTAGATCTGTTCTGTTTTCCCATCTTAATTTTTTACCAGGCAAAATAGCATTAATTTCAAATATATTGCCAGATGGCCAATTATATAACTTTACATCTTTATTAAAACTAATAATAGGACGTGTGGCTTTATTTGCTATATTAATAAAATCTTCTACTTTTATATCTAAGAATTTAGCCACACTGCGTATTGTACTAATATGATGCCAACGATCCATGGCCTGCCAATGGTTGGCATTATTAGTATATTTTTCTTGCACAACATATTCAACAAATTCAGTAGTCATATTACTACCGTCCCATTCGCTGTCGTCCCAAGAAGATTTAGGATAATCAAAAGTATTTCCGTATTGATCCCATGGT
>Ga0209088_10002757_pt1 | contig 10611 bp, 8 predicted proteins | sample S_140625_EF_Meta_FD_187324 | JGI IMG/M metagenome (GOLD analysis project Ga0209088, IMG submission 187324) | Freshwater microbial communities from Lake Simoncouche, Canada to study carbon cycling - S_140625_EF_MetaG (SPAdes) (version 2) | ecosystem: Environmental > Aquatic > Freshwater > Lake ...
GCGCGCCGTCGGCGTGGTGCTGCTCGAGCGACACCGGGAAGTGCTCGCCCTCCCAGCTCCTGGGGTAGGCCAGGTCGTCGAACTCCATGGCGGCCTTGGTCGGGAACATCGGGCGGAAGGTGTCGCACATCACGGCAAGCTCGGTGGTCTCCTTCGCGCCGAGCGACTTCTCCACCGTGCCCGGGTGCGGGCCGTGCGGGATGCCCTGCGGGTGCACCGTGATGGAGCACTGCTCGATGCCCTTGCGCGCCTTGTAGTTGCCCTCCACGTAGTAGAGGATCTCGTCGCTGTCGAGGTTCGAGTGGTTGTATGGCACCGGGATGGCGTCCGGATGGAAGTCCAGGAGCCGCGGGCAGAAGCTGCAGATGACGAAGTTGTGGCCCTCGAACGTCTGGTGGATCGGCGGCGGCATGTGCAGCTTGCCGACGATCGGGCTGAAGTCGTCGATGTTGAAGCAGTACGGGTAGTAGCAGCCGTCCCAGCCCACCACGTCGAGCGGGTGGTACGTGTAGGTGTAGCTGTGCACCAGGTCGCGGGCCTTGATACGGACCTCGTACTCGCCCTTCTTGTCGTAGGTGAGCGGGAGCTCCGGCATGCGCAGGTCGCGCTCGCAGTAGGGCGAGTGCTCCAGGAACTGGCTGGTCTGCTTGCTCACGTAGCGCGGCGGCGGGCCGATGTGGCTACCGTTGGCCGTCTCGAACACCACGAAGCGCGGCTCCTGCTCGCCGTCCTTCGTCTTGTCGAAGGTCATCCTGTACGTGATGCCCTTGGGGATCACGATGTAGTCCTTGGGCCCGAACTTGAGCGTGCCGAAGGTGGTCTGCACCGTGCCCGAGCCGAAGTGGACGAAGATGCACTCGTCGCCCATGGCGTTCTTGAAGAAGTAGTCCATCTTCTCGTCGGGGACGCACATCGACATCTCCACGTCGGAGTTGCCGAAGAGCACCACGCGGCCGGTGATGGGGTCGCCCTTGGCCGGCATGGCGCCGAGCTTCAGGTGGCGCATGCGCATGACGTCGGACTCGATGTACTCGGGCTTGGTGCCGTAGAGCGTCTTCCAGCCGATCACCTGCGTGGGCGGGTTGATGTGGTAGAGCGTGGACGTGGGGCCCACGAAGCCCTCGGTGCCGAAGACTTCCTCGCTGTAGAGCGCGCCGTCCGGGCGGCGGAACTGCACGTGGCGCTTCTTGGGGATCTGGCCGAGCTTCGTGTAGTAGGGCATGGCTGCGGGTAGTGTACGAACGGCTCCCCCCGCGGGGCCTCCCTCCAATGGCCGACCAATCATCCGAAATTCCAGCGTCCCATGCCTCCGGTTCCGCCCCTGTTGTCGTGGCGGAGCGGGCGGAGTGGCGCGTTGTCTCCAAGCCTGCCGGTTGGCACTGCGTGGCCCGTGCGGGCGCGGCCTCCGAGGAAGGCGGCGAATCGGCGCCGACCATCGAGGAATGGCTGCGCACCGCGTACCCGGAGCAGGCGGCGATCCCGGAAGCGGGCATCGTGCACCGGCTGGACCTGGGCACCTCGGGCTGCCTGGTGGTGGCGCGCAACGTCACCGCGTACGAGCGCCTGCGCGCGAGCGTCGGCAGTGCACAGGGCACCAAGAAGACGTACTTGGCGCTGGTGGCTCCCGGCATGATGGAGACGGGGAGCTTCCGGCTCTACTTCGTCAGCCGCCACAAGGGTTCGCGCAAGGTCACCGTGCGCCGCGAGGGCGATGCGCCCGAGTGCGGCCGCTGCCGCTGGCAGGTGATCAAGAAGCTCGCTGATGGCGCGCATGACCTGGTGGAGGTGGAGCTCGTTGGCCGCGGCCGGCGGCACCAGATCCGCGCGGGGCTCGCGTACCTGGGGCACCCGCTCGTGGGCGATGCGCTGTACGGCGGGTCCGCAGACGCGCAGTACCCCACGCTGCACGCCTGGCGCGTGGAGCTCGACGGTGAGACGGTGGAGTGCCCGCCGCCTGCGCAGTACGGGGCGTGAGTCCGCTGGACCGGTGCGCTGATTCGCGCGTTCAGTTGCCCCAGCGCATGGCTTCTTCGCGGACCCGCGGCTTGCCCAGGAACACCAGCAGGATCACCGGGTAGACGAGGCCGAGCACGGAACCTGCCACGGCGGAGCCGATCTGCAGCGTGCTCGGCTCGGTGTTCTTGGCGGCCTCGCGCTCGGCTTCGGTCACCGGAAGCTTCTTCGACTCCTTGAAGTCGTTGGACGCCGCGGCGAGGTCCGCTGCCCACTTAGCCGACGGACCCATGATCCAGAACCCGGCGAGGAGCAACGGAAGGGCCAAGGCCACGCGAACCTGCGCGTAGGTCTTGAGGCGCCGGATGCCGCTCTCGCGGCGTCGGAGCAGGGCGATGCCGCCGGTGAGGAGCATCGCACCCAGCACCAGCGTCAGGATGCCATCGACGCCGGTGACAATCACCAAGGGGCCAGGCGTCGGCGGAGCTTCGATCCCGGCCATCTTCAATCCCCACGGCGTGAGGAAGATTCCGGCAACGCCCAAGCAGCTTCCGAGCAGCATCAGTGCGCCGAAGCCGATCGAGATGCCGCCGATCCAGTTCGGCCAGGCAGAGTCTTCCACGTAGCCCGAGTCCTGTCCGCTGGGTCCGGTGGGCGGGGTGTTCTGCCAGTCGTTGGGGGCGCCGTTCGTCATGGCCGGGAAGGCTAGCGTCCGGCCGTGAAGGGCGGCAAGGCCGGCGCGTCCGGCATGGTGACGCGGAAGCGGATTCGATGCGGCCGGCCGGGATAGGCGGGGTCCGTGACCGTGATGTCGGCCTGCCGCAAGGCGCGCCATTCGCCGATGGTTGCCGCCAGACCGCCCAGTGCGATCGGGTCCGCTGCCATCGCGTCGCGAAGGTCGATGCGCGCCGCGCAGGCGATGCGCAGTTCGTCGCCGGTGGCAGCGCTGGTCTCGAAACGCGGTGCCGGATCAAAGGTGCTGGTGGTGTCTTCCGCGATGTCCACGGCCACGACCCGCATGGCCGACTCGCCCGAGGCGCGGACGTCGATGGTGGCATCCGGCCGGTCTTCCAGCGTGGTTGTTGGCGATTCCACGCCCGTGGCACCCCAGCGTGCCGATTCAAGCGTCAGCGCAGTGCGGCCGCCGAGGGAGGCGGTGCGCCAGGCGAGCACCATGGGCGCCATCCGTCGCGGCGTGGAGGGCCATGCGCGGAGGTATCGATCGGCCAGTTCCACGCACGGGCGGCGCATGAACTGCTCGTAGAGACCGCGGTCGACGCGCCGACGAAGCTGCTCGAGGGAAAGCGCGATGGGCGCACGCGCGGTGGGATCGAGCGCGTTCCACGCGGCAGTTCCCGGGCAGAGGGAATCCGCCAGCATCGCGATCTGCTCCCAGTCATCGCGCTCCAGCATTGCCACCGCAGCAGCAGAGAATGCACTCACGATCTCGCCCGGGGCGGACTGCCGCATGGCAGTCAGGCGTTCCGCGGTCCGCGCATCGCACGGCTCGATCCGCGCCAGTGCGAGTGCCGCGGCTGCCGGCCGCTGTGCCGCCAACGCCGCACCGTACCCCTGCACGGCGGCCTCCCATGCGCCGAGCGCGTTGATGCGCGCGAGCATCTCTTCACGGAGCCGCTCGAGCGACCGCGTGCACTCGTCGGAAGGAATGCGGGCAACTGCGGGGGAATCGAGCAGCGTTCGGAGGGTCGCGCGGGCGTCCTCCGAGGTGGCCGCCGCGGCTGCGGCTTCCCGCGCCGCGCGGAACGTGCCTACCTGAAGCGCCGCGCACACCGAGGCGCGTGCCGATTCATGGAGCGCTCGCAGCGCGACGTCCTCGTCCGAACGCGCCGGGACGGGCAGCACGGCATCGATGACCTGGAAGAGCATGGCGGCATCCGCCGCTTCGACCGCACGCCGATGGAGGGCCTCGAAATCACGGAGGGCAGCCCGGTTCCGCGCAACGTCCGCCTCGAAACCGGATCGCCGCGCCGCGAGCCGGTCGACCAGTTCCGCATGCGCCTCGGGTGCATCCTGGATCATCTGCGCCGATGCCGCGGACCGGCGGGCCTCGATGGCATCGAGCGCCGCGATCGTGCCGACCCGGTCCACCTCGTTGCGCATCACGCGAAGCACGGCCTGGCGTGCCGCGCGTTCTTCCACTGCATGGCCGACCGCCGTGACGCACCGGGCCAGGTCCCGGCGGGCTTCGTCCACCTCTGCGCCGCGGAACATGCGCGTCCAGGCGTGCATGAACCCGTTGCCCTCGAGGACAGGCGTGGCGTCCGCCACCGTGGTGCGCAAGGCCGTGAGTGCCTCGGCCACGTGGCCGGCAGCCAGTTCCGACTCCACCTGCACGCGCGCGGCGGTGGCGCGGTCGAGCGCACCGCGATCGCGGACGGCACCGATGCCCAAGAAGATCGCCGCGCCCGGCAAGCCGAGCGCGGCGACGATGGTGGCGGTTCTGCGGAGGTGCACCGTGGTGTTGATCTTGGCCGCGTCCGATCAGAGGTTTCCGCGACGCTCCTGCTCGAGCTCCAGGCTCTCGAAGAGCGCCTTGAAGTTGCCCTTGCCGAAGCTCTGGCTGCCGCGACGGCAGATGATCTCGAAGAACAGGGTGGGGCGGTCCTGGAGCGGCTTGCTGAAGAGCTGCAGCAGGTAGCCCTCGTCGTCGGCATCGACCAGGATGCCGAGGTCCTTGATCCGTGCGTGGTCTTCCTTGACGCCCGCGTGCCCGTGCTGGCGGAGCATGGCATCCACGCGCGCCCAGACGCCCTGGTAGTAGGCCTCGGGGATGTTCAGGAAGTCGACGCCGCGACGACGGAGCTCGGCGACGCTGGCCAGCTCGTCATCGGTGCGCAGCGCCAGGTGCTGGACGCCGGGGGTCATGTCGTGCCACTCCAGGTACTCCAGGATCTGGCTCTTCTTCTTGCCGGCCGCGGGCTCGTTGATCGGGAACTTGATGAGCTGGTTGCCGCTTGCCATGACCTTGGACATGAGCGCCGAGTACTCGGTGCCGATGTCCTTGTCATCGAAGTGCTTGAACATGGAGAAGCCGAGGACGTGCTCGTACCACTCCACCCAGTCGTTCATCTTGCCTTCCTCGACGTTGCCCACCGCGTGGTCGACGAACTTGAGGCCGCAGGGATGCTGCTTGTTGTAGTCGTTCAGGGCAAACGCGCCGATCGGGCGGAAGCCGGGCATGAACGTGGCGCCCTGCTTGATGTTGGGCAGGGCGTACGCGCCGGTGCGGCTCACGAAGGAGTGCACGGCGCGGCCGTAGGTGTGGATGCCGGCCATCGTCACGGTGCCGTTGGCATCGGAGCGGGTGACGGGCTCGTAGGCGCTCTTGCCGCCGTTCTTGACGGCCGCCTTCCACGCCGCCTCGGCGTCGAAGACGTTGAAGGCGATGTCCTTGATGCCGTCGCCGTACTTGGCCAGTTCCGCCACCGCGGGCTGGTTCTTGTTGAGCGGCGTCTCGAGGATGAACCGGATGTTGCCCTGCGTCAGGAGGTACTGCGCGCACTCGCGGCTGCCGGTGGTGAGGTCGCTGATCTGCTCCACCTGGAAGCCGAAGGCCGACGCGTAGAAGAACGCCGACTGCTTGGCGTTGCCGACGTAGAAACGGACATGGTCGACGTCGATCAGGGCCAGCGGGTCGGTGGCGGTCGCGGCGCGGGTCGCGGGCGATGGGGTGGCAGTGGTCATCTGGCGAATGATAGCCCGGGTGCCGCGGCGGAAGAAGCCGGGGAACGCTGCCGAACAGCCGATCGCGGAGGCCTGTTCAGTACTGGATCACTGCGTGCACCGATTGCGGCGCAAGCACCTTGCGCCCGCCCAGTGCCGCCAGCTCGATCAGTACCGTGGTACCGCCCACCATGGCGCCCGAGCGCTCCACGAGCTCGCAGCACGCCTTGAGGGTGCCGCCCGTGGCCAGCAGGTCATCCACCACCAGGACGCGCGCGCCGCGCGGCACCGCATCCTGGTGCATGTGCAGGGTGTCGGTGCCGTACTCGAGCGCGTAGCTGGCGGAATGAGTTGCCCGCGGAAGCTTGCCCGGCTTGCGCACGGGGATGAACCCGCAGCCGAGCGCCTGCGCCACCGCGATCCCGAAGATGAAGCCGCGGCTCTCCGCACCGAGCACCACGTCGAACTTTCCGCCGCGGAACGGGTTCGCCATCAGCTCGATGGCAAGGGCAAGCGCGGACGGGTCCGCGAGCATCGGGGTGATGTCGCGGAACAGGATCCCGGGCTTCGGGAAGTCAGGCACCTCGGCAATGAGGCGCGTGAGCTGGTCGATGGGGTTCTTCGTGGCGGACATGCGGGCACGGTATATCATTCGGCGCATGACGCGTACATCGCGGACAACCAAGCTGGAAGTGGTGGAGCCGATCGGCAAGCGCGTCCTCATCCGCAAGGACGAGGACAAGAAGATCACCAAGGTCGGCATCCACCTGCCCGACAAGATCGAGATCCCCACGATCACCGGTCGCATCGTTGCCATTTCCGCCGAGGTGGCCAAGGACGACAACTACCCGATCGAGCAGTACGACCGCGTGCTCTTCAACCCGAAGCACGGCGTGCCCGTCGACTTCGAGGGCGACAACCGCCTGTTCGTCATCCCCGTCGAGGACATCGTGGCGGTGTTCCGGGCGGCCGACGAGGTGAAGGGCTGACCCGGGAATGGCGCACCCCCACGGCGAGCCGCGGACGGTGCGCGCGGCGCAGCCCATCGACTGGGTGGTGCGGGTTCCTGGCTCCAAGAGCCTGACGAACCGTGCCCTGGTGCTGGCGGCACTGGCGTCCGGCGAGACCACGCTTGAGATGGCGCTGCGGTCCGATGACACGGATGCGCTTTCGCGCGCGTTGGCGTCATTGGGCGTGGCGGTGGAGGCGGTGGGCGAGGTCCCTGACAGCGCGACAACGCCCGGTGGTCAACACCCGGCCTTCACGGTCCGAGGCTGCGGCGGTGCATTCCCCGCAGGCCCGGACATCGGCATCAACCTCGGCGACGGCGGCACGCCCACGCGCTTCATGATGGCGGTGGCTGCGTTCGCTCGCCGCCGCGTGACCATCGACGGCAGCGCACGCATGCGAGAGCGCCCGGTGGCCGACGGCGTTGACCTCCTGCGCGCGCTCGGCGTCTCGGTGGAATGGGCCGAGGCACCCGGACGGCTGCCGATGGTCATTGATGGTCGCAGTGGACCACCGGCCGGCGGAACGATCCGCGTGGGCGCCTTGGCAAGCAGCCAGTTCGTGAGCGCACTGCTCCTGGTGGCGCCATGGATGCGCGATGGGCTCGAGGTGCGTTTCGAGGTTCCCCCGGTCAGTCGTTCGTACATCGATCTCACCGTCGACGAACTCCGTCGCTGGGGTGCCGTGGTCAAGGAAGAAGTGGATGCCGACGGCAGCCTGTGCAGCGTGCACGTGGAGCCGCACCCCTTGGCGGGCAAGGGCGCCTATCCCGTGGAGCCCGATGCTTCGAGCGCCATCTACTGGGCGGCGGCCGCGGCCATCGTTCCGGGGAGCGACATCGTCCTGCACGGGCTCTCGCCGAGTTCGCGGCAGCCGGACGTGGCGGCCATCAATGGGCTCGGCTTGCAGGGGGCTGAACTGATCCGTGATCCTGCGAACATGCGCGTGTGCTGCCGCTGCCGCGCGGGTGACATGTCGCCGCCGCTCGACGGGCTCGAGGCGTCGCTTGAGCAGTGCCCCGACGGCGCGCTCATGCTCATCGCCACGGCCGCCGTCGCGCGCGGCACCTCGCGCTTCTGGGGGCTTGGCACCCTCCGCGTCAAGGAAAGCGATCGCCTCGCCGCCATGGCGGAAGGCCTCGAACGCATCGGTGCCCGCGCGAGGCTCGGTGATTCGTGGATCGAGATCGACCCGATCCCCGCGGGCCACCACGTCGACGCCGTCATCGATCCGCACAACGACCACCGCATCGCCATGAGCTTCGCGGTGTTGGGCCTGCGCACCGGCGGCATCCGGATCTCCCATCCGGAATGCGTGGCGAAGAGCTACCCGGAGTTCTGGCAGGTCATCGAGCTGCTCTCCCGCCGCTGACCGCGCCGAGCAGGGGCGAGGGCCATCGAATACCCTTCCGTGATGGTGACGAGCCCGTTCTGGCAATTCGCGAAGCGACTCCTGCGGCACAAGGGACAGCTGGCCGCGGCCATGTCCCTGGCGCTGGTGTCGGCGGGCGGGCTGGGCGCGGGGCTGGTGGCGCTGTCACCCGTGCTCGAATTCCTCCTGCGCAAGAACATGTCGCTCGGCCAGTGGGTCGAGCAGCACGCGCCGTGGGTGCCGGCCGAGATCGTGTCGCGGCTCCCCGCGGACGCATTCCATGGCGTGCTGCTTGTCTTTGCGGCCCTGATGGCGATGACGCTCGTGGGCGCATTGGCCAACTTCGGCCACCAGTACCTGTCGCTCACCCTCTGCGTCCGCGTGGTCTCGGAGATCCGCCATGACGTCTTCAAGCATTCGGTGAACCTGCCGCTGGCGGTGGTGCTTCGTCGCGGCGCCTCCGAGTTCGTGAGCCGCACCACGCGTGACAGCGTGGAACTGCAGCGCGGCCTCGTGGCGCTCACCGGCAAGACGGTGGCGCAGGCCACGAAGGGCGGCGCCGCGTTCGCGGCCGCCATCTGGTTCGACTGGCGCATCACGCTGGTTGCGCTGGTGGCGGCGCCGATGATCGCCATCCCGCTGCGCAAGTTCGGCAAGCGCATCCGGCGCGGCATCCGCGGCTCGCTGCGTGCGCAGGAAGACCTGCTGCGGGTCTCCAACGAGAGCCTGCAGGGGCTGCGCGCGGTCAAGACGTCCTGCGCGGAGTCGGAGGCCATCCGTCGCTTCGACGTGGTGAATTCGGAAGTGGTCCGCCAGGAAATGCGCGTTCGGTTCGCGCAGTCGATGTCGGCTCCGATCGTCGAGACCATTGCCATCATGTCGATCTGCGCGCTTGCCCTGATCGCGGCGCGGCAGATCATCGACGGCAAGCTGCAGTTCGACACCTTCGTGCTCTCGCTGGGCGCGCTGGCGGCAGCGGGCGGATCGCTCAAGCCGATCGCCGGGTTCGTCAACGACATCCAGGCGGCCTCGGCTCCCGCGGAACGGCTCGCCGAGATCATGGACGTCGAGCGAGAGGACCACCTGGAGCGCCGCAAGCCCACGCTGCCCGCGCATGCGCGCGACATCCGTTTCGAGCAGGTCACGTTCCGCTATCCGACGGCGGACACCGACGCCCTCCGGGAGGTGGATCTCTCCATCGGCCATGGCGAGCGGGTGGCGCTGGTCGGCGCCAACGGATGCGGCAAGACCACGCTGCTTGCGCTGCTTTCCCGGCTCTTCACGCCCGGCTCCGGCCGGATCACCGTGGACGGCGCGGACATCATGACGCACTCGCTTCGGAGCCTGCGCGCGCAGGTGGGCGTCGTCACGCAGGATGCGGTGCTGGTCCGCGGGACCATCGCCGAGAACATCCGCTTCGGCCTCGATGGCGCAACCGATGCAGCGGTGCGGGATGCCGCGGTCCGCGCGCATGCCGCGGGTTTCATCGAGAAGCTGCCGAAGGGCTACGAGACGGAAGTGGCCGAGGGCGGCACGTCCCTCTCCGGCGGCCAGCGCCAGCGAATCGCCATCGCGCGCGCCGTGCTGCGCGATCCGCGGATCCTCATCATGGACGAAGCCACCAGCCAGGTGGACGCCGAGAGCGAGCAGCTCATCAACACCGCCATCCGCGAGTTCGGCGAGGGCCGCACCACGCTGGTGATCGCGCACCGGCTCTCCACCGTGCTTGCCGCCGACCGCATCGTGGTCATGGATGCCGGTCGCGTGGTTGCCTCGGGCAAGCACGAGGAACTGATGGCATCGTGCGAGCCGTACCAGCGGATCGCGCGCACGCAGCTGAACGCCTGATCGCGGTGCACTGATCCCCGGGGGTCGACGAACGCGTGTTGCTTACTGCGGGGTCGCACCGCCGGTGGCGGGGATCGCTGCGCCCGACATCGGCTGCGGCGCGCCGCCCAGGGCGGGCATGGCCGTGCCGGAAGGCGCGGGAGCCGATGGGAGTTCAGTCGTGACCGCGGGTGCGTCCGCCACTGCGGGCGAAACCGCGGCCGGCGGCGCCGTGACGGCAGGCTGCGCGCGGCCTGACTCCAGCGCAATCCAGGCCAGGATCACGCCGCCGACCAAGGTCATGCAGCTGACGATGGCCACGAACAGCAGCCAGTTCTGGAGCGCGGTGTGGAGCTTCTGGACGTTCGCGTCGCGTTCGGTGGTCTTCTCGAGCAGCCCCTGGAGCGCCGCCGAGCTGCGGTCGGTGGTGGCCTGCAGCTGCACGACCGCGCTCGCAAGCGTGGTCACGCCGTCCGCCACCTTCATGGCGCTCTCGTGGTTCAGGTCGAGCTGCTGCTGCACCAGGCTCATGACGTCGCGCTGCTGCTCGACGCCCTGGGTGATGCGGGCGAGGGTCTTCTCGACGTGCTCATCGCGCTGGCGCGTGTACATCAGCTGCTGCGCCACCAGGTCTGCAAGGCGGGTCTGCTGGCGGACCAGCTCACTAACGACCAGCAGCTTCTGGTAGATATGCCGTCCGGCCGCCAGAAGACAGCCACCACAGGCGATCAGGGCGTCAATGCTCGCCAGATTCCGCCTCAAGTGGCC
>Ga0209088_10002758_pt1 | contig 10611 bp, 9 predicted proteins | sample S_140625_EF_Meta_FD_187324 | JGI IMG/M metagenome (GOLD analysis project Ga0209088, IMG submission 187324) | Freshwater microbial communities from Lake Simoncouche, Canada to study carbon cycling - S_140625_EF_MetaG (SPAdes) (version 2) | ecosystem: Environmental > Aquatic > Freshwater > Lake ...
GGGCCCTTGGTGTGCCCAAAACCTGGCAGATCTGGGTGCTGACGTCATTAAAGTCGAGCGTCCTGGTGCTGGAGATGACACCCGCCATTGGGGCCCTCCTTTTGCCAAAGATGCCAATGGCAAAGAAACCGAAGAGTCTGCCTACTTCATTTGTATTAATCGAAACAAGCGCTCCATCACGATCGATATTTCTAAACCGGAGGGTCAGGACATCATCCGCAAGCTTGCAGCAGAGTCGGATGTGGTGATTGAAAACTATAAGGTGGGTGATTTAGCCAAATATGGCCTTGATTATGAGAGTCTTCAAAAAGTAAAGTCTGATGTTGTCTACTGCTCGATTACTGGCTTTGGTCAAACGGGCCCTTACGCACATCGCCCTGGGTACGACTTCATTATTCAGGGCATGGGTGGTTTCATGAGTGTTACTGGTGAGGCTCATGATTTTGAAGGGGCTAGCCCACAAAAATCGGGGGTTGCGATTGCCGATATTTTTACCGGTATGTATGCCTCTTCAGCAATTCTGGCAGCCATCATCCACCGCGATCACACCGGTGAAGGTCAATACATCGATATGTCTTTGCTAGACACGCAGATAGCAGTAATGGCCAATATATCGAGCGCTTACCTGACTACCGGTGAAGTGCCTAAACGTTGGGGCAATGCCTCTCCCATCATTGTCCCCTATCAAACCTTCCCAACATCAGATGGCTGGATCATTGTGGCAGCTGGAAATGATGGTCAGTTCAGACAATTTGTGACAGTAGGTGGCGAAGCCCATTTGGCTGACAACCCACTGTATATAAATAATCCTTTGCGCGTTCAACACCGTAAGCAATTAGTTTCCCTACTTGAGCAAATGACTCGCAAGAAAACAAAAGGGCAATGGATTGCTTTATTAGAAGAAGCAAATGTTCCTTGCGGCCCTATCAATGACTTCAAAGAAGTGTTTGAGAATGAACAGGTCATTGCTAGAAACGTTGAGCTTAATGTGCCGCACCCTACTGTTGGCAATATGAAATTAGTTGCAAGCCCAATGAAGCTCTCTAAAACACCGACTGAAGTTCGTATGGCGCCACCAACACTGGGCCAACATACCGAAGAAATCTTGCATGACCGCCTCAATCTCGATGACAAAGCGATCCATGAGTTGCGCAACAAAGGAATCATTTAAGCCATGAGCACCCCCAACATCAAACCATCACTGACTATCAAACAAGTTCTCATTTTTGGCGGCTTCATGGTCACCATGTCCATGGGTATTCGTCATGGCTTTGGTTTATTCAACTTACCCATCACCTCCGCCAATGAATGGGGTCGTGAAACATTCGCCCTGACCATTGCCCTACAAAATCTGACTTGGGGCGTATTTCAGCCTATTACAGGCGCTTTAGCTGATCGCTATGGGGCATTCAAGATTATGGTGGCTGGCGGCCTTCTATATGCATTGGGTTTGGCTGGCATGGCAGTTTCTACCGATGTTCTCAATTTCACCATTGCGGGCGGCCTGATGATCGGTCTAGCGCAAACCGCAACCACCTATAGCGTGGTCTACGGAATCCTAGGTCGCAACGTTCCTGCGGATAAACGGGTTTGGGCGATGGGTATTGCTGCAGCTGCAGGCTCTTTTGGTCAGTTCCTGATGATTCCTGCTGAGCAAGGTTTACTGAGCGCTTTCGGTGCTCAAGATGCGCTCTTACTGCTAGCGCTGATGGCTAGCCTCATGATTCCAACCGCATACATGTTGCGCGAGAAAAATTTTGTTCAGAATAATAATCTGGGTGATCAAACAATTAAGCAGGCCGTAAAAGAAGCCATGGGTAATCCGAGCTTTCGTTTGCTGACCTTAGGCTATTTTGTCTGCGGCTTCCAAGTAGTCTTCATTGCAGTGCATCTTGCGCCCTATCTTAAAGATCTCTCAACAACTTATCCAGCGGTTGCTTCCCCAGCAGTGGCCACTACCGCCCTAGCCCTAATTGGCTTATTCAATGTTTTTGGAACCTTTGGTGCTGGTATCTTAGGGCAACGATTTCCGAAACGCTATTTACTGTCTGGTATTTACTTGACTCGATCTATCGCGATTATTGGCTTCCTACTTTTGCCGTTAAGCCCAACCAGTACCTATATATTTGCCGCAATCATGGGGCTCTTATGGCTTTCGACTGTGCCACTGACCAACGCCATCGTTGCGCAAATCTTTGGTGTTAAATACCTCAGCATGCTCTCCGGTCTGGTGTTCTTTTCTCATCAACTGGGTAGCTTCTGCGGTGCTTTTTTGGGTGGCTACTTATTCGATCGCACAGGTTCCTATTCAATCGTTTGGGAAATTGCCATTGCACTGGGCGTCTTTGCCTTCTTAGTAAACTTACCCGTTAAAGAGCGTGCAATCACTCGAACAGTTAACGCATGATGATGAAATTTTCTTTATCACAATGGGTGTTTTATAGCTTTACTCTATTTGTTTTGCTAGTCATTTTTTCTGCTTACTTTGCACCTGAGATGATGGTTGCCATCACCAATCAAGTTTGGGCTTTGTGCGGCTGGTAAGGGATATTAAAAAGTCATTTTTCACTAGCACAAATTGATGTTGAGTTCAAACTCGCCGTAGCACAATGGATAGTGCACATGCCTCCTAAGCGTGGGATACAGGTTCGATTCCTGTCGGCGGGACCACACATTAATCAAAACTTATCCACAGGTAATGTGGATAAAACCGTAAAAGTTTTCCTAAGTTGCAGATTTGTATAGAGTGAACTGGCCTGCTTAAATTATTAGCAGACACTACTCAGTGTTTCGTTACGTTTACACATAAAAATATGTTTGTCTGCACTGCTAATTTTTATGTTATGGGCTATTTCCAAAGGCTCCAAACACCTCAAAAATACCAAAACTAGCTAGTTCCCTTAAACTCCAAGCTATGAACAGCCTATCAACCAGTTCGCTCGCGGCCTTAGAAGAAATGCTTCAAAATACGGCGCGTTCTGCGCCGGCTGACTTTATGCCGATCCATCTTTCTCGCGGCCTGGAAAATGCACAAGTCATTGGCCACTTAAACCCAGAGTTCATTCCATACTTGCAAGACTTACTAAAAGAAGAATCTATCCCATTAATCTCTATGAGAAATAACTGCTTAGCGATTCAAGCGGGTCGACCTCAGGAGCTATCAGCTAGCCTTTCTCAATTAGCCGACAAAATGCGTACAGGTGGCTATGTTCCCGGTTGGCGTAATGAAGATTTTGCTTGGCTTGATCAAAGCGGTCACCAGTGCTTTCGCTTAGAGCGTGCTGCATTTCGTACCTTTGGATTTCGAAGCATGGCAACCCATATCAATGGCTATACCAAATCTGATCTCCTTTGGTTAGGTAGACGCAGTGAAACAAAATCGACTGATCCAGGCAAGTTAGACAATTTGGCAGCTGGGGGTATTTCTGCCGATGAGACGCCTTGGGTTTGTGCGAAACGCGAGCTCTGGGAAGAGGCAGGAGTTCCACCACAAATTGCCGATCAAGTAGAACCTGTCGGTCTTATTCACATGCGTCGTCCTATCCCTGGGCGAGGCTTTCATGATGAGCAGCTCTTTATCTATGACTTAGAGCTCCCCGATCAGTTTGTTCCAACCAATCATGATGGTGAAGTCAGTGGCTTTATCCAGATATCCTTGGCTGAAGCTGCTGCGCGCATCTTGGCAGACGAATTTACAAGTGATGCGGCTTTTGTCACGGCGGATTACATTCTGCGTCGCAATAAATCCGCTTTTTAGGCCTTTTTAGGGCCCTTCAGTAGACTCCTGATCCCAAAACCCATTTCGTGGTTAAATCATTCCTTAAGGATGAAACAGGGGTGCCCTCTAAAGCAGAATCTGCCTAGAGGCGCTGAGAAAAACCCTAGAACCCGATCCAGGTAATGCTGGCGTGGGAAGTTACATCAGACCGACACCCGGTTTCGTCCATCTACAACTGTAAGGAGATGGACGTGAGTACAAATAAAGAAAAAACCAAACATGAAATTCCAAGCTTAAAAAGCTTAGAGCGGGACTTTGGTCAGAAGTTCGCTTACCCTGCTTCAACCAAAACCTATTTGCAAGGTTCGCGGCCTGACGTTAAGGCACCGATCCGCATGATCGAGCAGCTTGCAACGCGCGTTGGTGAGGAAATGATTCCCAATCCACCAGTGCCGGTCTATGACACCTCAGGTCCTTATAGCGATCCTGAGATTGTGATTAATCTGGAAAAAGGTTTGCCAAGACTGCGTGACACTTGGATTACTGAACGCAACGATACGATTCAATTGTCGGGCCCTAGCTCTGAATATGGAGTTGCCCGCGCTCAAGATGAAGCCACTCAGAACTTACGCTTTTCGCATATCAGTGCACCACGAGTTGCCAAAGCTGGTAGCAATGTCAGTCAGATGTATTACGCCCGCAAAGGGATTGTCACTCCTGAAATGGAATATGTTGCCCTGCGTGAGTCAATGGGCCTAGAGCAACTGCGTAAAGATCCTGCCTACAAACAACTCCTAAAGCAACATCCTGGCAAATCTTATGGCGCAAATCTACCTGATATCGTTACTGGTGAATTTGTACGCTCTGAAATTGCTGCTGGCCGCGCAATTATTCCTGCGAATATCAATCACCCTGAATTAGAGCCCATGATTATTGGTCGTAACTTCCGCGTGAAGATTAACGGCAACCTCGGTAACTCTGCTGTGACTTCTTCCATTAATGAGGAAGTTGAAAAGATGGTGTGGTCGATTCGTTGGGGTGCAGACACCATCATGGATCTTTCTACTGGTAAGCATATTCATGAAACCCGTGAGTGGATTATTCGCAATTCTCCAGTACCAATTGGTACAGTTCCGATTTACCAAGCTTTGGATAAAACCGGTGGTATTGCTGAAGACCTCACCTGGGAAATGTTCCGCGACACCTTGGTGGAGCAAGCTGAGCAAGGCGTCGATTACTTCACCATCCACGCTGGTGTATTGCTGCGCTACGTTCCCTTAACTGCTGATCGCATCACGGGTATTGTGTCCCGTGGTGGCTCGATTATGGCTAAGTGGTGTTTAGCGCATCACAAAGAAAACTTCCTTTACACCCGATTTGATGAAATCTGCGAGATCATGAAAGCCTACGACGTGTCATTTAGCTTAGGCGATGGCTTGCGTCCAGGCTGTATTGCAGACTCGAATGATGCTGCTCAGTTCGGCGAACTTCATACCTTAGGTGAGCTCACTGCGAAAGCTTGGAAGCATGATGTACAGGTCATGATCGAAGGTCCTGGCCACGTTCCCATGCAGCGCATTGAAGAAAATATGACTGAGGAGCTCAAGCATTGCTTAGAAGCCCCCTTCTACACCCTAGGACCATTGATCACGGATATTGCTCCTGGTTACGATCACATCACCAGTGGCATTGGTGCAGCCCAAATCGGTTGGTACGGCACGGCTATGTTGTGCTACGTCACTCCTAAAGAGCACTTAGGTCTGCCTGATAAAGAAGATGTGCGCGAAGGCATCATTACTTACAAGATTGCTGCTCACGGTGCGGATTTGGCTAAAGGCTTACCTGGTGCACAGGTCCGCGATAACGCGCTATCAAAGGCTCGTTTTGAGTTCCGCTGGGAAGATCAATTCAATCTAGGTTTAGATCCTGAGCGTGCACGGGAATATCACGATGCTACCTTGCCTGCTGAAGGTGCCAAGATTGCTCACTTCTGCTCTATGTGTGGTCCAAAGTTCTGCTCCATGAAGATCACCCAAGAAGTGCGTGACTACGCTGCAACACTGGATGCCGATGGCAATCCTAAGGTTGGCAAAGTAATTCCGATTACTGCGCAGGCTTCAACTGATCCTGAAAAGGGTATGGAAGAAATGTCAGCAGAGTTTCGTAAGCGTGGCAGCGAGATTTATCAATAACTCGATTTGTTCTGACTATGAATAACGCTTCCTTCTCGCACAGCAAGTATGCGATCGTCGGTGGCGGCCTGATGGGCCGTCTACTGGCGGTAGCGCTTGCCCAGCGAGGCGCGCAAGTCGATCTGTTTGATAAAGGCGATTCAAATTCTCATGGCTCAGCTGCGCGGGTGGCAGCTGCGATGCTGGCGCCGCTCGCTGAGTCTGTCATTACAGAAGATTGCGTTGTACGGATGGGTATTCATGGTCTGCCCCGCTGGAAAGAACTTCTCAGTGAATTATCTACTCCCGTATTTTTTCAACAAGACGGCACATTGATTGTGTGGCATCGTCAAGATGCTAGTGATGCGCAGCGATTTACAACTCACTTAGAGCGTAACTGCCGTAATAATGCATTATTGCCATTACCGCAAAAGTTAAACAATGAAGCAGTACATGATTTAGAACCAGGACTTGCTGAGCGCTTTACTCAGGGATTATTTTTACCCAATGAGGGGCAGCTCGATAATCGCCAATTGTTGGACGCCCTGCTTGTAGAGCTTGGTAAGCTTCGGGTTCATTGCCACTGGCATACTGAAATTCATCCAGATGATCTGCGTAAAGATCAGACTTATCAGACTGTGATTGACTGTCGTGGCACCGGCGCTCAGGATGTGTGGGCTTCTAATGGTGCCAATACCTTACGCGGCGTACGCGGCGAAGTAATTCGCTTGTATGCGCCCGAGGTCAAACTCAAGCGCCCAACCCGTCTCATTCATCCACGCTACCCAATCTATATCGCCCCTAAAGAAAATGACGTCTATGTCGTTGGTGCAACCGAAATAGAATCAGACGACCGTTCTGAGATGAGCGTACGCTCTGCTATGGAATTACTCAGTGCTGTATATACCGTGCACAGCGGTTTTGCTGAGGCCCGTATTTTAGAAATGGCAACCCAATGTCGCCCAACTCTAAAAAACAATCTTCCAGAGATCAAGACGCGCAAAGATAAGGGTCTCTCTGATGTAATGATGATCAATGGCTTATACCGTCATGGATACATGATTTCTCCCGCCGTTTTAGATTGTGCCTTAGAGCTCTTAGCCTCTGGAGACAGTAATACCGCACTCGAATTAGGCTTGAATATCACTAAGGAAGCCAGTAATCAAGAGGCTAGCGTATGCGTGTAATAGTCAATCAAGTGGAGTACGAGCTACCTTCGCAGAGCATGATCTCGGATGTACTTTCTTTAATTAATGCAAGGCCACCCTATGCAGTAGCTGTCAATTTGAACTTTGTTCCCAAGACTCAGCATGGTGAATTTTTGCTCAATGAGAATGATCAAGTTGAAGTAATTGCCCCAGTTACTGGTGGTTAAGAAAATAAGAGAATTCATGACAGCTTCATTACCCAATAATCTCAATAGCGCTGATGCCTTAGTACTCTATGGTGAGAGCTTTGCTAGTCGCTTGCTGCTGGGGACCTCACGTTATCCCTCTCCACAAGTGTTGGAGAATGCAGTCCAAGCTTCCAATCCGGCAATGATTACGGTGAGTCTGCGCCGCCAAGGAACGTCTACTACAGAAGCGCATAGTGGCTTTTGGGATCTCTTAAAGAAGATGTCTGTACCAGTTCTACCCAATACGGCCGGATGTCATAGCCCGCAGGAAGTGATCACTACTGCACAAATGGCGCGCGAGGTGTTTGAGACTGACTGGATTAAGCTCGAACTCATTGGGGATGATTACACCTTACAACCAGATACTTTGCGCTTGGTTGAAACAGCGCAGACTTTAATTAAAGATGGCTTTAAGGTTTTGCCTTATTGTACTGAAGACCTCATTTTGTGCCAACGCTTAGTTGATGTTGGTTGCCAAGCAGTGATGCCTTGGGCGGCACCGATAGGCACAGGTCAAGGCCCTTTAAATCCTTATGCTATGAAATTGCTGCGTGATCGCTTAAAGGTTCCGCTATTAGTAGATGCAGGCGTGGGTCTACCATCTCACGCCTGTACCGTGATGGAATGGGGTTTTGATGGCGTGCTACTGAATACCGCCGTTGCGCTTGCTGAAGATCCGGTGGTGATGGCAAAAGCCTTTGGGATGGCAGTCGATGCTGGTCGTGCTGCTTTTTTATCTGGAGCTATGAAACCACAAGAATCTGCTCAGGCAAGCACGCCCTTGGTGGGCACTCCTTTTTGGCATCAGAGCCAATGAGTTTAATTCGGGATCTTGCTGATCAAATTCTGGCAGCGCATGGCAGTAGTGATTTGTGCCTGCCGATTCCATCATTTACCATCAATAAACCGCCACCCAGAATTGATAATGAATCTGCTGCAGATCATTACGAACTTGCTGGCGCGCTTGCAGCAATCAATATGGGCTTTATTGAATCGGATGCCAAAGTATTGGGTAAGGCTTGGTCCCGCATGGTTCAGGGCGATGGTGGCTTTGATCCCTTAAAGTGGCCCAATAAACCAGAACACTTTGGTTTACTTCCCTGGACTCGTAATGTGAATTCCAATACCTTTCCAGAATGTCCAATGCGTTTAGGTTTATACGGCATCATGCCCGATGCAGATTGGGTAAAACGGATGGTCGATGCGCAGCTTCCCACGGTGCAGTTGCGTTTTAAATCTGAAGATAAATACAAAATCAGAAAACAAATCAAAGAAGCAGTGAAGGCCACTAAAGATAGTCAGACCCTGCTCTTTATTAATGATTATTGGGAGCAAGCAATTGATGAGGGCGCTTATGGCGTTCACCTTGGTCAAGAAGATATGGCGATTGCCGATTTAGACAAGATTCGATCGGCCGGTTTGCGCTTAGGTTTAAGCACTCATGGTTATGCCGAGATGGTTTACGCCGATCATTTTTGCCCTAGCTATATTGCAATGGGCGCAGTTTTTCCAACCAATTTGAAGAAGATGCCTACTGCACCACAAGGTTTAGGCCGTCTCTATCAATATGCCAAACTCATGAGTCACTATCCATTAGTGGCAATTGGTGGGATCGATCGAGATAGTATTCGTACGGTGGCTAAGAGTGGTGTTGGTTCCGTAGCAGTGGTTAGAGCAATTACTCAAGCCAAAGATCCTCAGGCTGCGGTGAAATACTTGCAAGAGCTTATGCAGTAGTGAGCAAGAAGCTAAAAAGCTTTTAGTACTTATTAGTACTTGTCTTTTTCATCCAATAGAGCGGTTGGGTAAAAATCATGCATATGCCATAAAGGCCCCGGGCCTTCCCCAATACTTAAGAAACGCCCTGCCTCTAGGCCTGCCTCTACATAGGCAATCGCTTTTGCCACCGCATGACTTAAATCATGACCATCAGCTAAATACGTGGCAATCGCAGAGGCTAAAGAGCAACCTGTGCCATGAGTATTGAGTGTGTTGACGCGATAGTGTTTGAATTCTTTAGATTGGGTGACCTCTAAGCCATCCTCTAAGGTTTTCCACATCAGAAAATCGGTAATTTGAGTATGTGTAGCATCTAGATGCCCACCTTTAATCAAGACAGCTTGCGGGCCCATCTCCAGTAATTGTTGGGCGGCCATTTTGAAATCATCTGCACCAGAAATATCACGACCTAACAATAATGATGCTTCTTCCATATTGGGAGTAATCAATGTTGCCATCGGAAACAATTCGGTGATCATGGCTTGCGCTGTGTCATCACCGCCTAGACTAGCACCTGAGGTCGCCCGTAAGACAGGATCAAGAACAATCCGTTTCAAGCCATGACGGTGCAATGCTTTAGCTACAGTTCGGACAATTTCTGGGCTAGCAAGCATTCCGATTTTGACAATATCTATCCCGATATCCACCAGGACAGCATCAATCTGAGCCTCTATCACATCTAGATCCACATCCTGAATCCTAGTGACCCCGAGGGTGTTTTGAGCCGTGATGGCAGTGATCACGGACATACCATAGCCTCCAAGCGCAGTGATCACCTTAAGATCAGCCTGCAGCCCCGCCCCGCCACCGCTATCTGAGCCGGCGATAGTTAGTACTCTGGGGATCTGTACGGATGTAGGAAAGGATGACTTCATCTTGCTATAATATTCGCTTATTCCTCGATAGCTCAGCGGTAGAGCAGCAGACTGTTAATCTGTTGGTCCGTGGTTCGATCCCACGTCGAGGAGCCAAGTACATCAAAAGCCCCTACTGAAAAATAGGGGCTTTTGCATTTGGGGCTTAGGGTAAGATTTAAACACTCAATTTTAGGTAAGATAAAAATGATAGACGCATATACCTGTATCGGACTTTACCTCTTCTTTGGCGCCTGTCTTGGCTTTTTCACTTACACACAACGGCACTTATACAGCGAAGGCCCTCACAAGGCAATTGACTCAGATCAAACCTCGCTCCTAGAAGGTCGCGTTTTTTGGGTCTTGCTTTGCACCTTGCTCTGGCCAATCATGGTCATCACGAGAATCAATACTGCTTGGGTACTCTTCAAACGCAAAAAGCAAGCTCAAAAGTAATCCTCATTTTGATTTATTCTGAGTTGTGCAAGCCTAGGATTGGCTGATTGTGCTTAAATTGGGTCAATAAATTCATCATTTGAATGAGTCTGATAAACAGGAGATAGTCATGGTTCAAAGTAGCTTTTTTTATTCAATTGGCCGAGCAATTACGCTCATCATAGGTCTAGTTGCCCTGCTGGCTGGCATTGCTCAACCAAGCTTAGCCCAATCAGATTATCCAAATAAACCCATCCG
>Ga0209088_10002759_pt1 | contig 10611 bp, 11 predicted proteins | sample S_140625_EF_Meta_FD_187324 | JGI IMG/M metagenome (GOLD analysis project Ga0209088, IMG submission 187324) | Freshwater microbial communities from Lake Simoncouche, Canada to study carbon cycling - S_140625_EF_MetaG (SPAdes) (version 2) | ecosystem: Environmental > Aquatic > Freshwater > Lake ...
TGGTCAGAAGGCCTGTTGGTGGGCAAAATGGAGAATAGGGGACTCGAACCCCTGACCTCTGCGGTGCGATCGCAGCGCTCTACCAGCTGAGCTAATTCCCCGTCGCCCGCCATTATCACCAGCGAACCCCCGTGCGCGGATCCCCCCGTGAGCGATTCCATGGCTGATGCCGGCACCCCTCCCCTCGACGGTCGCGGTGAACCGATCACGCCCGAGCGGCTGGAGGCCTTCGATGAGGCCGCCACCGCCGAACTGGCCCGCCGCCTCGACGAGGACGACTACCCCACCCCCTTCGCGGGCCTCGGCGACTGGCACCTCCTGAGGGCCCTGGCCATCCACCGCCCCGAGCTAGCCAGGCCTTACGTGCACTTGGTGGATCAGGAACCCTTCGACGAGGATTGATTCCGTTCCCCCCACCGGCCGATCTCCTTGCACCCCCTGGCTGATCCCAGCGGCCCCGCCGATCCCCTGGCCGGCCGCCGTGTGCTGGTGCTGATCAGCGGCAGCATCGCCGCGGTGAAAGTGCCCCAGCTGGTCAGTGCCTTGGTGAAGCGCGGCGCCGAGGTGCGCTGTGCCCTCACCCCCTCGGCGGGGCGGCTGGTGAGTCCGGTGGCCTTGGCCAGCCTCAGCCGCAACCCCTGCCACGGCGACGACGACCCCTGGAGCCCCGCCGCCCGCCGCCCCCTCCATGTGGAGCTGGCCGAGTGGGCCGAGTTGGTGCTGCTCGCGCCCATGAGTGCAACCACCCTGGGCCGCTGGGTCCACGGCCTGGGTGACACCCTGGTGGCTTCGGTGCTGCTGGCCTGTGAGGCTCCGGTGCTAGTGGCGCCGGCGATGAACACCGCCATGTGGGCCTCCCCCGGCGTGGCGGCCAACTGGCAGGCCCTGCAGGGCTGGGAACGGGTGGTACCCCTGCCCCCCGCCAGCGGTCTGCTGGCCTGCGACCGCATCGGCGATGGCCGCATGGCCGAACCGGAACGCCTCCTGCTGGGCCTCGAATCCCTTGCCGTATGGGGATGGCGGCGGGACTGGATCGGCCGCCGCCTGCTGGTGAGCGCCGGCCCCACCCGCGAGCCCCTCGATCCGGCCCGCTGCCTCACCAACCCCAGCACCGGCCTGATGGGTTTGTGCCTGGCCCAGGCTGCCCTGCTGCGGGGGGCCGAGGTGGATCTGGTGCACGGTCCACTCACGGCGCCGGCCGCCCTGCGGGAGGGGCTGCGCTGCCATCCAATCGACACCGCCGCCGAACTCGAGGCGTCGCTGCTGGCCCTGCAGCCCACCGCCACCGCCATCGCCATGGCCGCCGCTGTGGCCGACCACCGCCGGGCCGCCCCCCGGGCCGACAAGCTCCCCAAGCAGGAGCTGGAGGCGGCCCTCAGCGGCGGCTGGGAGGCAGTGCCCGATCTTCTGGCCAGGTTGGTGGCCCGCCGGCCTACGGACCAGCCCATCCTCGGGTTTGCGGCCTACAGCGGCGAGGATCTGGAGCCGGTGCGGGCCAAATTCGCCCGCAAGGGCTGCGATCTGCTGTTCGCCAACCGCATTGATCGCGCCGGTGAGGGATTCGCGGCCCCCACCAACGCCGGTTGGCTGCTGGGTCCGGGCCCCCAGATAGCCCGACTGGAGTCCGCCACCAAACTGGCGATTGCTCACCGCCTGCTCACCGCCCTGGCGGGCCCCCTCGCCAGGGCGCCGGCATCTGGAACCTGAGGGCTTCTGCGAAACCGAGCCTGAGGAACGGCCCAATCCCCGAAAGCTCAGGCGGCCTGAGCCTGAGGTTGCTCCCCTTCCGGCCCCGTGCTCCCGGATGCCTCCCGTTGCAGCAGATCCAGGAAGGTGCGCAACTGCAGGCGGGGGATATAGGGCCAGCCGCCGCTGTCCTCCATCGATTCCAACAGCTGGTAGAGGCGGTTGCGATCTTCTGGGAGACTGTTGCGAAAAGCGCCGTCCTGAATGGTGCGATGCAGTTGCTCGAGCCGCCGCAGCAGATCGAGCAGGACGACTGGATTCCCTTCGAGACCTTCAGCCAAGGCCAGTAGAACCCGAAGCTGCTCCTCGCCCAACGGTTGATCCGTGGCAGGTACCGGGACAGCGGAGCGCTGCATGGCGGCGGATGGATCGCGGTAGGGGGTGGGCGACTCGGCGGTCATGCGCCTCTCATACAGGTTGTTGAGAGCCGCTGCAAGCTATCAGGCGTGGGCGTTTTGCACCGGTAGGATCCCGGCCAGCCCAGTCCTTGCCCCTCTCTGCGGCATCTCCCCATGCGTTTTCGTCCCCTGCTGGCCCTCGTGCTGGCGTTGTGTCTGACCCTGGTCACCGCATGCAGCGGCGGCGCCAAGGCCCTCGACCGGTCGAATACCACCTACGACGACATCGTGAACACGGGTCAGGCCAACAGTTGCCCCAGCCTTCCCGATTCGGCGCGGGGCACCATCAGCCTCGACCCCTCGGCCCGCTATCAGCTCCGTGAGATGTGCCTGCATCCCTCCGAGGTTTTCGTGAAGGGGGAGCCGGCCAACAAGCGCCAGGAGGCCCAGTTTGTGCCTAGCAAAATCCTCACCCGCTACACCTCCAGCCTGGATCAGGTGTACGGCGATCTCAAGCTGAATGACGACCAGCTCACCTTCACCGAACTCGGCGGCATCGACTTCCAGCCCGTCACCGTGCTGCTGCCCGGTGGTGAGGAGGTGCCCTTCACCTTCTCCAGCAAGGAGCTTGTGGCCACGGCCACTGGCAATGCCTTCACCACCAGCACCGATTTCAGCGGTCCTTACCGCGCCCCGAGCTACCGCACCAGCAACTTCCTTGACCCCAAGGGTCGCGGCCTCACCACCGGCTACAGCAGCGCCGTGGGTCTGGTGCCCGCCGGTGACGACGAGAAGCTCAAAAAGGAGACGATCAAGCAGTACGTGGACGGCACCGGCACCATGAACTTCTCGATCACCAAGATCGATGCCGAAACCGGTGAATTCGCCGGCGTGTTCGCCGCCGTTCAGCCCTCCGACACCGACATGGGCACCAAAGCCGCCGTGGATGTGAAGATCACCGGTGAGATTTACGGCCGTCTCGAGAAGGCCTGATCCGCCTGGCCTCGGAATCCCCAAGCCCTCGGATGGGTTCGCAACCGCCGAAACCCAGCGGGGAACGGATCTCCAAACCGGCACCAGGCTCCCTCCGGGGGGCCTTTTTCATGGCCGTTCCCCAGGGCGAGGAGGCTTAGACCGGCGCCTCGCCAGCGGGAGCCCGCCCGCCGCCATCGCCCAGGGGCGATCGAACCCCAACCGTCTGGGAGAATCACGCTCCTTGTCTGCCCTCTCCGGCCATGACGATCGCCGCGCCCGGTCTCATCCAGCCCCACGGGGGCTCCCTGGTGGATCTCATGGTTGCCGCCGACCAGCGCGAGACGGTGCGCACCGGGGTCGACCGGGTGGTGGCCTGCAGCGACCGCAACGCCTGCGATGTGGAGCTGCTGGTGGTGGGCGGCTTCTCGCCCCTGCGGGGCTTCATGCACCAGGAGGACTACGAGGCGGTGGTGGCCAACCACCGCACCAGCAGCGGCCTTCTGTTCGGCCTGCCGATCGTGTTCGACACCGACGACGCCAGCATCGCCGTGGGCGACCGGCTGCTGCTCACCTATCAAGGCCAGGACCTGGCCGTGCTCAGCGTGGAGAGCCGCTGGGAGCCCGACAAGGTGAAGGAGGCCAAGGGCTGCTACGGCACCACCTCCCTGGAGCATCCCGCCGTGCGCATGATCGCCACCGAGCGGGGCCGCTTCTATCTGGGCGGCCGCGTCCAGGGCCTTGAGCAACCCCGGCGCGTCTTCCCCTGTCGCACGCCAGCCGAGGTGCGTTCCACCCTGCCTAGCGGCGAAGACGTGGTGGCCTTCCAATGCCGCAACCCCATCCACCGCGCCCACTACGAACTGTTCACGCGAGCCCTCGATGCCACCAACGTGAGCAAGGGCGGCGTGGTGCTGGTACACCCCACCTGCGGTCCCACCCAGGACGACGACATTGCTGGTGAAGTGCGCTTCCAGACCTACGAGCGGCTGGCTTCGGAGGTGAACAACCCCCGCATCCGCTGGGCCTACCTGCCCTACTCGATGCACATGGCCGGCCCGCGCGAGGCTCTGCAGCACATGATCATCCGCAAGAACTACGGCTGCACCCACTTCATCATCGGCCGCGACATGGCCGGCTGCAAGTCGAGCCTCAGCGGCGACGACTTCTACGGCGCCTATGAGGCCCAGGATTTCGCCCGGGACAACGCCCCCGAACTCGGCATGGAAACGGTGCCCTCCCTCAACCTCGTCTACACCGAAGAGGAGGGCTATGTAACCGCCGAACACGCCGAGGCCCGCGGCCTTCACGTGCGCAAGCTCAGCGGCACCCAGTTCCGGGCGATGCTGCGGGGCGGTGAGGAGATTCCCGAGTGGTTCGCCTTCCGCAGCGTGGTGGAGGTGCTGCGGGCCGCGGCCTGATCAGCCCCACAGGGCCCTTGGGGGGCCAGACTGACCAGGGCCGCACGACCTGCGGTTAACATTCCTTAACTACCGTCTCACCAGGGGGCAAGGCCTTGAAGAAACGCTGGCGCAACGCCGGGCTCTACGCCCTCTTGGTGATTGTGTTCATCGCGCTGGGAACCGCCTTCTTAGAGCGCCCCAATCCAGCGGCGGCCCCACGCACCCTCCGCTACAGCGACTTCGTTGAGGCGGTCCAGGCGAACGAGATCTCGCGGGTGCTGATCTCCCCCGACCGTGGCACCGCCCAAGTGGTGGAGAACGATGGCCAGCGGGCCGTGGTGAACCTCGCCCCGGACAAGGACCTTCTCAAGATCCTCACCGACCACAACGTCGACATCGCCGTTCAGCCGAACCGCGAGCCGGCGGCCTGGCAACAGGCGGTGGGCAGCCTCCTCTTCCCTCTGATCCTGCTAGGGGGTCTGTTCTTCCTGCTGCGTCGAGCGCAGGGAGGCGGCGGCAATCCCGCCATGAACTTTGGCAAGAGCAAGGCCCGGGTTCAGATGGAACCCCAAACCCAGGTGACCTTCGGCGATGTGGCCGGGATCGAGGGCGCCAAGCTCGAGCTCACCGAGGTCGTCGACTTCCTCAAGAATCCCGATCGCTTCACCGCCGTCGGCGCCAAGATTCCCAAAGGCGTGCTGCTGGTAGGTCCTCCAGGTACCGGCAAGACCCTGCTCGCCAAGGCCGTGGCCGGCGAGGCCGGTGTCCCCTTCTTCTCGATCTCCGGCTCGGAGTTTGTGGAGATGTTCGTGGGCGTTGGCGCAAGCCGCGTTCGCGACCTGTTCGAGCAGGCCAAGAAGAATGCCCCTTGCATCGTCTTCATCGATGAGATCGATGCCGTGGGACGCCAACGGGGCGCCGGCTTAGGGGGCGGCAACGACGAAAGGGAGCAGACCCTCAACCAGCTGCTCACCGAGATGGACGGCTTCGAGGGCAACACCGGCATCATCATCGTGGCCGCCACCAACCGGCCCGACGTGCTCGATTCGGCCCTGATGCGGCCCGGTCGCTTCGATCGCCAGGTGGTGGTCGATCGCCCCGACTACCAGGGAAGGCTCCAGATCCTCAAGGTGCACGCCCGCGGCAAGACCCTCTCCGCCGATGTCGACCTCGACAAGGTGGCGCGCCGCACTCCGGGCTTCACCGGCGCCGACCTGGCGAACCTGCTCAACGAGGCCGCCATCCTGGCAGCCCGCCGTCAGCTCACCGAGATCGCCATGGATGAGGTGAACGATGCCATCGAGCGGGTGATGGCCGGACCCGAGAAGAAGGATCGGGTGATGAGCGAGAAACGCAAACGCCTGGTGGCCTTCCACGAAGCCGGCCATGCCCTCGTCGGCGCCCTGATGCCCGACTACGACCCGGTGCAGAAGATCAGCATCATTCCCCGGGGCCAGGCCGGTGGCCTCACCTTCTTCACCCCCAGCGAAGAGCGAATGGAATCGGGCCTCTACTCCCGCTCTTACCTTCAAAACCAGATGGCCGTGGCCCTCGGCGGCCGCGTCGCCGAGGAGATCGTCTACGGCGAAGATGAGGTCACCACTGGTGCCTCCAACGACCTCCAGCAGGTGGCCCGGGTGGCGCGCCAGATGGTCACCCGCTTCGGCATGAGCGATCGCCTCGGCCCCGTGGCCCTCGGCCGCAGCCAGGGCGGCATGTTCCTCGGCCGCGACATCGCAGCCGAGCGCGACTTCTCCGAAGACACCGCCGCCGCCATCGACGAAGAGGTGTCGCAGCTGGTCGATGAGGCCTACCGCCGCGCCACCGAGGTGCTGGTGGCCAACCGGCCAGTGCTCGACGAACTCGCCGAGCTCCTTGTCGAAAAGGAGACGGTGGATGCCGAGCAACTTCAGGAACTGCTGCTGTCCCGCGATGTGAAGGTGGCGGCCTACGTCTGAGGCCGCAGCCGATCTGATCAGCTCCCTGCGCCACCAGCCCCTGCTGGTGGTGCTCAGGCCTTCTAGCCCCCAACAAGCGTTCAGGGCCATCACAGCCCTGGAAGCCCTGGGGGTTCGCCATGTGGAGCTGGCCTGGACAGCGGATCCGAGCTGGGTTGGCGCCTGCCGTGAGCTGATCGGGGCCTTCCCAGACCTGCGGCTCGGGGCAGCGTCCCTGTGCGGTGTCGCCGCCCTGGAGGATGCCCGCCGGGCGGGCTTCTCCTACGCCGTGTCGCCGGTGCTCGATCGCGATCTGGTGGAGCGGGCCGGCCAGGATCTGGTGCTGGTGCCCGGCGTGATGACCCCCACGGAGGTGCATCGTGCCCGCAGCTGGGGCTGTGCGCTGGTGAAGCTCTTTCCCGCCGCGCCCTTGGGAGCCGGCTACTGGCGGCGCCTTGCCGCTCCCCTGGCTTCCCCCCTTCCCTTCTGCATTGCTGCCGGAGGTCTGGCCGTCGGTGATGTGCTGCCCTGGCTGGAGGCCGGGGTGGATGCGGTGGCACTGGGCTCCAGCCTCATGGTGAGCGAAGCGGGCGAGGTGGCTGGAGATGAACCCTTGCGCTCTCTGGTGCAGACCTTGACGGCACGATCGTTCTGATGGCTGTTGCCGTTGCGAGTCTGTAGTGCTACTCATGAGATAGACGATCATTCACGATGTCTCAGCTCACGATCACGCTCAGCGACAAGGCCGACGCCCTGATCGCCCAGCTCCAGAAAGAGATCTTCAACCGGCGGCGTAAGAAGGTGTCAGCGGCTGGCGTGATCGAGACCCTGGTGGAAAGTGGAGCCAAATCCCAGTCCGACAAGCGCTTCGCGACCTCCTGGAGCAATCTGGTCGCCGACATCGAGAAGGCGGCGCGGGTGGCCCATGCCAATGGGGCAAAGCCCGCCAACCTCAGTGACGAGGAGTGGGCCCTGGTGCTCTCCCACCGCACCCGGGCAGTGACAAGCACCACGGCGAAAAGCCGCTCTGGCCGCCCACAAGCCAAGGGCCCAAATCCCAGGGTCAGCACGCGAGCCAAGGGCGACAGGGCCGCTGCCATCGATCCAGCCGCGGCCCAGGAGCCCAAGGCAGCCAAGGCTGCGGTGAAGCGAACCGCCAAGGCCAAGCCGGCGGCGAAGGCCTCCCGAACAACCGTCAAATCGAGCCCGGCACCGACCGAAGACGCCAAGGCGGTGACCAAGGCGGTGACCAAGCCGAGGACCACCCGAGCCAAGGCAACCCAGACTCCCGCGAAGCCTGCACCCAAGTCCGCCGGCCGCCGTCCATCCCCCGCCAGCTTCGGCCGAGCTGGCGGGCGCACCTCCACCGCGCCGGCCGCTAGCGCTGCCGCCGACAACGCCGCCGTCCCCTCCGCCGCAGCGGCAACCACCCGCAGCCGTCGCAAGCTCGGCTCCACCCCAACCAAGACTGCCCGAACCAGTTCCACGCGTGCTTCGGCAGCCACCCGCATGGCGAAGGCGGCAAACCGTCTGGGGGCCACAACCAACCCCTCGCCGGTGGCGGAGCCCGCCCCGACGGCCCTGGCCATCGGCAGCCACGGCAGCGGGCCGGCGGCGGAGGCGGAGTCGCTCTAGTTAGCGGCGGCGGCAGGTCCCATCGCCCAACTTTCCGCTCAGAACAGACTGCACTGGCCCTGGTGCCGCAGCAGGTGGTCCGCCAACGCCAGGGCCACCATCGCCTCCACCATCGGCACGGCCCGCGGCAGCACGCAGGGGTCGTGCCGGCCCTTGGCCGCCAGGGTGATGGCTTCGCCGGCGGCGTTGATCGTCTGCTGCTCCTTGCGGATCGTGGCGGTGGGCTTGAAGGCCACCCGGATCACGATCTCCTCGCCGTTGCTGATGCCGCCCTGGATGCCGCCGGAGTTGTTGGTGGCGGTACGCAGGCGGCCGGGATCGTCGCTGGGGAGGAAGGCATCGTTGTGTTCGCTGCCCAGCAGCAGCGTGCCAGCGAATCCCGAGCCGATCTCGAAGCCCTTGGTGGCCGGCAACGACATCACCGCCTTGGCCAGGTCGGCCTCAAGCTTGTCGAACACCGGCATCCCAAGCCCCACCGGTGGCCGCCTCACCAGGCATTCGATCACGCCACCGCAGGAATCGCCTTCCCGGCCGATCGCCTCAATCCGCTCGATCATCCGCTCGGCCGTAGCGCCATCGGGACAGCGCACGATGTTGGACTCCACCGCCTCCAGGCTCACCGTGGCCGGATCGATGCTGGCCTCGATCGTGTGAATGCGCCGCACCCAGGCGATTACCTCGGTGCCGGCCACGTGGGCGAGCAGCTGCTTGGCGATGGCGCCGGCCGCCACCCGTCCGATCGTTTCCCGCGCCGAGGCCCGTCCTCCGCCGCTGCGGGCCTGGATGCCGTATTTCGCCTGGTAGGTGGCGTCGGCATGGGATGGCCGGAAGGCCACCTCCATTTCCCGATAGTCCTGGGGCCGTTGGTCCTTGTTGCGCACCACCATCGCGATCGGCGTGCCAAGGGTGAGGCCATCGAGCAGGCCGCTGAGAATCTCGACGCGATCGTCCTCCTTGCGGGGGGTGGTGATGCGGCTCTGGCCCGGTTTACGACGGTCCAACTCGGCCTGGATGGCCTCCTGATCCAGTGGCAACCGGGGCGGGCAACCGTCCACGATCACACCCACCCCACCGCCGTGGGATTCGCCGAACGTGCTGATGCGAAAAAGCTGGCCGAAGCTGCTGCCCATGGAAAAAGCCTTCGTGGCTGGAGCCTACAGGCGGGCTCCGGCCGGATCAGCCCACCTGCTGGTGCCCTTCGCTCAGCCTCCGGTTGAGGAGGTCGGGCAGCTCCTTCTCCGGCCTAGGCCGGCTGTACAGATCGCCCTGGCCCCTGATGTAGCCGAGGTCCGTGTGGATCCGCCGCTGCTCCTCGGTCTCCACCCCCTCGGCCGTGACCTGGAGCCTGCAGGCCTTACCCACTTCCAGCATGGGCCGGCAGAGAGCCAGGCCTCCTGCGATTGCCCCAGGCCACCTACGGGGGTCAATGGCCAGCTGGGCTGCAATTTCGAACCTCAACTTCATCCTTAAAGCCAGATTGGCCTGACCATGGCCTGCCAAGGCCTGGATCACCCACGCTCAAACGCTCCCTATTCGATCGACGCCGCGGCTGCCGTCTGCCTAGTTTCATCACCTGTGCACCCGTCTGAAGGCCTTGCGAAAACTGGAGCGGGCTGCCCTGATCCTGCAGCGGCTGGAGCAAAGCTATCCGGAAACCCCGGTCCCCCTCGACCACAGCGATCCCTTCACCCTGCTGCTGGCGGTATTGCTGAGCGCCCAGTGCACCGACAAGAAGGTGAACGAGGTCACGCCGGCCCTGTTCGCGGCGGGGCCTGATCCGGCGGCCATGGCCGCCCTGCCGGAGGCCACGATCCTGGGTCACATCCGTCAGCTGGGGCTGGCTCGCACCAAGGCCCGCCATGTCAAACGCCTCTCCGAGCTCCTGCTCGAGCGCCATGGCGGCGTAGTGCCGGCCAGCTTCAAAGCCCTCGAGGCCCTTCCCGGCGTGGGGCACAAGACCGCCAGCGTGGTAATGGCGCAGGCCTACGGCGTGCCGGCCTTCCCCGTGGACACCCACATCCACCGCCTTGCCCAGCGCTGGGGGCTGAGCAGCGGCGAGAGCGTGACGCGCACCGAAACCGATCTCAAGCGGCTATTCCCACGCGAATCCTGGAACAAGCTGCATCTGCAGATCATTTTCTATGGCCGCGAGCACTGCACCGCCCGCGGCTGCGATGGCACCGTCTGCCCGCTGTGCCGTGAGCTGTATCCCAACCGGCGGCGGCCCATCGTCACGAGCAAGGCCTGACCCGGCAGGCCATCCCCCCAAATAGCTCCACAGCAAAAAGCCCTCGCCGTAGCGAGGGCTTTGAAGTGATGGAGCAAGCAACTCCCCAAGGAGTTACCGACCCGATCAACCGATCGCAGGTGCGTTCAGCGCCACGGGGGTGGCGGTGGCAGCAGCCAGGTCGAGCGGGAAGTTGTGAGCGTTGCGCTCGTGCATCACTTCCATGCCCAGACCAGCGCGGTTCAGCACATCAGCCCAGGTGTTGATCACACGGCCCTGGGAATCCAGGATGGACTGGTTGAAGTTGAAACCGTTCAGGTTGAAGGCCATCGTGCTCACGCCCAGGGCGGTGA
>Ga0209088_10002760_pt1 | contig 10609 bp, 10 predicted proteins | sample S_140625_EF_Meta_FD_187324 | JGI IMG/M metagenome (GOLD analysis project Ga0209088, IMG submission 187324) | Freshwater microbial communities from Lake Simoncouche, Canada to study carbon cycling - S_140625_EF_MetaG (SPAdes) (version 2) | ecosystem: Environmental > Aquatic > Freshwater > Lake ...
CCACAATGGGCCGACTGGGCCCCCGGACTTGACCTCCTCCACACCTGCCGCCCCCGATCCCAACGCCCCCGCCCCGAGCGATCGCCTCTGGCTGCGCTCCGAGCTGATGGGCACCCAGGTGATCACCCGAGACACCGGCCGTCGGCTCGGCGTGGTGGGGGAGGTGATGGTCGATATCGACCGGCGCGAGGTGGTGGCCCTCGGCCTGCGCGACAACCCCCTCACCCGCTTCCTGCCGGGCCTGCCCCGGTGGATGCCCCTGGAGCGCATCCGTCAGGTGGGGGATGTGATCCTGGTGGATTCGGCCGATTCCCTCGAGGAGGGCTTCGATCCGGATCGCTTCAGCAAGGTGATCAACTGCCAGGTGATCACCGAATCGGGCGCCCAGCTCGGCCGGGTGCTGGGGTTCAGCTTCGATGTGGAGACCGGCGAGCTCACCACCTTGGTGATCGGCGCCCTCGGGGTGCCCCTTCTGGGAGAAGGGGTCCTAAGCACCTGGGAGATGCCGGTGGGGGAGATCGTGAGCAGCGGGACCGACCGGATCATCGTGTACGAGGGCGCCGAGGAGAAGCTCAAGCAGCTGGGCACCGGCCTGCTGGAAAAACTCGGCATCGGCGGCAGTAGCTGGGAGCAGGAGGAAAGGGAGCGCTACCGCGGCGGCGCCGTGCCCGCCGAAAACCAACTGCCCGCTGGCCAGCCCAGCCAGCTCGAGCAGCGCCGCATTCAACCCGCCGCCAGCCGCTCCTTCCAGCCGGAGGAGGAGTTCGACTACGTGGAGCTCGAGGAACGCCGCGAGCGCGAACCCCTGCGCCAGCGCCGCTACCTCGATGAGGAGGAGGACAGCCGCTTCGGGAGCTTCCGCGATGGCGAGGATTTCCGTCGCCCCGTTCCCCTGCGCGACGACAGCTATGGCGGCGCCCAAGTCCGTGACGAGGAACCCAGCCCCTATCCCCCAACGCGTGGCTCCCGGGAGAACCGGCTTGATGCCCCTGAGCGCGAAGATCGCGACCGCGATCGCCCCGACCAGGACTGGCGGCGGGACTTCTCCGAGCCCGTTGCCGATCGGCCGGCTGATGGTTGGAGTGGGCGAAGGTTCGCGGATGATCGCGATGACGGCCTGGATCTGGAGCAACCCCTGCCACGGGAGCGGAGCCAACCCCGTCCCCGCCTCGATCAAGAGGCACCCCAACCCGCTAACAACCGCCGGCCTTCCCTCGAGGCTTACCCCCGCAGCAGCCCATCCGGGACCGCCGCTCCGGAACGCAACAGCAAGCTGGTGGATGTGGATGTGGAGCCCCTGGACGACCCCTGGTGAGCCCCTTCGGAACCTGTGTCAGGCTGCCCGAACCCTGACCGCAGCCCAAGCCCCGGCATGACAACCACGTTATTTGTCTGCCATGAGGGGCAGCGCACCGGGGCTCCCCTGTTGCTGCTGTGGTTGATCCGCTGGTTGTTGGCCAACACGGCAATCCGGCCGGTGGTGGCGCTGATGCGGGATGGACCGCTGCGCGAGGAATTCAGTGCCCTCTGTCCCACCCATACCTTCAGCACCCGTCCGGTGGCCGAGCGGTGGCACCGTCGGCTTCGTCGCCGCTTCGACAACACCCAAACCAGTGATCCCGACTCCTGGCTGGCGGGGATCGTGGCCAGGGTCAAACCCGATTGCCTCTACCTCAATACCCTGGTGCTGGGTGATTGCCTGGGCAAGCTGACGCTTGATCGCAGTCGGATCAGGGTGATCAGCCATGCCCACGAAATGGAAATCGGCCTGCTTCTCTCGAGCAGGCCTGATCTGGTCAAGCTGCAACTGGCCCTTTCCGATGTTGTGGTGTGCTGCGCTGAAAGTGTCAAAACCGATCTGATCAACATCCACGATGCCAATCCCGATAGCTGTCGGGTGATCACGGAATACATCCCCTATACGAGTCCCCAAGAGCTGCTCAGTCTCAACTGCCAAGACGCCAGCCAATCGGTGGTGGATAACCTCAGAGATCTTCGTGAGGAAGGCTTGTTCCTGTTCGGCTTCGCAGGATCGCCGATTGATCGAAAGGGATTCGATCTTTTCCCTCAGCTTGTCAAGATCTGCGCGCAGCAGTTTGGCCAAGTTCGATTCAAGGCGGTTTGGGTTGGCTGTGGGCCCGGATCAATCGCCCATCAGAAAGCCGACCGCGACCTGCGGCTGCTGGGGGTCAGGGAGCATGCCTTGTTGCTCGCTGGTGTGTCCTGTGGTCCTGCCGCCCTGCGCCAACTCGATGCGTTAGCCCTGTTGTCCCGGGAGGACCCCTATCCGGTCGTGGCCCTTGAAGCCGGCGCCATGGCCATTCCCACCGTCTGCTTCCGACACAGCGGCGGCATCGCTGATCTGGCTGATCAGGGTTATGGGCTGCCGGTCGACTATCTCGACCTTGAGGCCTTCGCTGCAGCATTGCTCAGCCTGCAAACAAACCCCCTGGAGCGTGGCGTGCTCGGCCGACGCTTTCAGGAGAAGGTGTTCAGCAGCAATACCGTGGAGACCCAGGGCCCGCAACTCGCGCAACTGATTCTCAATTCGGCCGGCTGATCCGAGCATCAATCCTGACCGGCCCAGTGGTAGTGGTTGCGCGCACGCGAAGCGAAACGTGCATGGCCGGTGATACGGCAGCCCAGGGGTTCAGGCGCTCCGCTCTCTCACTCAGGCTGGAACGTCAGGGATGCGGAATTCACGCAGTAGCGCTGGCCCGTGGGGCGGGGGCCATCGTTGAACACATGGCCGAGGTGGGACTCGCATTGGGCGCAGCGGATCTCGGTGCGCACCATGCCGTGGGAGCGGTCGGTGATGGTGGTGATGGCGCCGGGGTTTGCGCCATCCCAGAAGCTGGGCCAGCCGGTGCCGGATTCAAACTTGGTGGCGGAGCTGAACAGCTCGGCGCCGCAGCACAAGCAGTGGTACATCCCCTGGCCCTTGTGGTTCCAGTAGGTGCCGGTGAAGGCCCGCTCGGTCCCGCCCTGGCGGGTGATGTGGAACTGTTCGGGGGTCAGGCGCTGGCGCCATGCCTCCTCATCGAGGCCCCGCTCCAGGCCGCTGGGGAGGCCGCAGGCCGAGCCCGCCGCTGCCGCATCCCCGTCTGGACCCGGAGCCCCGGATGGGCCAGTCGTCGCCGGAGCCTTGGGGACGGTTGTTGGGCTGATCGAAGAGGGATCCGGGAACGATGCCGACATCGGGCAGCAAGAACGGAAACGGTTGGGGCAACTCTAGGCAGTCCGACCCGACGGCAACAGGTCCCGCACCAGGCCGGCCAGGGCCGCCACCGCCCCGGGCTGGCCCCGCAGGCTGCGGAGGTCGTCTCGCATGCCCTCGAGCCGATCCGGATCGTCCAGCCAGTCGGCCGCCTCCTCGGCGATCTGCTGGGGGGTGATCGGCCCCACCCGCTCCGGCACCACGGCCCGGCCGGCGCTGATGTTGGGCCAGGCCAGGAAGCCGCGGTGGCGCATCCGCCAGGCCGTGAGGGCTACCCCCAACAGCCGCCGCGCTAGGGGCAGGCGGGCCAGCAACCCCATCCAGCCATCCCAGGCCTGCATCACATGCAGGTGCTGGGTGGGTACCAGCACGATCATGGGCACCCCCAAGGCCCCGAGTTCGGCGGTGTTGGCCCCCACCGTGGTGAGGGCGAGGCGGCACTGGCTTAAGGGACCGTGGGCTGGATGCACCTCCAGCAGCCGGATCGGCGTGCCGGCGGCGGTGATCAGGTCGCTGCCCAGGCGAGAGGGCTCCTGAATGCCGAAATAGCGGGAGATCGGATTGGCGGGCCCGGCGAAGGCCAGCAGTTCGTCCACCGTGGTGGTGGGCGCCACCGGCAGGAGAAAGCGACACCCTGGCCGTAGGGCTGCCAGCCGGTCGGCGGCCGCCAGCAGGAAGGGCATGCCCACCTGGAGCTTGGCCCGCTTCGAGCCGGGCAACAGCGCCACCCATTCCCCCTCCGGCAGCGGCGCCTCCTGGCGGGCGGAAGCGGAGAGATCGGCCATCAGGTCGCCCACCTCCGTGGAGCGGGCGCGCCAGCGGGGGGCCAGGCGCCGGGAAGCCTTGGGCCCCATGGTGGCGATGCGGTCATTCCACTGGGGCCAGCGGGCCACCCACTCGGCATAGGTGAGGTGGCGGTAGCCGAGCCGGGCCGAGAGGAGCACGGTCCAGAACTGATCGCCGCCCAGGAACACCACCACCCCCTGGCGCGGCCAGGGGCCGTGGCGGGCGGGCCGCAGCAGCAGCCACCAGAAGCGCCCGGCCGGCAGCACCCGGCTGAACAGGTTCCAGCCGCTGGCCAACCGCGCCTCCTGGCCGGTGGCATTGGGGCAGGGCACCAGCACCAGCTGCAGGCTGCAGGGGGCGTGGGGATCGAGGGGCCGCAGGGCTAGCAACTGATGCAGCTCATCGGCCAACGGGCGCACCCAGGTGGTCATCTCCCCCGGACCGTTGCTCACCAGAACGATCGTGGCCACCGGTTCGGCGGCACCAACCTGGCCACCCCGGTGGTAGGGCCCGGCCGGTTGGGAACCCAGTCCAAACGCCCTCCCATGACTGCCGACCCGATCAGCTGCAGGGTCCGGCGGCGCGTGGGTCAAGTTGTGGAGAAAGAAGAATGCGGATGGCGAGACTTGAACTCGCAAGGCCGAAGCCACACGCCCCTCAAACGTGCGTGTCTACCAATTCCACCACATCCGCGTGGCTGGCTCCGGCCTTGCCGGATCCGGGTGTAACTATACCCATCCCCGGTGCCTGCCCCCTTCCAGGGGGAGGGTGGCGGGCAGGCCTTCGCCGCAGCTCCAGATCGTTCGCCGGTGAGCGCTGATACAGTCCGCAGCGGCCCGGCCCGCCCGTCCTCCCCCGGCCGGCTCCGCTGCGGATGCCCATCGGCAAGCTGCTGATCGCCAACCGTGGCGAGATCGCCCTCCGGATCCTGCGCACCTGCCGGGAGTTGGGCATTCCCACCGTGGCGGTCCACAGCACGGTCGATCGCAACGCCCTGCACGTGCAGCTCGCCGATGAAGCGGTGTGCGTGGGTGAGGCCCCCAGCAGCCGCAGCTACCTCAATATCCCCAACATCCTGGCGGCGGCCACCTCCCGAGGCGCCGACGCCATCCACCCCGGTTACGGCTTCCTGGCCGAAAACGATCGCTTCGCCGAGATCTGCCGCGACCACGGCATCACCTTCGTGGGGCCCTCGCCGGAATCGATCCGGGCCATGGGTGATAAATCCACCGCCAAGGCGACCATGCAGGCGGTGGGGGTGCCCACCATTCCGGGCAGCGAGGGCCTCCTCGCTAGCCCCCAGGAGGCGGCGGCGCTGGCGGATCAGATGGGCTACCCGGTGATGATCAAGGCCACGGCTGGCGGTGGCGGCCGCGGCATGCGGTTGGTTCCCGGTCCTGATCAGCTCGAGAACCTCTTCAAGGCGGCCCAGGGCGAAGCGGAGGCGGCCTTCGGCAACCCCGGCCTCTATATGGAGAAATTCATCGACCGGCCTCGTCACGTGGAGGTGCAGGTGTTGGCCGATCGCCACGGCAACGTGGTGCACCTGGGCGAGCGCGACTGCTCCATCCAGCGGCGTCATCAGAAATTGCTAGAGGAGGCCCCCAGCCCGGGGCTTGATCCAGAGCTGCGGCGGCGCATGGGCGAGGCGGCCGTGGCGGCGGCCCGCAGCATTGGCTACGAGGGCGCCGGCACGGTGGAGTTTCTGGTCGACCGCGGCGGCGGCTTCTACTTCATGGAGATGAACACCCGCATCCAGGTGGAGCACCCGGTCACCGAGATGGTGACCGGCATCGACCTGATCGCCGAACAGCTGCGGATCGCCGGCGGTGAACCCCTTTCGATGCGCCAGGAGAACGTGCGCCTGACGGGCCATGCGATCGAGTGCCGCATCAACGCCGAGGATCCCCGCCACAACTTCCGTCCCGCCCCCGGCAAGATCACCGGCTGGCTGCCCCCCGGCGGGCCCGGCGTGCGCATCGATAGCCACGTGTACACGGGCTACGAGATCCCCCCCTTCTACGACTCCCTGATCGGCAAGTTGATCGTGTGGGGCGTCGACCGCGACCACGCCCTGCGGCGGCTGCGGCGGGCCCTCTCGGAATGCGCCATCACCGGCATCCCCACCACGATTGAGTTTCATCTGGCGCTGCTGGATCGGCCCGAATTCCAGCGGGGTGAGGTGTACACCAAGTTCGTGGAGCAGGAGATGCTGCCCCCCTAGCCGGCCGATCCCAGCCGCAATGGCCCGGGGCCCAAAACGCTCAAGCCACGGCGGCAGCCCGCAGCATGGCCTGGGTGATCACGCCCTGCTGGCCCACGAGCAGTTCGCGCAGCAGGCTCACCAGGCCCACCCACACCACCGGCGCCACGTCCACGCCGCCGATCGGCTGGATGAGGCGGCGGGTTGGGGCCAGCACCAGCTCGGTGGGTAGGCCCACCAGACGGCCCCAGCCCTGGCTGAGATCGATCTGGGGATACCAGGTGAGCACGATGCGGAACAGGAAAAGCAGCGTCCAGAGCCCCAGCAGAAGGCCAAGGGCCAGGTGGACCTGGGGCAGCGCAGCCGTCACAAAGCTCTAAGCGGTGGTGTGGGAATCGTAGGAAGTCGCCCCCACTGCCTAGGATTTGGCCCGATTGATGCTGGCCCGCCGCCATGACCCCCTCCCTCTCCAACTTCCTGAGCAGCCTCGTGTACGGAGGTTTGATCGTGGTGGTGCCGATCTCGATCGCCCTGTTCTTTATCAGCCAGAACGACCGCGTCGACCGCAAGCTCTGATCATTTTCTCAGCGCTTGGTGCTGAGCGGCGGAACACGGCGACCCTTCCCGGCCCAGCACCCCTTGGCCCGGTCCCTAAAGTGAGTTCACGCTCGCAACCGCCCGGGACACCTCCCGGCAAACCCCTTGGTCAACGCCAGCCTCAATTGGGCCAGCATTGTCGGCATCGTGCTGGCGGTGGGTGGGGCCTTCCTCTATTTCATGAGGAACTTCAAGCCCGCCCTGGCCCGCGACTACGACGTGTTTTTTGCCGCCATCGGCCTGCTCTGCGGCGGCATCCTCTTCTTCCAGGGCTGGCGTCTCGATCCAATCCTCCAGTTCGGCCAGTTTCTGTTGGCGGCCACCACGGTGTTTTTTGCTTATGAGAGCGTTCGGCTCCGCGGCGTGACCACCGAACAGGCCCGCCGCTCCTCCTACTTCGATGACGAGGAACCGGCCCCCTTCGCCCCCCGCGGCGGCTTCGGAGGCCGCAGCTGGGAGGGCGAATCCTTCGACGAACCAGACGCCTTCCGGGGCCGTATCCCTTCCCGCGAGGGTCCCGAGGAAGACTTTTACCGCCCCCGCCGCCCCAGTCGGGCCGCCATTCCCGAGCGGGCCGCCAGTCGCCGCCCCGACGCTGGCGAAGGCTGGGACAACCCCAGTCGTGAATCCGACTACAGGGGGGCTGCCCCCTCCAGCGAGCGGGATTCACCACCTGCCGGCCGCTACAGCGCTGCGGGTTCCAGGCCAGCTCCGGCTGATTTCGGTGCCCGCCGGCGCGACGGCGGTGAGGTGCGCCGCGGCAGCCGCCCGGTGGCTAGTGCCGACACCATGCCCCGCTCCAGCCGCAGGTCCGGCGCTCCCGAGGGCGGGGCGATGGGCCGCGGCCAGGCCCCAACGAGTCCGGGCAATGGCGTCCCCCAGGGTTCCCCGATCCGTGGTGGCGCTGCCGATGCCGCACCCCGGGGCTCCGGAGTGAGCGATGCCGACTACGCGCCGCTGGGGGGCAAGGCCAACCAGCCCACCGCCTCCGGCAGCTACGCATCCCGCCCGCCGGCTGCTTCCAGGCCGGTAGGTAGCCGTCCCGCGTCCCCCCGCGATGACCGCCCAGGTCCCGCTGGCCCGGCGCGGGATAACAGCTCCCGCTTCGACGACTGATCGGATTGCGGCAGCACCGGCGCCACCCGCCCGCCCCGACGACCGCCAACCCCGAAGGGCGGATCATGGGTTCGGCGCTCTTGCGGAGCGTGGTGGTGACAGGCGCCCTGACAGCCCTCCTTTGCAGCGGCTGCGGCAGTTGGAGATGGGGCCGCCGTAGCGCTGGACCGGTTGGTCTGGGCGCCACCAACCGCCAGGATCCGGCCCTTAGTGGCGATGGGAGGGTGCTGGCGAGTGTGGTGGAGCGGGGCGGCCGCGACACCCTGCTGTTGCAGGAGCAGCCCTCGGGCCGGGAGCTACCGCTGCGCCACCTGCGGCGTTTCCAGCCCCACCGCTCGCCCTCGCTGAGCTGGAACGGCCGCTACGTGGCGGTGCTGATCCAGCAAGGTAACCGTCGCCTCGCGGTGATCGAGGACCGGGTCAGCGGCAACCTGCTGCGCTTCCCCCTGCCGGGGGAGCAGCAGGTGGAGCGCCTGTCCCTGGCCCCGAGCGGCCAGCGCCTGGCCTTGGAGGTGGTGCACAACGGCATCAACCGGGTGCAGGTGTTCGACCTGGCGAACCAGCTGGAGCCCGACCAGCCGGCAGGGGTGCTCAGCGGCGGCAGAGCCCCAGCGGCGGCGGGGCGTTGAGCCATGGCGTTGGCACGTGGCGGGATGCCCCTCCTTACAACAGCGACAACGGCTGCGGGAGGTGAGGAGACAGGAATCCAGGCCCGCCGCTTTCCCGCCGCGTCGGACTCCATCACGATGGCTGACTTAGGTCTGACCTATGGGATTCCGGCCTTCCCCGAGGCCAGAGGCCATGACCTCCAGCTCACCATCCCGGAACCCTGCACCGCCTCGCTCAGCCCCCCAGGCCTCCTCAACGCAGGCGTCGGCCTTCGGACCCGCCATCTGGTGATCCACCTGAAGCGCATCCCCAGGTTCTCCCTGCTGGCACGGCCCCTAGCGCTGCTTGCGCCGCTGCTGCTCAGCGGCTGCGTGGGCACGATGCCGGTGCCCATGGGAGGCCTCGACCGGCGGCTGGAGGCGATCGGCAGCAGCCATGCCCCTGCCCTGAGCGATCGCTGGCTGGCCCTGATCGGGGGCCGAGGCGGCCGCGAGCAGGCGGTGCTGGTGGATCTGGAGCGCCAGATGCCGGTGCCCCTGCCGGGCCTCAACCGCCCCGATGCCCAACCTCTGGCCGTGGCAGTGGATGCAAGCGGCGAACGCCTGGCGGTGGTGCGGCAGTTGGAGGGGCGCACCGAGCTGGTGCTCTACCGCCGCAGCCTGATGGCCCTGGAGGCGGTGGCGATGGAACCCCCGGGCGTTCCCCGCCGGATCAGTTTGCGGGCCGACGGCCGGGAGCTGGCGGTGGAGGTGAGCCGCGGCGGGGTGTGGCAGGTGGATCTGATCCAGGTGCCGTGAACCCCCCCAGAATCCCGTTCGCCTGCGGTCGGCCAGTTGATCCACAGCGATCAACACCCTGATGCAGCGTCAGGTTTCTGATGGCCTTGACCGAAGGCTGAGGCCATGGCGGCCCGCCACCTGCGCGCATGAACCAGGACCCAATCACGCCACAAGACCCTTCCAACCTTCAGGGCACCAGCCCCGCCCAGTGCAGGAAGGTGTCGCGGCTGAGGGCCTCAATGAGCAGCACCGCTACGAAGCCGATCATGGCGAAGCGGCCGTTGACCCGTTCGGCATAGCCGCTCCAGCCGAAGGCCGGAACATCGCCGGTGGTAGCGCTGGTGGACCTGGCCTTGGCCTCGTCAGCGCTGCCGGATTCGGCGGGGGCGGTGATGGGAGCGGCATCGCCGCCCGCCTTGGGCTCAACCGGAGAAGCGGAGTCTGGCATCGGATCAGGTGGATCGGACAAAGCTATAGCCGGCGGCCGGCATCAGCCGCCAGGCACCCGTGCCATCGAGCTCGAGCACGGTGTCGTGATAGTCGACCAGGGTGGGGCGGTGGCCCACGCTCACGAAGGCCACATCCCGCTGCACCAGGAGCTCGTAGAGCACCTTTTCGGTGGTCACATCCAGGGCGCTGGTGGCCTCATCAAGCACCGCAAAACGCGGGGCATTCAGCAACAGGCGGGCGAAGCCCAGGCGCTGCTGCTCCCCGAGCGAGAGCAGTCGGGGCCAGTCCTGCTTGATGTCGAGGTCGGGATAGCGCTGCACCAGCTCCGGCAGTCGCACCTCCTGGAGCACATGGCGCAGCTGGTCGTCGCCGAAGCGCTCCGGGGGCTGGGGGTAGCAGAGCTGCTCCCGGAGGCTGCCCAGCAGCATGTAGGGCTTCTGGGGGATGAACATCAGCTCGCCCACCGGGGGCGCTCCACGGTGCCGGCGGGCCGGTTCCCACAGCCCGCTCACCAGCCGCATGAACGACGTTTTACCGCAGCCGGAAGGACCCACCACCAGCAGGCGCTGGCGTGGAGCCACCGTGAGGCTGAGGTCGTGGATGAGGGTGCGATCGGTGCGGGGCGGCACCAGATCCACGTGGCTCACCAGGATCGAGTCAGCGCCGCCGACGCTATCGAGCGGGCCATGCGCCTGCCCATCAGAAACCAGCCGCTGGGCGGCGATACCCTCCACCTTATTCTGGAAGCCCTCCAAACGGCTGATCGAAGCCGAGAAGGCCGCCAGCCGATCGATGTTGTTCACGATGTAGCTCACCGAGAACAGCACTTGGGAGAAGGCGATGCTGGCTTGG
>Ga0209088_10002761_pt1 | contig 10607 bp, 12 predicted proteins | sample S_140625_EF_Meta_FD_187324 | JGI IMG/M metagenome (GOLD analysis project Ga0209088, IMG submission 187324) | Freshwater microbial communities from Lake Simoncouche, Canada to study carbon cycling - S_140625_EF_MetaG (SPAdes) (version 2) | ecosystem: Environmental > Aquatic > Freshwater > Lake ...
GCTGGATGGCTGCAGTCCATCGCCCTGGTGGATCGGGCTGGAGGAGGCTTCCGACGGCGGCGCCGACGGCCCGGACGAGGATGCCGAGAGCCGATCCACCGGCAAGCCGATCGCTGACGAGGGCCCCCTCGACCTGGCACGCCTCGGGGAGGGGCCGGTGCTGCTGCAGCTGTTTGTGCGCGGCAATCCATTCCGGGGCAGTGCTGCGGGCCGCGAACCCTGGGAGGCGGTGATCCGGCAGCTTCAGAGGGCCGGACGGCTGGCGGGGCTGGCGCTCTACGGCAGCCCCTACCTGTGGGAGAGCCTGCGGCCGCTAGTGGAGGAGGGGATCCCGGCGGCCTGGAGCCCCGGCCAAATGCCGCTGGCCCAAGTGGAAGTGCTGGCCGCTCTTGGCCTGGGCACCTCCACCGGCCGGGGTGATGGCTTCACCGATTGAGGCGATGGCCATGTTGAACCTGCCCTTGCCGGAACAGCCGCCCGCCAGCGAGCGCCCCAGGCTCAGCCTCTCGATGATCGTGCGCGATGAGGCCGAACAGATCGAGGCGGCCCTGACCTCGGTGGCCGGCTTCGTGGACGAGATGGTGGTGCTCGACACCGGCTCCAGCGACGACACGGTGGCGATCGCCGAACGCTGCGGGGCCGTGGTGGCCGCGATGCCCTGGCCCGGCGACTTCACGCCGGCCCGCAACCGGGCCCTGGAGTTGGTGCGGGGCGACTGGGTGCTGGTGCTCGATGCCGATGAACGGCTCCGCCCCGAGGCCCGCGCGCCGCTCCTAGAGCTGATGGCCAAGCCCGAGCTGCTGGTGATCACCCTGCTGAGGCAGGAGGAGGGGGCGCTCCAGTCGCCCTACTCCAGCGTGAGCCGCCTGTTCCGCCGCCATCCCGCCCTGCGCTGGAGCCGGCCGTATCACGCCATGGTCGACGACAGCGTGACGGAGCTGCTGGAGCGCGAGCCCCACTGGCGGATCGCCCAGTGCCCCGAACCGGCCCTGCTGCACACGGGCTACCGGCCGGAGCTGCTGGCCGACGGTCGCAAGGCCCGGCTACTGCGCCAAGCAATGGAAGCCGATCTGCGGGAGCGGCCCGGCGACCCCTACGCCTGCGCAAAACTCGGCGCCCTCCTGGTCGATGAAGGCGAACGCACCGTCGGCATCGCCCTGCTGGAGGAGGGTCTGGCCCACTGCCCAGCCGCGGCCGATCCGGAACGCTTCGAGCTGCTGCTGCACCTGGCCATCGCCCACACCGCCAACCGCCCCGACCAGGCCGCCAAGCTCTACCGCCAGGCCCTGACCCTCCCCCTCGATCCCCGTCTCACCCTGGCGGCCCGGCTCAATCTGGCCAGCCTGCTGCTGGAGCAAGGGGTCCTGGAGGATGCGGCCCAACTTTGCCGCCAGGCCACGGAGATCGCACCGGCGATTCCCCAGGCTTGGAGCCAGCTGGGCCTGGTGGAGCGCCGCCGCGGCGCCATCGCCGTCGCCATCAGCGCCTACCGCCGCGCCCTGGCCCTCGATCCCCACCAGGCCGCCACCCGGCAGAACCTGGCGGTGGCCCTGCTGCTGGCCGGCGACATTCCCGGCTGCCGGGAGGCCTTTCGCCAGGCCATCGCCTTGCTGGAGATCCAGGGTCGAGGGGAGGAAGCGCTGGCGCTGGCCCGGCAGGCCGCCAGCATGGTGCGGCTCAACGACTGAACCCAGCAGCCATGGCGGACGCGATGGGGAAGCACACCAGCAGCGAACCGGACGAGGGCCACCGCAGGGAATGGACAAACCAGGCGGGAAGCTGCGCCCCGGCGGATGCAACGACGGACAACCAGGCCCCACCGGAGTCCCCTCGGCAATCCCTGCAGGGACGCCGCATCGGTGTGACGCGCTCAGAACAGCAGATCGGCGAGGCCCGGCGCCTGTTTGAAGCCGCCGGCGCCATGGTGGTCGACCTGCCGGCCCTGGCGGTGACCCCCCCGGATGACTGGGGCCCCCTCGACGATGCCCTAGCCGAACTGGAGGACTTCCACTGGATCGTGTTCTCCAGTGCCAACGGGGTGGAAGCGGTGGAGCGGCGCCTGGCCCGCCAGGGGAGGAGCCTGGCCCACCGCCCCGCCGGCCTGCGGATCGCGGCGGTGGGGCGCAAGACGGCGGCGGTGCTGGAAAGCCTCGGGGCCGCGGCCGATTTCGTTCCACCGGCCTTCGTTGCCGACAGCCTGATCGAGCATTTTCCCGTTTCTGGTTGGGGCCTGCGGCTGCTGATTCCCCGGGTGCAGAGCGGAGGCCGCACCGTGCTTGCCGAGGCCTTCGCCGCGGCCGGCGCCAGGGTGGTGGAGGTGAGCGCCTACGAAACCCGCTGCCCCCAGCAGTGGCCCAGCTCAGCCCTGATGGCCCTGGAACGGGGCGAGCTCGACGCCATCACCTTCAGCAGCGGAAAGACCGTGAGCCACGCCTGCCAGCTGCTCGAAAGCAGCTTCGGAGAGGGCTGGCGGGATCGCCTGGCGGGGGTCCGGCTGGTGTCGATCGGTCCCCAAACCACCGACCGCTGCCTCACCCTGCTGGGACGGGTCGATGCCGAGGCCGCCCCCCACGATCTGGCGGGTCTGGTGGCCGCCTGCGAAAGCCTCCTTAAGCCTGGCGGGGATCAGGAGTTGGCGCACTTGTAGGCGTGCAGCAGGCGGCCATTCTTGAGAACGAGACTACAGGCATTGATGTTGATCGATTCCACACTCCATCCCAGCGGCAACAGGGAGTCCTTGTCGTTCGAGCCCTGCTGACCAATCCAAAGGCTGTCGCTCTGGCTGCCCATCACCACGATCGCCTCGGGCCGGCCACTGGACTGGATCACACCGCTGAGCTGGAGCCCAGGCACGGCGGGAACCACCTTGGCGGGGCTGGAACCAGCCGCGCCAGCCTTCGGGGAAGCCCCACCACCCGGAGCCGTTCCAGGGGCGAGTGGGGCCGCAGCCCGAGCGGGAGGGCGGGGATCGCTGAAGGGGTCAACCCTGCCCTGCTGCACCGCCTGGGTCACCTGCTGGGGGGAGGGAAGGGGCTGGAGGCCAAGGCTGGCCGCCGGTGCCGACCTCTCAACCGCCGGCCGCAGCGGCGGCACGGTGGGAGCCTGCGCGGTGGGAGAACCAACGGATCCTGGCAAGCCGCAGGCGGTGGTCAACCAGGGAACGCCGCACAAAAGGAAAGCCCGTCCCAAGGGAACAAGACAAGGGCTCGGCCGGCGGGTTCTCCTAGGGCTGGCCCTTTTCCACCAGATCACGGAAACGGTCAAGGTTGGCTTGCAGCTCTCTGACAACAATGCCACCCATGATGGTTGGTTCCATCAGGGGCGCTAGCACTCCGGGCAGTTCATAGGCCACCGTCAGCTTCACCGCGGTGCGGTCTGGGCCCAGCGGATAGAAGCGCACACCGCCCCGGGTGGGCAGTCCGCCCACCGATTCCCAGTGCAGTTGCTGGGCTTCCACGCGCCGGGTGATCCGCGCTTTCCAGTGGAAGCGGAAACCCTGGGCTGCCAGGGTCCAGTCGGTGAGATCGGGATCCTCGAGAGGCACCACCGACTCGATCCAGCGCATCCAGCGCGGCATCGCCTCCAGATCACTCCAAACAGCCCAGACCTCTTCAACGGGAGCCTGGATCTCAGTGGTGACGCTGTGTTCCAGCCAACGGCCCATGGTTGTGCCTCAGGAGACGCCGACCGTGGCTGGAGAGCCCATGGCGGCATGGGTGGCCAACGCGGCCGGATGACCCAGGATGGCGGCCGCCGCAAGGCGTCCGCTCATGGTGGCCCCCTCCATCGAGTCGATGTAGTCCTGCCGGGTGTAGCTGCCTGCCAAGAAGAAATTGCCCACCGGGGTGCGCTGGTCAGGGCGATAGGGCTCCATGCCCGGCGCCTCGCGGTAAAGGGACTGGGCCAGCTTCACCACGTTGCTCCAAACCAGGGTGAGGCCTCGGGCGGAGGGGAACAGCTCCCGGACTTGGGCATCGGTGGCGGCCACGATCTCCTCGGTCTTTTTCGGAATCCAGGGATCACCGGGGGTGAGCACGCACTGCAGCAGGGAACCAAGTCCCTCCCTGCGGTAGTCCTCCGGGCTGGCGAGGGCCAGGTCGGCGAAACAGCTGAAATCAGCATCGGCGGTATAGAGCAGGTTGTCCAAACCGGCGGGCCTCGAAAGGTCGGTCCGGGTGGCCTGGGCTTCGGGGGATTGACCGAGTTCGGTGACCCAGCCGTCGTAGCGGAGCTGCACCGTGGCCACGGGGACAGCTTCCAGCCGATCGATGGCGGCGAACATCGGGAACCGCCGCCACGCCTGGGGCAGCAACCGCTGAATGCCCGGCACATCACAGGCGGCCAAGTAGGCATCGGCCTCCACCTGGATCTCTCCCTCGGGCGTGCCCATGGTGAGCCTGGTGACCCTGGTGCTGCCAGCAGCAGGGGGGTCGGAGAACTCCTCGTGGTGCACTTCGATGACCCGGTGCCTCAGATGCAGCCGACCGCCCCTGGCCTCGATGTAGGCCAGGATCGGCCCGGTGAGCCAGCGGTGGGGCGATCCCTTGAGCAAATTCAGCTTGGAGGCCTCGGTCTTCGACGCAAACATCATGAAGATGGTGAGCATGCAGCGGGCCGAGATCGCCTCGCAATCGATGAAGCCGAGCGCGTAGGCGATGGGGTTCCACATCCGCTGGATACTCTGAACGCTGCCGCCATGGCCGAGAAACCATTGCTGGAAGCTGATCCGATCAAGATCGCGGATCACCTTCATGGCGCCGTCGTAATCCACCAGGCCTCGCACGATCGGGCTGGTGCCCAGGGCCAGGGCATTGCGCAACTTGTCGATCCAGTCGAGCTGGGGGGTGGTGAAAAAGGCCTTCAGTCCGTTGAAGGGGGCGCCGATCGGAAAGCGGAAATCCAGTTCGCGCAGATCGCCGCCCTTGTTCACGAACAGGTGGGTGTGTTCCTTGGGGAGCAGGTTGTCGATCGCGCCAACCTTGCGCAGCAGGGCGAAGAGATTGGCGTAGTTGAAAAAGAACACATGCAACCCCATCTCGATGTGGTTGCCCTCGCCATCCACCCAGCTGCCCACCTTGCCGCCCATGAACGGCCGGGCCTCGTAGAGGTCCACGCTGTGGCCCGCGTCCACCAAATCCACAGCAGCCGCCAGACCCGCCAGACCGGCACCCACGATGGCGACGCGCACCTGCAAACTCCCGTGATCGACCGACTCTATGGAGGGGCCGGGCGGGGCGGTGACATCGGGCAGGGGGGAAACCGGCCCGGGTGCCGACGGATACCGGATCCCAGGCATGGGCGGGCCGCACAGACCCGAAGCTGAACCCCCGCGGCCCTACACCCCCAGGATCCGCTCCATAGAGTGGTGGAAAGGGCGTCCTGCCCCCCATGAGCTCCCCCATGAGCAGCGAGATCGCAACCCCTACAGCTGCAGCAGCCCCCTCCACTGCGGACCCTGCCGCCGGCTCCGCAGCGACCAGCGCCGTGACCAGCCCGGTGGAGGTCACCTTCACTGGGCGCGATGGCAAGGGCATCCTGATCACCGAACCGGCGATGAAACAGTTGGCCGTTCTGATGACCCAGCAGGGCAGCGACAAGGTGCTGCGGGTGGGGGTGCGCTCTGGAGGCTGCAGCGGCATGAGCTACACGATGGACTTCATCGATGCCGCCGGCATCGGCAGCGACGACGAGGAGTACGTCTATGAGCCGTCCGGAGCGCCCTGCTTCCGCGTGGTGAGCGACCCGAAGAGCCTGTTGTACATCTATGGCATGCAGCTGGATTTCTCCTCAGCCCTGATCGGCGGCGGCTTCAACTTCACCAACCCCAACGCCACCCAAACCTGCGGCTGCGGCAGCTCCTTCGCGGTCTGAGTGCCATGGCACTGCGGCCTCCTCGGCATGCGCCGTCGCCCGGCGTGGGAACCTGATTTGATTCCAGCGGCGCTGCCATGACGGCCCCCTCCCCCACTCCGTCCTCCACCGACACCTCCGCCGTCCCGGCCGAAGCGTCCGATACGGGGGATGCCTCCCTGTTTGACCAGGCCCTGGCCCGCTATCAGGCGGGCGCGGCTCCGGAAGATCTGGTCGACGACTTTCTGGCAATCACGGCGCAGGCACCGAGCCAATCCGCCGGCTGGACTTGCCTCGCCTGGCTGCAACTGCTGCTGGACCAGCCCCGCGCCGCCCTGCAGTCGGCCCGTACGGCAGTTCGCCTCAATCCGCAGGATCCCCAGGCCCGCATCAACCTCAGCCTGGCCCTGCTGGAAACCGGCGGCAAGGGGGTACGCGAGCACGTGGAACTGGTGCAGCGGGTGATGCTGATGGCGCCGGAGCTGGCCGAGGAGTTGCGGGGCTCGATCGCCGATGGGCTGCAGCGGCGGCCGGGCTGGGGCGCCCTCAACAAACTGCGGAGCTGGCTAGAGGCTTGAAGCCGGTTCTGCTGCTGAGCAACGGCCACGGCGAGGACCTCAGCGGCGCAGCCCTGGGGCGCCAGCTGGTCCTGCGGGGCTTTGCCGTGGAAGCCTTGCCCCTGGTGGGCCACGGCCAGGCCTACCGCCAGGCCGGAATCACCGTGCTGGGGCCCACCCGCGACTTCACTACCGGAGGGCTCGGCTACACCAGCCTGGCGGGCCGCCTCACCGACCTGCGGGAGGGGCAGTTCACCTACGTGCTGCGGCTGCTCGGGCGGCTGTGGCGACGACGACGGTGCTACCGGCTGGTGGTGGCGGTGGGGGATCTGGTGCCCGTGCTGGGGGCTTGGCTCACCGGCCAGGAGTCGGCGGTGTATTTAGTGGCGTACTCCAGCCACTACGAGGGAAGGCTGCGGCTGCCCTGGCCCTGTGGCTGGCTGCTGAAGCGCCCCCGGGTCACGGCCGTTTGGAGCCGCGACCAGCTCACCGCCGACGACCTCAGCGAGCAGCTGGGCCGGCCGGTGGACTTCCTTGGCAATCCCTTCCTGGATCCGCTGCTCGAGGGGGTCCCGGCAACCGCCGCCGACCACCCTGATGCCGTGGCAGACCACGGAACCCTTGCGGCTTCCAGGCCGGTGGTGGCGGTCCTGCCCGGCAGTCGGCTGCCGGAAGCCCTGGGCAATCTCACCCTGCTGCTGGGGGTGTTGGAGCGGCTCCCCGTCGCCACGGCGGCTGCCGGGGGCAAACCGATCCTGCGGGCGGCAATGGTGGCCGCCCTGGAGCCAGCCGCCATCGCCGCCGCCGCCGCCCCGCTGGGTTGGCACTTCATGGCGGGTGATGGCGGGGCGGGGTTCGCACCAGCCGCACTGCAACGGGAAGGAAAGCGGCTGGAGCTCCACTGGAACCGCTTCGCCGCCGTGCTGGCCAGCTGCGATGTGGTGCTGGCGATGAGCGGCACCGCGTCGGAGCAGGCCGTCGCCCTGGCCCGTCCCGTGCTGCAGCTGGCCGGACCCGGGCCCCAGTTCACCGAAGGCTTCGCCGAAGCCCAGCGCCGCCTGCTGGGCCCGGGGGTGTGCTGCGCCCCCGGGCCGGTGGGACAGCCCGGCACCCTGGCGGCCACGGCCCGGCTGCTGCGGGGGATGCTGGAGCGGCTCGCCGATCCTGTAGCCGGCCCCAGTTGGCGCCGGGAGTTGGAGGCGATCGCGGCGGAACGGCTGGGGGCGACGGGGGGAAGCGCCCGGATCGCGGAGTTGATCCAGAACATTCTGGACCGCCCGCAGCAGGCCCGGCAGGGTGACTGAGGTGCCGCAGAGATTCGCCACTGGATCTCCCCCCGATTCCCCGAACGCTTGGCCGCTAGGCCGTTTTGAGCGGCAGAGTCCACGCACGCGCCTCACCTCCCGCATCCCTGGCTTCCGCCTCACCTGAGCACCATGAGCACCCCCTCCTCCGAGCCCCAGGCGGCCTCCCCCGTCCCAGCCCAGGGCAGCCCAGCGAACGGCACCCCGGAACCGTCCCCCCTGCAACGCCTGCGGAACTGGATCGATCGCCTGCTAGTCGCGGATGTCTTCCTGGTGCTTGCCGGGGCCCTCTGGTTCGCCGCGGCGGTGCTGCTGCACAGCCAGGGGGTTGATGCTCCCCTGGCCATCTTTCAGCGGCTGTGGGAGCCCCTGTTCACCCCGGCGATTGGATTGCTGATGGCGGCGGCCCTGCTCAGCGGAGCCCTGGGCTGGTGGCAGCGGCGAGGGCAGCGCTGAGGTCGGGGTACTGGTAGCGGAAGCCCTGGGCCGCGAGCCGCTCCGGCAACACCTGCTGCCCTTCAAGCACCACCTGGGCACCATCACCCAAAACCAGCTTCAAGATGGCGCCGGGCACCGGCAGCAGGCTGGGGCGACCCAGGCTCCGGCCCAGTGCCGCCGCAAAGTCGGCCATCCGTGTGGGCTCATTCGCCACGGCGTTGTAGACGCCGATGTAGCTGGTGTCCTCTAGGGCGGTGGCGATCAAACGGCAGAGATCGTGGCGGTGGATCCAGCTCATCCACTGCCGCCCGCTGCCCACGGGTCCTCCGAAACCAGCCCGGAACACCGGCAGCATTTTGCCGAGGGCGCCGCCATCGGGCCCCAACACAATGCCGATCCGCAGAATCACAAGCCGGGTGGCGGAGGGAAGCTGCTGGGCGGCGGCTTCCCAGCGTCGGCACAGCTGCCCCAGCACATCGTCACCGGCAGCGGCGTCCTCGCCAAAGCGGGCATCGGCACTGGTGCCGTAGTACCCCACCGCCGAGCCGTTCACCAGAACCGGAGGGGGATGGGGCAGCCGCGCCATCGCCTCCACCAACAGTTCGGTCGTGCGAACCCGGCTATGAACCAGCCGTTCAAGCTGATCCGGAGTCCAGCGACGATCGGCGATTGGCTCGCCGGCCAGGTTCACCACCCCCTGGGCCGAAGCCAGGGCCTGGCTCAGGGAGTCCTGCTGCCAGCTGGCGGGGTCGGCGGGATCCAGCTTCAAACACAACAGCCGATCCACGGCGAGGGTGGGAAAGGGCTGGGGGCGGCGGCTCACCAGGGTGATGGTGTGCCCCAGCTCCAGCAAAAAGGGCACCAGCTCGCGGCCCACGAAGCCAGAACACCCCAGCAGCAGCAACCGCACGCCCACATCCCCGATAGTGCCGCCGAGGCTAGGAGGCGGCGGCGCCCAGTGCCCCCTTCCCGATTCCAGCCCTGAACCGCTGTCCAGCGGAGAGGGTGCAACGGGAGTTCGCCGCGGGTCCTAGCCTGCGGCCACGACATCTTGCCCCCGCCATGGCCGAGACGCCCGCCGCAGCCCCAGCCGCCGCCGCTCCGGCTCCCACGGCCCCAGCAGCGGGTGCAGCCCTGAAGAAGGGAGCCCTGGTGCGGCTGAACCTCAAGGCCTATGCCAGCAGCCTGGAGGCTGCGGCCAGCGACGGCCCCCCGCCGGCCTATGTCCTGGAGGGACCCGGCGAGATCCTGGCCTTGAAAGGCGACTACGCCCAGCTCCGCTGGCGCCGCCCCGTGCCGGATGTCTGGTTGCGGCTCGACCAGCTGGAGCCCTGGAGCGCAGGCTGAATCGACGTCCCGGCCCAAGGGGGAGACGAAGCCGCTCAGATGGTCAGGCGGCGCCTCTCCTCCTGCAGCCGCTGGCGACGGCGACGGGCTTCCCGCAGCATCTCGCGGCCATCGTGGAGGTAGCTGTCCACATAGCCGAGGGTATAGCGCTCCAGTTCGGCTAGGGCATCTTGAACCTGGCCCAGGCAGTGGTAGAGGCTGAGGGCAAAACCGCTGGCGACGGCCGGACAGGCCCGTGAGCGGTACAGCGTTTCGGCGCGGGCCACCCGTTGGCGGCTCTGCTCAAGAAAGGCGCAGAAGCCCTCCATGAGCTCGTCGTCGTAGGGATCGGCCGAGAGTTCCCTCAAGGCGGCAGGGAAGGGGTTGATCACCTGGCCAAGCAACCGGTCGAGGGGGGCGTACACCAGCCGCAGCCAGTCGAGCAACTCCTCAGCGGCGCCTTCGGCGCGGCCGCCCTTCCGCCCCGGGGTCTTCCGGCCGCTGGCCCCTCCAGCGGCGTCCCCCTCCCCAGCGGCTCCGCTGAAGGGAGCGGTGGCCCCCCCAAGGCTGAGGTCGTAGCGGTGGCGGCGTTCTGCGTCCCTCAACACCTCCCAGGCGGCGTTGAGGGCAACGATCTGCTGGGCATCGCCGCCGGCATCGGGATGGTGGCGTTTCACCAAGGCCCGGTAGGCCGCCTTGATTTCGGCGGTGCTGGCCGTGCGGGCCACCCCCAGAACCGCGTAGTGGTCGGAGGCCGCCACGGGGGTGGAGGCAGGGGAATTGCGGCGGGCGGCGGCCAAGCGAGGGAGCCGGGGCTCCCCCATCATCAACCAGCAAAAAGCCCCCCGTTTCCGGGGGGCTTGGGGTTGTGTGTGTGTGAGGAGGAAGCTGAATCAGGCAGCGGTTGCTGGCTGGATCAGAACTTGAACATGGTCTGAACTAGGCCGCCGAAGGCGTTGTTGGTCTCGCCGTTGGCGTTGAACTGGCCGTTGGGACCGCTGAGGTAGAAGATCGCCGGGGTGATGCTGATGTTGTTGCTCACCTGGAACTTGTACCACCATTCGAAGGCGAAGTTGCCATCGTTGGGGCCATTCGGGGAATCGTAAAAGCCGTTGTAGGCCGTCTGGGTGCG
>Ga0209088_10002764_pt1 | contig 10603 bp, 8 predicted proteins | sample S_140625_EF_Meta_FD_187324 | JGI IMG/M metagenome (GOLD analysis project Ga0209088, IMG submission 187324) | Freshwater microbial communities from Lake Simoncouche, Canada to study carbon cycling - S_140625_EF_MetaG (SPAdes) (version 2) | ecosystem: Environmental > Aquatic > Freshwater > Lake ...
CCAATATCCAGACGGTTTGGTCTTGTTTTTGGGTACCATGTTTGCCCCCACCCAAGACCGCCATGGACCTGGTCAGGGCTTCACCCATGTGGTTGGAGACACCGTGGCTATTTCGACCCCGCAGTTGGGCACACTGTTTAACCGTGTCACCACATCCGATGTAGCGCCGCCCTGGACTTACGGCATTCGGGCCTTGATGCAAGATTTGGCCAAACGGCAGCCCAGCCTGAAACCTTGAGCACACGCTTTGCCAATGGGCTTTGTTCCACTGGCATAATTCACCCCTTAGGCCAGTCTCGAACTGGCTTTTCTATGACCCCTCCTAAGGACGCACTCATGAATACCACAGCCACCGGCCTGCAATACGAAGACACCGTGGTCGGCGACGGCGCCGAAGCCACCAAAGGCCAAACAGTCACCGTGCATTACACCGGCTGGCTGTACGAAGACGGCGAGCAAGGCGCTAAATTTGACTCCAGCAAAGACCGCCGTGACCCCTTCCAATTCATTTTGGGCGCAGGCATGGTCATTCGCGGCTGGGACGAAGGCGTGGCCGGTATGAAAATCGGTGGTGCGCGCACCCTGATCATTCCTTCCGATTTAGGCTACGGCACCCGCGGCGCAGGCGGCGTCATTCCTCCCAACGCCACTTTGAAGTTCGACGTCGAGTTGCTCGAACTGTCTTGATTTCATTCAAGCCCCTTCGGCACTTTGCGCCAAGGGTCTTGAAATCTGTCAAAGCGCCCCCAAGTTTGGGGCGTTGTCATTTATTGCGGATGCATTTCATGTCTGATTCCAATTCACCAAATACCCCTAATCAAACAACCAATCCAGGAACTGTGGGTGTGATGCCCACGGCCGAAGCTTTGGCCGCAGCCGCTGCTGCCATGGGCACAGACACCCAGGCGCAGCAAGCCTCAGTCCCTCAAGATCCATTGGCCGATGCGCAAGCTGAACTGGCCAATGTGAAGGCGCAAAACGCCACCTTGGCAGACCAATACTTGCGCGCCCAAGCCGATGTGCAAAATGCCCGCCGCCGCGCAGACGAAGAAATTTCCAAGGCCCGCAAGTTTGCGGTCGAAGGTTTTGCCGACAGTCTGCTGCCCGTGTTGGACAGCTTGGAAGCCGGTTTGGCCATTCAAAACGTCACGCCAGAGCAAATTCGCGAAGGCGCTGAAGCCACGCTTCGCCAATTGAAAAGTGCCTTAGAGCGCAACAAGGTGATTGAAATCAACCCTGTCGCCGGTACCAAGTTTGACCCGCACCACCACCAAGCCATCAGTGTGGTGCCAGCAGCGCAGGAGGCCAACACGGTCGTCACAGTTTTGCAAAAGGGCTACCTCATTGCCGAACGCGTGTTACGCCCAGCTTTGGTGACTGTCACAGCCCCTAAATAAAGACCTTTGGAAGTAGAAAACAGCCTCTTTTGAGGCAAAAAGGGCAAAAAAGGCTCAGTTTCAACCGATTTAGCCTTGAAATTGACCAAACCGCCCCTACTTCTGAACCATTCAAGCATTTTTTAGATTGACCGGAGAAGAACATGGGAAGAATCATTGGCATTGACTTAGGCACCACCAATTCGTGTGTGGCCATCATGGAAGGCAACACCACCAAGGTGATTGAAAACGCTGAAGGCGCTCGCACCACCCCTTCCATCATTGCGTACCAAGAAGACGGCGAAATTTTGGTCGGCGCGTCCGCCAAGCGTCAAGCTGTCACCAACCCGCGCAACACGCTGTATGCCGTGAAGCGCCTGATTGGTCGCAAGTTTGCTGAAAAAGAAGTTCAAAAAGACATCGACCTGATGCCTTACACCATTGCCAAAGCCGACAACGGCGACGCATGGGTGGAAGTGCGCGGCAACAAATTGGCACCGCCCCAGATCAGCGCTGAAGTCTTGCGCAAGATGAAGAAAACGGCCGAAGACTACCTCGGCGAAGAAGTGACAGAAGCCGTGATCACGGTACCTGCTTACTTCAACGACGCGCAACGTCAAGCCACCAAAGACGCAGGCCGCATTGCTGGTTTGGATGTGAAACGCATCATCAACGAACCCACTGCTGCTGCATTGGCTTTCGGTTTGGACAAAACAGACAAAGGCGATCGCAAGATTGCAGTCTATGACTTGGGTGGTGGCACGTTTGACGTATCCATCATTGAAATTGCCGACGTCGATGGCGAAAAGCAATTTGAAGTCTTGTCCACCAATGGCGACACCTTTTTGGGCGGCGAAGACTTTGACCAGCGCATCATTGACTTCATCATCTCCGAGTTCAAGAAGGAAAGCGGCGTTGATTTGTCCAAAGACGTGTTGGCACTGCAGCGCTTGAAAGAAGCCGCTGAAAAAGCCAAGATCGAATTGTCAAGCTCCGCTGGCACCGACATCAATTTGCCCTACATCACAGCCGATGCCACAGGCCCTAAACACCTGAGCATCAAACTCAGCCGTGCCAAGTTGGAAAGCCTGGTTGACGAGTTGATCGAACGCACCATTGCACCTTGCCGCATGGCCATCAAAGATGCCGGCGTGAGTGTGTCTGACATTGACGACATCATTTTGGTGGGCGGTATGTCTCGCATGCCTAAAGTGCAAGACAAAGTCAAAGAGTTCTTCGGCAAAGAGCCCCGCAAAGACGTGAACCCTGACGAAGCCGTGGCCGTGGGCGCTGCCATTCAAGGTCAGGTTTTATCGGGCGATCGCAAAGACGTGTTGTTGTTGGATGTGACGCCTTTGTCTTTGGGCATCGAAACCCTGGGCGGCGTGATGACCAAAATGATCACCAAGAACACCACCATTCCAACCAAGTTTGCCCAAACCTATTCCACCGCCGATGACAACCAGCCTGCTGTGACCATCAAGGTTTACCAAGGCGAGCGTGAAATGGCCAGTGGCAACAAGTTGCTGGGTGAGTTCAACCTGGAAGGCATTCCACCCGCAGCCCGTGGCACACCGCAAATTGAAGTGTCTTTTGACATTGACGCCAACGGCATCTTGCACGTGGGCGCCAAAGACAAAGGCACGGGCAAAGAAAACAAAATCACCATCAAGGCCAACTCTGGCTTGTCTGAAGCCGAAATTCAGCAGATGGTGAAAGACGCTGAATTGAATGCCGAAGACGACAAGAAGAAACTCGAAATCGTTCAAGCCAAAAATTCGGGCGAAGCCACTGTTCACAGTGTGAAGAAAAGCCTGACCGAGTACGGCGACAAAATTGAAGCCGACGAGAAAACCAAAATCGAAGCGGCTGTGAAAGAATTGGAAGACGCATTGAAAGGTGAAGACAAAGACGCCATCTCTGCGAAAACCGAAACCCTCATGACTGTCAGCCAGAAATTGGGTGAAAAAATGTACGCCGACATGCAAGCCAAAGAAGCGGCGGCCGGTGGCGCAGCTGGCGGGCCTGCTGGCGCCAGTGCAGAAGCCAAACCTGTCGACGACAATGTGGTCGATGCAGAAGTGAAAGAAGTCAAAAAGGGTTAAACCTTTTTCTCAAGGGCAATAGCCCAAGCCGCCGCGTTAGCGTATTCCATTGGGAAAATCGCTTGCGCGGCGTTCTTGTTCCAACAGTAGCAAAAAACGATGGCCAAAAAAGACTTTTACGAAGTATTGGGTGTAGCCAAGAACGCCTCTGAAGAAGAGATTAAAAAAGCGTATCGCAAATTGGCAATGAAGTTTCACCCTGACCGTCATCAGGGCGACGAGGCTAAAGACGCTGAGGCCAAATTCAAAGAGGTCAAAGAGGCCTACGAGATGTTGTCGGACGCACAGAAACGTGCGGCCTACGATCAATACGGTCACGCTGGTGTTGACCCCAACATGCGGGGCGCTGGCGGTGGGGCTGAAGGCTTCGGCGGTTTTGGTGAAGCCTTTGGCGATATCTTTGGCGACATCTTTGGTCAACAACGGGGTGGTGGTGGTCGCGGCGGTCGACAAGTATTCCGCGGTGGCGATTTGAGCTACGCCATGGAAGTCAATTTGGAAGAAGCAGCTGCTGGCAAAGATGCCCAAATTCGCATTCCAAGCTGGGAAGAGTGCGACCCCTGTGGCGGTTCGGGAGCCAAGAAAGGCACCAGCGCCAAAACCTGCGGCACGTGCCAAGGCTCTGGCACTGTGCAAATGCGGCAAGGCTTTTTCAGTGTGCAGCAAACCTGTCCGCATTGCCGCGGCTCCGGCAAAATCATCTCCGACCCCTGCCCGTCTTGCAGCGGCCAAGGCAAACTCAAAAAACAAAAAACGCTCGAGGTCAAAATCCCTGCAGGCATTGACGACGGCATGCGCATTCGCAGCACTGGCAATGGTGAGCCGGGCACCAATGGCGGCCCGCCGGGTGACTTGTACATTGAGATCCGCCTCAAGAAACACGAAATCTTTGAGCGCGATGGCGATGACTTGCATTGCTCAGTCCCCATTGGCTTTAGCAAAGCGGCTCTGGGCGGTGAAATCGATGTGCCCACACTCAGTGGCAAAGCGGCCATTGACATTCCTGAAGGCACGCAAACTGGCAAACAATTCCGTTTGCGGGGCAAAGGCATCAAAGGCGTTCGCGCCAGCTACCCTGGCGACTTGTATTGCCACATCACGGTGGAGACACCAGTGAAGCTCACAGAGCATCAGCGCAAATTGCTCAAAGAGTTTGACGAGTCTTTGCAAAAAGGCGGCGCCAAGCACATGCCGACTGGCAACAGCTGGACCGACAAACTCAAAGGTTTGTTCGGGGCTTAAGTTTGGTGCAAGCCTTAAACTCAGCCCTATGACATCCAAAAGCAAGCGCACTTCAGATTCTCAACACAGCCCATACCATCCTGCGTGGATTGCGGTAGTGGGCAGCCTGTGGCTGGCTAGCATAGGCAACATTGCCCTGTGGATGCAAGTCCATCAATTGCCTGAGGTGTCTGGCCTAAGAGGCTTTGCTTTTGCCATGGGTTTTGGCCTCATCATCACAGCGGCCCTGACACTCATCTTGAGCTTGTTCAACTGGCGATGGCTCTTTAAACCGGTGCTGACGGCGTTCTTCTTCAGTGCTGCAAGCGGCGCTTACTTTATGGTGAGCTACGGCATCGTGATAGACAGCAGCATGATCACCAACGTGATCCAAACCGATACCAAAGAAGCCCTGGACTTGTTGAATTGGCGCATGCTCATCAGCTTCTTTCTGCTTGGATTACTGCCTAGTTGGGTACTTTGGAAAACACCTGTCAAATCATTGCGCTGGGCTCAACAAGCTTTCAGCAACACCCTCACCGGGGCGGCTTCGATCCTTGTCATCGTGGCAGTTCTGCTCGCCATCTTTCAAGATTACGCATCCATCATGCGCAATCACACCCAGTTGCGTTATTTGGTCAACCCCTTGAACAGCTTCTACGCCATTGGCATGGTAGCGGCCAAGCCATTCCAGCGCGAGAATAAAACTTTGCTGCCATTGGGGCGCGACGCCAAAGTTGCAGCGCTCAAGCCTGGCGAGAAGCCACCACTTTTGTTGTTGGTGTTAGGCGAAACTGCCCGCATGGGCAACTTTGGTGTCAATGGCTACGAGCGCCCCACCACGCCAGAGTTGGCCAAAGAAAACATCGTCAGCTTAAAAGGTGTGATGTCCTGTGGCACCAGCACCGCCACGTCGGTACCTTGTATGTTTTCTCATTTGGGCAAAGAAGAATTTGAATCACGCAAAAATAATTACGAAAGCTTGATCGACGTTTTGAATCATGCAGGCTTGGCTGTCGTTTGGATTGACAATCAATCGGGTTGCAAAGGCGTTTGTGAACGCGTACCTCAAGCCCTCACCAAAGAATTGAAGCACCCTACTTTGTGCAAAGACGGTGAATGCTTTGATGAAATCATGCTGCAAGAAATTGATCAACGCATTCAAGCGCTTCCTGCAGAACGCCGCGCCAAAGGTGTGGTGATCGTGATGCACCAGATGGGCAGCCACGGCCCTGCCTACTACAAACGGGTACCGGAAAATTTCAAAAAATTCCAGCCCGAATGCAAGAGCAATGCACTGCAAGAATGTTCGCGCGAGCAGGTGGTCAATTCATTTGACAACACCATTTTGTACACCGACTATTTTTTAGCGCAAGCCATTCAATGGCTCAAGAAGTCAGAGGCCACAGCAGCGCCTGCTTTGCTCTATGTATCTGACCATGGAGAATCATTGGGTGAAAACAATTTGTACTTGCACGGTCTGCCTTACCGTGTGGCACCTGATGTCCAAAAGCGTGTCCCTTGGATCACGTGGCTATCACCACGTTTTGAAAAGCAATCGGGTTTGATCAATACTTGTTTGAAAAACAAAACCGACACCGCCTTGACTCACGACAACTACTTTCATTCGGTCTTGGGCCTGATGAACGTCAGCAGCGAGGTTTACCAAGAAAAGTTAGATGTTCACGCAAGCTGCCGCAGCAAATCATAAAAAGCGGTCTAGCAGCTTTCGAGAGTAGCGGTCCATCTGTGCCAAATCTCGAATGAGAAATTGCACACCATGGCCATCTGTCACCAGCAACACCGAGGCAGACAAACGGCGAATGTCTTCCTCGCCTTTCAGCAACAAACTGGTCCGGCCGCGATCGGTCTCAATGTCCCAGGTGCTGGGCGCTACAAATCCACTGACGCCATACAACTTCAATATTTGGGGCATGAACTCACGCTGGTTGATGGCCTTCAGAATTTGGGTCCGCACGGGGTCTGCCAGCAGATTTAAATGTGGAATCCACAACAACTCTTTGCCATCCACATCCACCAAGGCAATGCCCTCTTCAGGCGCCGCAACGGGAAAAGACCTGACTGCCATCACGTGGTCATGCTGCTGCCCGTCTGCACTGACGTAATACCACCTGCCAGAGGGGCCTTGATCGAATTGGATGTTCATCAATTGAGTGCTCATGAAGGGACCGACTCTCTCAAAACAGCGCCTTCAGATTCGGCTTGCCTTTGCTGCGCTTCGTACAAACGCCAATAGGCGCCTTGGCTTTCAATCAGCACATCGTGAGTGCCCTCTTCCACGATCAGTCCTTTGTCCATGACCACCAAGCGATCTGCTTTGCGCAAGGTGGACAAGCGGTGGGCAATGGCAATGGTGGTACGGCCGCGAACCAAATTGTCCAACGCATTTTGAATTTCTTTTTCTGTTTCAGTGTCCACGGCCGATGTCGCTTCGTCCAATATCAAAATTCGCGGATTGATGAGCAAGGCGCGTGCAATGGAAATTCTCTGTCGCTCACCGCCAGACAAGCCCTGTCCGCGCTCACCCACCAGTGAGTCATAGCCTTGAGGCATGCGCAAAATAAATTCGTGGGCATGCGCCGCCCTGGCTGCCGCCACAATTTGATCCCGTGTTGCTTCGGGCATGCCATAGGCAATGTTGTCTGCAATGGTGCCAAAGAACAAGAAAGGCTCTTGCAAAACCAAACCAATGTGCCTGCGGTAATCCGCCACATTGAGCTGCTTGATGTCCACACCGTCCAATGAAATACTGCCCTCCGACAAGTCGTAGAAGCGACACATCAAGTTGACCAAGGTACTTTTACCCGAGCCACTGTGGCCCACCAAGCCAATCATTTCGCCTGGCTTGATGTCTAAATTTAACTTTTTAATGACCGCCCGATTGCCATAGCGGAAACTGGCATCTGTCAAAGTGATGCGGCCTTCTACATTGGGCAAAGCAACGGGATGAAGCGGCTCAGGCACGCTGGACACATGGTCCAAAATTTCGAAAATTCGTTTGGCACCCGAAGCTGCTTTTTGGGTGGAGGACACAATGCGGCTCATGGAGTCGAGACGGGTGTAGAAGCGGCCGATGTAGGCCAAAAATGCCGTCAGCACGCCCACCGTGATTTGGTCTTTTGAAACCAACCAAATGCCAAAACCCCACACCACCAGCAAACCAACTTCGGTCATGAGTGTGACTGTTGGCGAAAAAACAGACCATACTCGGTTCAATCGATCATTGACGGCCAAGTTGTGCTTGTTGGCATCGATAAAGCGCTGCGCCTCCCGATCTTCTTGGGCAAAAGCCTTGACCACCCGAATGCCTGGAATGGTGTCAGTCAACACATTGGTGACCTCAGACCAAACGCGGTCAATTTTCTCGAAGCCTGTGCGCAATTTTTCACGGACCACATGAATCAACCAGCCAATGAAGGGCAAGGGCAGCAGTGTGACCAAGGCCAAGGTCGGGTTGATGGAGAACAAGATGACAGCGGTCATCATGATCATCAAGATATCGGTGGCGAAGTCCAACAAGTGAAGCGACAGAAATACGTTGATGCGGTCTGTTTCACTGCCAATGCGAGCAATCAAATCACCGGTTCGACGGCCCCCAAAATACTCCAACGATAACTTGAGCAAATGCTGGTAGGTGGTCGTTCTTAAATCTGCGCCGATGCGCTCCGAAACGAGTGCCAAGATGTAAGTTTTGATCCAGCCCAAACTCCAAGCCACGATGGCAGACGCCAACAAACCCAAGAGGTACCAAGATACCGTTTCAGGCTCGATGCTCTTGCCGTTTTGATAAGGTATGAGGACATCGTCCATCAAGGGCATGGTGAGGTAAGGCGGAACCAAGGTGGCAGCTGTTGACAACAATGTCAAAACAAAACCGAGCAGGAGTTGCCCTTGATATGGCCGCGCAAAACGCCATAGTTTGAACAAGGTCCAGCTTGAGGGAGGAACCTGATCTTTTTCTAAACAAACGGCACATTCCTCATCAGACGCGTCCACGACATTCTGGCAAATAGGACACAAGACATGCCGCATCTGGCCGATGCCCGGCTCCAACCATACTGAATCCGTTGCGGGCGCAGAGGCCAAAGATTGACCCAAAAATGTGGCTGCTGACGTCTGACCAAGAAGATGGTTTTCAAAGCGCAATTTCCACCTGAGAACGGCAGCCTCAAGCCCCAGCGTGAAGCGCAAGGCCCCCAACCTCTGCCCCCCCTGATGCAGGGACAAGGTACCGACACCGGCATGATCGAACACGCGAAGGCTCAAATCAGGGGTCAATGCCCAGAAATCCCAACTTTTTTGAGACTCGTCCGAAGAGATGACCCTTTGATCGGTCAAAATAAGCAGTGTTTTTTTAAAGCTTAATTCATCATTCAGGTCAACCTCTAGCCAAGCTAGAACGTTTTCACCATGGTGAACTCGAGACAACACGCCCTCCTGCCAAAAAAACGGCAATCCCAGCAAATCGATGGGAGGATGGGTATTGGAGTTCATAAAAATTCAAACAGCAAGAGTCAACCGGTGTTGGCGGCAATCAAAAACAGCAAAAGAAGCGGCCAGGACACAGCCCATGCACCTTGTTTACCAGACGATCCATGCCAGTGCTGCAACTGGCCGGCCATTGTATCTCCGGACACGAAACGCTCCGTGCCTTCTCTCAGAATTGTGAAAAGCACGAAAATGAGTTCTAAAGACATCAAATTTATTCGCATGACCCACCTCAAGGGTCCGAACATTTGGACCTACCGTCCCGTCCTAGAAGCTTGGATCGACATTGGCGACTTGGAAGACTTCCCCTCCAACACCCTGCCCGGTTTTAACGAGCGACTCCAAGCCATGCTGCCCGGACTCATAGAGCATCGCTGCAGCGTCGGCCAAAGAGGCGGCTTTTTGCAAAGACTCACCGAGGGCACTTGGCCAGGTCACATCATGGAGCATGTGGCCCTTGAGCTGCAAAACCGCGCAGGCATGCAAACTGGTTTCGGCAAAGCCAGAGAAGCAGGCCCCAGAGGCATTTACAAAGTGGTCATTCGCACCCGCAATGAAACTGTCAGCCGCGCCGCCCTCCAAGCCGCCCGCGACCTGGTCATGGCCGCCATCGAAGACCATCCTTACCCGGTCAATCAAGTCATTGCCGATCTCACCCAAATGGTCGATCGCTTGTGCATTGGGCCCAGCACCGCTTGCATTGTCGACGCGGCTACCGATCGCAACATTCCCTCCATTCGCCTCAACGATGGCAATTTGGTTCAACTTGGTTACGGCGCCAACCAGCGCCGCATTTGGACAGCCGAAACGGACCAAACCAGCGCCATTGCCGAAGGCGTCTCCAAAGACAAAGACCTGACCAAGAGTTTGCTCGCCAACTGCGGCGTTCCAGTTCCCGAAGGTCGCAATGTTGCGTCACCCGAAGAAGCATGGGAAGCTGCACAAGAAATTGGCCTGCCTGTTTGCGTCAAGCCAGTTGATGGCAACCATGCGCGCGGTGTTTCCTTAGAGCTTAGAACGCAAGCTGAAGTTGAAGCGGCCTACCATTTGGCCGAGGCTGAAGGCAGTGACGTCTTGGTCGAGCGACATATCTTGGGCGATGAGCATCGCTTGCTGGTCGTAGGCGGCAAAGTGGTGGCGGCCAACAAAGGTGAAGTGGCCAGCATTGTGGGAGATGGCATCCATACTGTTGAACAATTGATTGAAATCCAAATCAATTCAGACCCACGCCGCGGCGAAGAAGAAGATTTCCCACTCGACACCATTCGTCTCAAAGATCACACCACGGCTGTGCTTGAGCTCAAACGTCAGGGCCTCACAGGTCAAAGCGTTCCTGAAAAAGACCGCCATGTGGTGGTCATGCGCACCGGCAACATGGCCATCGATGTCACC
>Ga0209088_10002765_pt1 | contig 10603 bp, 6 predicted proteins | sample S_140625_EF_Meta_FD_187324 | JGI IMG/M metagenome (GOLD analysis project Ga0209088, IMG submission 187324) | Freshwater microbial communities from Lake Simoncouche, Canada to study carbon cycling - S_140625_EF_MetaG (SPAdes) (version 2) | ecosystem: Environmental > Aquatic > Freshwater > Lake ...
CCAAAAACCTTTAGGATAGTTTACTAATAAATCAAGTCCATAATAAGGGTTCAATGATTTAAGAATAGAGATATTACCAAATACCTGAATCAATCCTAAAATTGAAATCATGGAGAACCATATCAACATAATAGGACCAAATGCAAATCCAATAATTTTTGTACCAAAACGTTGAAAGAAAAAAAGTAAAGAGATAATGGCAAGTACAATACCTACTGTTAAGTCATTACCAGGTACAATAATTTTTTCCAAACCTTTAATGCCTGCTAATCCTTCAATAGCCGAAGACACAGACACAGGTGGCGTAATCATCCCGTCGGCTAATAACATAGCTGCACCTATGATTGCTGGGATATAAATCCATTTTACATAACGACGAATTAATGCAAACAAAGAAAAAATCCCGCCCTCACCTCTATTGTCTGCTCTAAGTGTTAATAACACATATTTAAAAGTAGTCTGTAATGTTAAAGTCCAAAAAACGCAAGAGATAGCGCCGTAGATCAATTGTTCTGTAATTACTTTATGATTAATGATTGTACTAAATACATACAAAGGAGAGGTTCCGATATCACCGTAAATAATTCCTAAAGTAACTAATAAGCCTGCAACTGAAAATTTGTGGGTATGCCCTGAATTTTGTACCATGAATGAATAATCTAGACATCAAAGTTGATACATTTTAAGTTCTAAAATCAAGAAAAGGAAACTATTTTTAAAATAAATTTAAAACGGGAAACTAGGGCTTGTAAGCGCCCCACTTTGCTTCTACGGCTTTAAAACGGAAATCAAAAATTTCCTGTAGCTGTTTTTTGACAAAAAGCACTTGCGCAATATCCCCCAAGAAGCCCATTGGGATTTTATAATGGACAATATCATCCATTTTCACGCCACCTGGAACTGCTTTAAAATGGTGTTGGTGGTGCCACATGGTATATGGACCAAAACGTTGCTCGTCTACAAAATAAGCACCATCTTGAACATGGGTAATCTCGGTCATCCAATACAAAGGGATATTCAACAAAGGTTTAACTGTGTATTCAATGATCTGTCCTGGATACATTTTCTCACCATGGAATTTGCTAATGATATTGAACCCCATCTTGGCCGGGGTAATTTTAGCCAAATTTGCTGGACTACTAAAAAAGTCCCAAGCTTCTGTCAAAGAAATAGGGATAAATTGCTCTGTGTGGATAGTATATACTTTAGACATACTTGATTAACAATGCTTTTGGCATTTTGTTGTATAAAATCGCAACAAAGCCATTAATTTTAACCCATGATTAGTAAAGCAGAGCAGCAGCTGGCATTTGAGCAGTTGTACAAAAAATTAAACCAGGAACAAAAAAAGGCAGTCGACACCATTGAGGGACCAGTCATGGTCATAGCTGGACCAGGTACAGGTAAAACTCAGATCCTGGGTGCTAGGATTGGAAAAATTTTATTAGAGACAGATACGGCACCAGAAAATATTTTGTGTCTTACTTATACGGATGCTGGTGCCATTGCAATGCGCAAAAGATTGATGGATTTTATTGGAACTGCTGCTTATAAAGTAACCATCGCCACCTTCCACTCTTTTTGCAATGATATCATTCAAGACAATTTATCGCTGTTTGAGAAACCTAGCTTAGACCCAATATCCGAATTGGAAAAAATTGCTTTACTCAAAGACTTGATTGACCAATTTGATAAGGCCAATCCTTTAAAGCGATTTAAAGGGGATGTCTATTATGAGATGACCAACCTAAGCAAGTTGTTTAGTGCCATGAAAAAAGAGGGATGGGATGTCGCATTTTTAACTGAACAGATAGATCAATATATTCAGGACATTCCATTTAGAGACGAGTTTGTCTACCAAAGAAAATACAAGCAGTTTGAAGCAGGATCGCTTAAACAGGGGCTTGTAGACGATGCGATTGAAAAAATGGGCAAACTAAAAGCGGCAGTGGCCTCATTTGATGAGTACCAAGGGCTCATGAAAAAACATGGACGTTATGATTTTGATGATATGATTAATTGGGTGATTGGCGCATTTAAAGAAAATAAAAATCTATTAGCACAATACCAAGAACGTTACTTATATATCTTAGTTGATGAATTTCAGGACACCAGTGGTACACAGAATGAGCTAGTGCAATTGTTGACGAACTATTGGGATCAACCAAATTTATTTGTGGTGGGTGATGATGATCAAAGTATTTTTAAATTCCAAGGAGCCAATGTCGAAAATATGTTGCATTTTCAAACGCAGTTCAAGGATGATATTGTCAATATTGTGTTAGAACAGAATTACCGATCCACCCAGCCTATCTTAGATGCGTCTACACAGGTGATCAATCAAAATCAGGAAAGGTTGATCAATAAGATTGACGGCTTATCAAAAAATTTAATTGCGTCCCTCCCAGAAAATCAATCCATTGATATTGCACCATCCATTTTACAGTACAATGATCCGCAGGAAGAGATGATGGACATCTCTGAAAAAATTGCAAAACTCATTGAAAGCGGAACCGAGCCAAAAGAGATTGCGGTACTATATAAAGAACATAAGTATGGTACTGAAATTGCGCATTTTTTACAGCAAAAAAATATCCCTATTTACAGCAGAAGAACTGCCAACCTTTTTGATCAAATACTGATTCAGCAGATCTTAAAAATACTAGACTATTTAGCCTGTGAGTGGGATCAACCCAACGAGGGTGCTAATTTATTATTTGAAATACTGCATTTTAAATGGTGGCAAATATCCCCTATCACCATTGCTACGCTTACGGTGGAGGCCAACCAATTAAAATTCGGTCATAAAGAAAATAGTTTTAGAAAAGTCTTGATTGATAAAACACAAGAAGTACAAACAGATTTATTTTCAACAGGTGGATTAGCGCAGGTAGCGAAGGCTGTTAAAGTTTTAGAAGACTTAATTGGACAAATCCCCAATGTCACTTTGGTGAATTTGATTGAACAGATTTTACAAAAGACAGGCATTATTCAAGCCGTGTTAAATAGTGATGATAAAGCAGCAGAATTAGATATGGTGACTTCCTTTTTTGATTTCATTAAAGAGGAAACACATCGCAAACCAAGTTTAGATTTGAAGACCTTAGTTGACATCTTTAGATTAATGAAACGCGAAGATATCCGCCTACCATTGCCCATTACCTTAGGCTCAGATGCGGGAGTGAATTTGTTAACCACACATAGTAGTAAGGGACTTGAATTTACCCATGTGTTTTTAGCAGGCACCAATGCGGCTTATTGGGAGAAAAAAAGAACGACTGCGGCTGCAGGTTATAAGCTCCCAGACACGGTACTAAGTAGCTTAGAAAGAGCGGATGATAAAGAAGAATTAAGAAGGTTATTTTATGTGGCTATCACAAGAGCAAAAAAACATTTAACTATTTCATATAGTAAGTATAAGGCAGATGGAAAAGAACTTGAGCCGAGTCAATTTCTAATTGAATTAGTACAAGGCAATGATGGTATGATACAAAATCAGCAACTAGATGCAGCTGTCAAAATGAAATATAAATTACTCCGTTTAGAAACAACAGTTAAGCCTGAGATTGCGCAATTAGAAGCAGACTTTATCCAACCAAAATTGGATAAATTTTCGATGAATGTGACCGCATTGAACAATTACTTAAACTGCCCTCTGCGTTTTTATTACAATAGCTTAATTCGTGTACCTTCTGGAAAATCAGAAGCGACTACATTTGGTTCTGCGATTCACGATGCACTGAATAAGCTATTTGAAAAAATGCAAAAAGCAGGCAATGTATTTCCAGATAAACAGACCCTTGTAGAAGATTTTGAATTTTACATGAAAAGACATCGTGAAGCATTTACACAACAAGAATTTAAAAATCGTATAGACCTTGGTGGTACTGTCCTTGTGAACTATTATGACTTTTATGTGCAGCAATGGCATAAAATTGTCGCAACAGAATACAAAATCACCAATATCGTGGTCAATGATATTCCCCTAAAAGGAGCGATAGATAAAATTGAATTCAATGGTAAAGACGTGGTGGTGATTGACTACAAGACGGGCAATATTGACAACGCAAGAGAGCAGCTGATTGGACCAAATGAAAAGAATCCAAATGGAGGTGACTACTGGAGACAGGCCGTGTTTTATAAAATACTCTTAAGGCATCATCCTAAAAATTGGCAGGTCACGAGTGCAGAATTTGATTTTGTGGAACCCAATAAGAAAAAAGCATTTGAAAAAATTGCAATAGCCATTACAGAAGCAGATATCACTACAGTCCAAGAGCAAATAAAAATGATCTGGGAAAAAATCCAACAGAAAGATTTTTATACTGGCTGTGGGAAGGAAGATTGCCATTGGTGCAATTTTGTAAAAAACAATGAACTAGCTGTCGCTTTACACGAGCTAGAGGAGGAAATTTAACTAAGTTTGCAAAGTATGATCCGATTAAAATTCATTCCAGCAATCGTATTGAGCTGTATGGTCGCAATGGCCCTCATCCAAATAGGTGGCTGTGCCAATATTGTACCTCCATCTGGAGGACCAAGAGATAGCATCCCACCTTATGCAGTATATGCTAAACCAAAAGACTCCAGTACAAATATTGCCCCTAAAGAAATTTTGATCAGCTTTAACGAATACATCACCACGAATGCATTACAAGAACAATTGATTGTATCTCCAAATATTAAGAACAATCCATTGGTAGATCAAAGATTAAATATGGTGCGCATTCGCTTATCAGATAGTTTAAATGCAAACACCACTTATAGTTTACAATTTGGTAATGCGATAAGAGATGTGAACGAAGGTAATACTGTTCAAAATTATACCTATGTGTTTAGTACTGGTAACCAAATAGATACGGGTAAATTGTTTGGAAAAGTTCAAATAGCCGAAACAGGCTTGGTGGATAGTACTTTAATAGCCGTCTTACATCCTGTAGAAAATGATTCTGCTATCTATAAAGACAAACCTAATTATTATACTAAAATTAATGGTCAAGGCATTTTTGAATTCAAATTTTTACCTGCAAAAGATTTTAATATCTACATTGTACCAAATGATTATAACAAACGTTACGATGATTCAACAAAATTATTTGCATTCCTAAACAGTACTGTACACCCAGCCAAAACTAAAGACAGTATTCAATTGTATGCATTTGAAGCTGCTCCAAAAAAAGAAAAAAAAATGGCAAGTATTTCAGGTGCAAAAAATGCAAAAAAACAATCCCCCGTTTTAAAATATAGTAGCAATTTAGAGGGTAAAGAAAAAGATATTTTAAGTCCACTGACCTTGAATTTTGAAACACCTGTTCGTTTGAATGATAGCTTCACAATTGGCATCACCGATACCAATTTAGTACAACAAGAAGGCTTAACGGTGTTGGTCAATGTCCAAAATAAACAGCAAATTGACATTGATTTTCCATGGGAAGCCAACACAGATTACAAATTAGTCCTACCTCAAAAATCCATCACCGATAGTCTTTCCAATTTTTTATTGAAGTCTGATACCATCCGATTTAAAACCAAGCCTGAATCAAGTTATGGTTCAGCTATTTTAAGAATCAATGGTTTTCAACAATTTGAGCATCCAGTTTTATTGTTAATACAGGACCAGAAAGTCAAATTTAGTTACCCTATCACACAGAACTTATTGCGCATTGATTTATTGCCACCTGGAGATTACCAATTAAAATTATTGACAGATGCCAATCAAAATGGGCGCTGGGATACAGGTAAATTCATGGGTAAAAAAATACAGCCAGAATTGGTGCGCAACCTGAAACTAATTTTAAATATCAAGTCTAATTGGGATAATGAAATGAACCTCATTTTAAAACCCTAATTTTGTTTTTTAAAATTGTATGCAACTACCCTCTTCCTTACTTGAAAACGCTGTCGCAGAATTTTCCAAACTTCCGGGTATTGGCAAAAAAACTGCATTGCGCTTGGTATTGCATTTGTTGAAACAAGATGCCTCCAGTACCAACCAATTTAGTGAAGCTTTAGTTAGAATGCGAAAGGAGATCCAATTTTGTAAAAACTGTTTCAATATCAGTGATGGCCCTATCTGTTCTATCTGTGCGAACAGATCTAGATCCAAAGAAACCATTTGTGTGGTAGAGAATATTAGAGACGTGATTGCCATTGAAAATACCAGTCAATACCATGGCACTTACCATGTATTAGGCGGTATCATTTCTCCTTTAGATGGCATTGGCCCAGAACAATTAACGATTGAACCATTGATGGAGCGCATTCAAAAAGATGCTGTTACAGAATTGATTTTTGCTTTAAATCCAACCATCCAAGGCGATACCACCATCTATTATATTCAAAAGAAAATGACAGGCAATACATGCAAAGTCACCACCATTGCAAGAGGTATTGCCTTTGGGGGCGAATTGGAATATGCAGACGAAATGACTTTGGGCAAGAGTATTTCTAACCGCCAACCCATCCAACAATACATCAAGTAAATTGTTATTTAAAGTGAAGCCCTATTTGAATAATACATATTTGGCTAAATAAAGGATCATTACTAACTTTAATGTTTAAACATTGACTTATGAAAACAAGTAGCATTGCATTATTATTAGCCCTTTTTGCTTTTGGAAAAGTTCAAGCTCAAAAAATTTATAGTACTAAAACTGCAACGGTAAGATTCATCGCAGTAGATGATAAAGACATTGACGCCAACAATACCAAAGCCGTGAGTCGCCTAGAAACCAATGGTAAATTGAGTTTCATCATGCTCATGAAAGATTTTAGTTTTGAAATGGACCTGATGCAAAAGCATTTTAACGAAGAATATGTGGAGTCAGATAAATTTCCTCGTGGTATATTCAACGGTCAAATAACCAATATTAAATCTGTCAATTTTACGAAGGACGGCAGTTACCCAATCACTGTGAAAGGCAATATGCAGGTGCATGGTGTCAATAAAGCAATACAAACCAATGGGGTCATTGTCATATCAAAAGGTTTGCCAAAAGCGACCGCTACCTTTACAGTTAGCTTAAAGGATTTCGGTATCGGTGGGGTCTTAATTAAGATGGTTGCCGATCAAGTGGATGTGGAAGTGGTTGCTAGTTATCAATAAGCCATATCTATAGGCATTATTTTGGCCATCATTTGATTCTGTCCTATCTTCGCAGCGCAACAGCAGGAGGATTTGTTTATTGTTCACCCTGCCATCCGAAAGGAGAAAAGAACTAATAAACGGTACATTTATCGACCCCCTATCTCTTTTCCTATTGGATGCTGCATAAAATTTAATGTAGTATTATGTCAATTAAGGAAGCTTTACAAGAAAGAATTTTAGTCATTGATGGTGCCATGGGAACCATGATTCAACGTCATAAATTAACGGAAGAAGATTATCGTGGAACAAGATTTGCCAATTGGCATTCCGATGTAAAAGGTAATAATGACCTTTTATGTATCACTCAACCAGCAATCGTTACTGGTATCCATTTAGAATACTTAGAAGCAGGTGCGGACATTATTGAAACTAATACTTTCAGTAGCACTTCTATAGCTATGGCGGATTATGACATGCAAGAATTGGCTTATGAATTGAATGTGGCTGCAGCAAAATGTGTGCGAGATGCGATTGAACAGTACAAAGAAAAAAATTCTAATAGCACCGAAAAATATATTGCAGGATCGATTGGTCCATTGAATAAAACATTAAGTCTTTCCCCCGACGTGAACAATCCAGGTTATCGCGCAGTGACTTTTGACGAAGTGGTAGTCGCTTATACAGAACAGATTCGTGGATTAGTGGATGGTGGTGTAGATCTTATTTTAGTGGAAACCATTTTTGATACACTCAATGCCAAGGCAGCCATTTTTGCGATCAAAGAATATTTTAGACAAATAGGACAACCAGAATTACCCATCATGATTAGCGGTACCATTACAGATGCATCCGGCAGAACTTTAAGCGGACAAACATTAGAAGCATTTTATACTTCTGTGGCACATGCTAAACCACTGAGTGTGGGATTGAACTGTGCATTAGGTGCACAAGAAATGCGTTCACATATAGAGGAGCTTTCTCAAATTGCTACCTGTTACACATCTGCCTATCCCAATGCAGGCTTACCAAATGCGATGGGTGAATATGACGAAGCACCACATGAAACTGCACATTTTATTGAAGAATGGGCCAAGAATAAATTTGTGAATATTGTAGGAGGTTGTTGTGGTACTACGCCCGACCATATCAAACATATGGCAGATAATGTACGTAGCATTCAACCAAGAAAATTACCTATTGTAGACAAAACTATTTAAGATTATGAGTGATCAAATAATACATATTAAGCCTTATTTAAGATTGGCAGGATTAGAACCTTTAGTGATTCGTCCTGAAACAAATTTTGTGAATGTTGGTGAAAGAACCAATGTGACTGGATCTAAAAAATTTGCAAGATTGATTAAGGAAAACAAATACGAAGAGGCATTGTCTGTAGCACGTCAACAAGCTGAAAGTGGAGCGCAAATCATTGATATTAATATGGATGACGCCTTACTTGAAGGTGTAAAAGCGATGACCACTTTTTTGAATTTATTGCAAAGCGAACCAGATATTGCAAAAATTCCCATCATGATTGATAGCTCAAAATTTGAGATCATTGAAGCGGGATTAAAATGTGTGCAAGGAAAATGTATTGTGAACTCCATTTCTATGAAAGAAGGAGAAGCGAAGTTCATAGAGCAAGCACATATCTGTAAAGCCTATGGTGCAGCGGTGATTGTGATGGCATTTGATGAAGTAGGACAAGCAGATACCAAGGCAAGAAAAGTAGAAATTTGTGCACGTGCTTATAAAATTTTAGTAGAACAAGTAGGCTTCGACCCACAAGACATCATTTTTGATCCAAATATTTTTGCGATTGCAACAGGTATCGAAGAGCATAATAATTATGCAGTTGATTTTATAGAAGCAACTAGAGAGATAAAAGCCTTAATGCCCTTAGCAAAAGTGAGTGGTGGTGTATCGAATGTGTCATTCTCGTTTAGAGGCAACGATGCAGTAAGAGAAGCCATTCATGCCGTGTTTTTATACCATGCTGTAAATGCAGGAATGGATATGGGTATTGTGAATGCAGGTCAATTAATTGTATTTGACGAGATTGAGCCTGAATTAAAAAAATTATGTGAGGATGTAATTCTGAATCAAAACAATGACGATAACCAAGCAACCGAAGCATTGATTCAATATGCAGATGCCTTGAAAGCAAAAGGAGAAGACGCAGGACAAGTCGCAGAAGCCAATAGTAAAAAATTAGCATGGAGATCTGGTTCTGTAGAAGAAAGACTAGCGCATTCATTGATCAATGGAATTACCGATTTCATTGAAGCAGATACAGAAGAAGCAAGATTACAATATAGTGCCCCTTTAGAAGTGATTGAAGGCCCATTGATGGCGGGCATGAATCAGGTGGGTGATTTATTTGGTGCAGGTAAAATGTTTTTACCACAGGTGGTAAAAAGTGCAAGGGTAATGAAAAAAAGTGTGGCTGTATTGACCCCATTTATTGAAGCCGAAAAAGAAAGATTAAAAAATGCCTCTGCTAATCCAAATGGTCAAACAAAAGGACCTGCTAAAATTTTACTTGCCACTGTAAAAGGAGACGTGCATGATATTGGAAAAAATATTGTAGGTGTGGTATTGGGCTGTAATGGCTATGAAATTATTGATATTGGGGTGATGGTACCTGCAGATAAAATTCTTGCAGAAGCAGAAAAACACCAAGTGGATATCATTGGATTAAGTGGATTGATTACCCCATCACTAGACGAGATGGTCTACATTGCCAAAGAAATGAAACGTCGTGGCATGACGATTCCACTAATGATTGGAGGTGCCACTACTTCTAGAATGCACACTGCGGTTAAAATTGCACCAGAATACAATGATGGTGTCATTCATGTATTGGACGCATCAAGAAGTGTGACTGTGGCTGGGTCTTTATTGAACAAAGAAACAAAAAAACCTTTCTTAGCAGAATTGGAACAAACCTATTTGCAATTAAAGGCTGACTTTGACAATAAAAAAACAGTGAAACAAAGCATCCCTTATGCAAGCGCATTAGAAAATAAAGTAGCAATTGATTGGAGCGGATTCAATGCCACTGCACCCAATTTCACTGGAAACAAAGCCATTGAAATAACAGATCTTTCTGTTTTGGTAGAGTACATAGATTGGAAACCATTCTTTATAGCTTGGGAACTCCATGGTAATTTCCCTGCTATTTTAACGGACGAAGTAGTTGGTGAAGTAGCAAGCAAACTCTATCAAGACGCACAAGCCTTATTAAAAAAGATCATTGAAGAAAATTGGTTAACAGCAAAAGGAGCTGTTGGATTTTGGCCAGCCACATCTACTGGTGATGATGTGATGGTTACGGACGGTGCAAATCAAGTTGACTTACATTTTTTGAGACAACAAGCAAAAAAAGCAGCAGGTCAACCAAATTTCTCCTTGGCTGATTTTATTTGTCCTACAACCGAAAATAAATCAGATTATATTGGTGCATTTGCGGTAACCATTCATGGTATCGAAAAGCATATCAAAGCATTTGAGGAT
>Ga0209088_10002767_pt1 | contig 10601 bp, 7 predicted proteins | sample S_140625_EF_Meta_FD_187324 | JGI IMG/M metagenome (GOLD analysis project Ga0209088, IMG submission 187324) | Freshwater microbial communities from Lake Simoncouche, Canada to study carbon cycling - S_140625_EF_MetaG (SPAdes) (version 2) | ecosystem: Environmental > Aquatic > Freshwater > Lake ...
CAGCTGGGCGATTGTCATGCGAGAGGGGATGGCGTGAGGGTTCATGATGATATCGGGACGCAGACCCGAAGCCGTGAAGGGCATATCACACTCGTCCAGAATCATTCCGCACGTTCCCTTCTGCCCGGCACGGGAAGCGAACTTATCACCGATCTGGGGAGTCCGCTCGGCAACAACCCTGACCTTCACGAACGGATACCCGTCCGAGTTCTTATCCTGCCACACCCCGTCAATACGGGCAGGTTCCGAGTTCTTGTGGGTGGTCGAGAGATCACGGTAGAGGTATCCGTGGGGGTCGCTCCGCATGTTCACAACCTTGCCAATCACGACATCATTCTCCTGGACCACGGCATTCTTGATGGGGATACCGTTCTCCTGAATGGCATGGTAGGACGTGTTCTTGTATCCCTTGGTATTCTCGTGCCTGGCCTTGGAGAACCGCTCCTCCCGCCCGCTCGCCACGTTGCGATGTTCCTCATCCTTGTAGACCGTGTAGTAGTATCCCCGCATGAACCCACGCTTCAGAGAGGCTCGATTAAGGATCACGGAATCCTCCTGGTTGTATCCCGAATAGCATGCGATAGCGACGATGGCATTGCACCCGCTCGGCATCTTGTGCATGTTCAGAATACTCATAATCTGCGTCTCCACGATCGGGCGCTGGGGAGAGGCGAGGAGGTAAGCGTTCTTGTCGAGACGCTTGTGGTAGTTCGAGGCATACAGAGTCATCGCCTGCTTTGCCATCGCCGATTGGTAAGCGTTACGAGGGGACTGGTTATGGTTGGACAGCGGAATGATCGCAGCCATATGACCAAGAATCATGTGCGGATGAATCTCGCAATGGGTATGTCCATCAATCTCGTTAGGGAACATTGCGATACGGATGACCTCGGATTCATTGGCGTCCACGTATTCTACACAGGAGCGCACCCAGTCGTCCCATACATCCGATGCGGGCGGAGGAATCAGCTTACCGTCCACGACTCGGAAGATCGGACGAACAAGGCGACCGGCGTCCGTCTCAATCAGGATGCGGTTCGCCATGATGTTCCAGGCAGCAGAGATATGGGGATGAATTACCCCACTGTGCTTCGCATTCTTGAGTTGGGAATGGACGGCCGCCGGCGTATTCGTGTATGCCACAATCACGCCGTTCACTAAGATTGCGACTTGGCCAGTTGACCATACATTCTCTACCCAATCCACGCCTGGAATTTCCTTGAGAAGATTCAGGACCACAAAGGAGGGGACGTGGGTGGACACGGTGGACATCAGACTCATCGTCTTGACAATGCCGACGGAGTGACCCTCTGGAGTCTCTACGGGGCAGACAAACCCCCACGACGACCCGTTGAGCTTGCGAGGAGCCAGGAGCTTGCCTGACTTCTCCACCGGCGTCTGGATGCGGCGGATATGCGAGAGAGTAGCGTTATACGAGAGGCGGTTCAGGACCTGGGAAACACCCGACTTGGTGGCGTTGGACAGAGAGGTAGACCCCGACGTCCCGAGACCTTGGACTGTGAAGTTGCCCGTGGCCAGTGCTTGCTTCAGCTTGCCCTCGATCGAGGACACCTTGAGGATCTTGTAGAGATTGGAGAGCACCAGAACATCCAGCGGCTTGCCAGAGCGCTTCCAGTTATCGTTATTGATTTCGTGGACGAACTTGGACCGGATATCCTTGCATACCTTCTGGAACAGCTGGCGGAACAGGTGCGTCAGGAGTGCACCCGTCGTCACCACCCGCTTATTCGGGTAAGCGTCACGATCATCCTGGGGAATCTTGCCGCTTGCGGTATCCAAGAGTTTCTTGACCATACTCGCAATAATCTTGACCTTGCGTGCGACCAGGACCTCGGGCTCCAGCTTCTCGCCAGCCAGCGTAACATGCGGCAGGAACTCGGTCAAGAGAAGGGCACGGACGTGCGGAGTCTTGTCCTCGACAGCTGGCGGGTATTGTAGATGGTGAGAGAGGTAATCGATCGCATCTTGCTGTGTGAATACACTGATATCCGCACACTCCTTGAAGGACGCTGCCAGGTAATCGGTATCATCCACGTTCAGGAGACGGTAGACGTCCCGGTCCTTGGTAATCCCGAGGCAGCGGAAGAAGACCATGATAGGAATGTCTTCACGGAAGCGAGGAATACAGATGGAGAGGGGGTAGCCCAGACCATTGAACTTGGCCGAGACACGGATCTCCAGCTTCTTGGGTGGGAGCGTAAAGCTCTCGTGCAGAGACTTCATTTCCACCGAGTGGGAGTGCTTCGTGGTCGCCTTCTTGTTGAGAAAGACCATGACACGGTTATCCGCTACCTTCTCTTGTGACAGAATCACACGCTCCCCACCGTGCACGATGAAGTAACCCAGAGGATCCTGGGGGCACTCCCCCAACTCCTCCATCGTCATGGGGTAGTCCTTGAGAACGCAGAGCGACGACCCCAGCATCACGGGGATCTTGCCAAGGGAAATACCCTCGAACAGCTTGGTCTCCTCCTTGAATTCTGTGAGATCCCCACCCGAATACGAGCGGACCTTCAGACGAATATCCACGAACATCTGGGCAGCATACGTGAAATTTCGGATCCGAGCCTCGCACGGCAGCATCTGCTTCAGGCGACCCGTAGCCTCCTGAATGCGGGGCTTGAGATACGAGACATTATCAAACGATAACCGGAACTCATACTTGTACTTCTTCGTCGCCTCGTCCTGGTCGTGCCACACCACGATGGGAGGGGTGGAACGAAGAATCAGCGGTAGTTTGTTGCGAAGGAAGTCCTCATACGGCTCAATCTGCGACTCAGAGAATCTGGAAATGCTCTGCTTGAAATATGCTCGGATAGCGTCCATCCTGTTCTTGTATAGACAGTCTCGCCGTAAGACATTTTATCCGTTTTCTATAAGAAGAAGAATGGCTCCGGACCCCAATAAATACAAGGTCACGAAGATCGGCGGAGGAGATATCATCAACGAGGCGACTGATCCCGCATTTAACGGGGAAGATAAGTTAGCCAAGGTGTATCAGATTCAGCACCCTCTCAATCCTCGTGGGGCCATGCCAAGCGGACCGGGAGTGCCCGTTGGCGGACGTCGTAAGCGCAGCACGAAGACATACCCCCGTGGAATCTTGCGTAAGACGGCTAAGATCCGCCCCACTGGCAATCCGTCCAAGGCCCCACCGACCCGCAAGCGCTCGGTAAAGCTCATGATGGAAGGCGGGATTGAGAAGGCGAGGAAGACGGCCCGTTCTCGTGCAGCACAAACTGATATTGGAACGATTCGCAAGCGGCTAATCGAGAAGAAGATTATTTCGGCCGAGAAGAAGAATATCCCACCGGCTGTTCTTCGCACGCTGTATGCTGACTCGGTCGGTGCTGGACTTCTTTCTTGATCGTCCAGTATAATAGAGTAAAATGACGAAAGGATGGGGCCCTCTTGGATGGGCCACTCTACATTCCATCTCTGCGTTATACCCCGATAACCCGTCAGATCTTGAACAAGAAATGTTCTCACGGTGGCTTCTATCATTCACTGCAACGATCCTGTGTCCGAGCTGTATGCAGCATTTTACAGATACCATTGCTGCGTATACGCTCATAAACCCAAGATGGAAATCAAGTCGCCGAGGAGTCCTAGAATTTGTCATGCGGACCCACAATTCTGTGAATGCTCGCAACCGTGGACGAGTATACTCCTTTGCCGACAGCATGGCTGAACTTGCGGTGTTCCTGCCCGAAAACATGGCAGCTACCCGGCGGCGGGAATACTTGGCATATATCCGCAGTGACTGGATGCGGAATATGACGATGGCGGGTATTTCTATGGTCCCAAAACTACGAGAGCTGAACAGTATTGAAGACAGCTACTGGTCCAAACGGTCATTTCGGTGGTCGGATCTCTCCGTCTTTTCCGATATTAACGTTTCACCCCTTTCGAACCCTACATCCACCCTGTCGTCGTCGGGGGTCTTTATTCCTCGACTGAGTCCTTCGAGCACGTTTACGTTTCGCAATTTTGGAAAGATTGGACCGAGGTTAGCTCTTCGCTAGGAAGGGGTAGGGAAATACGGGGCTCGCATTCCCACGCATACCTTCGCATCCATGGAATACGCATATCTGTTTCTTCGTTGTAACACTCATCGGGAAACAGGACACGCTTATGGGTTGTTCGCAACGACTTCTGGGGAAGAATGAATTGTAGTTGCCGAGTGATTGTGAATGCCGGGGGCTTGGCATTCCATACGGTGGGGACTTCTTCGTATCGCACAAGTTGAGAGATTAGGGGGGCTTCGGCGTAGGGGTATACCCAGTTCCAGTCAAGACATTCGTTCTCGCAGAAGTAGTGCAAAGTCCAATGAAACGTTTTCCAGAACGCATGGACGAGATATTGGGTATCCGTGACTCCATCGAGAAGGTGGAGATTATACCGCTTCTCGAAATGATGGGCGTCGGGAGAAAAGATCGCACGTTCCGAAGGGTTCTCTCGTGCTCCGACTTTCTGTTTATAGAATTTCAGTTCCTGTGTCGCTGCCATACGCAGGAACGTCTGGCGCCCAGCGGCTGTCGTTACATCGGGCGACCCTGCCTGGAGGTAACATTCCAGTGCCCGTTCATGGCCGCCTTCACGCAGAGAAAACATCCCGATCGCAGGCATGAAATCATTGCCGAAACAGAGGACGCAGAGCGCAACATAGCGATCCGCTGGGATAGGAAGAACACCGGCAAGGGCGTGGATGGATAGCACCGAGTATCCGTCCATCTTTGATTGGAAACTCTGGTTCTCTCGGAGTAGCCAGAGCTGAGGACAGAGAACAGTTTGAGAAAGTGAGAGAAGAATGAGGTCGGCATCTAGACCGTAGATCACGACATTCTGGTGCTGGGGAGCTGGTAGAGTCTTGATCCATTCAAAGAGTTTGTGTTCACCTTCGCCCGGGACGTCGGTAGAGGATACGATCGCATGGGGTAGACGGGCCCGAACGGCTTGGTCTAGCTCCTTCATATACGGCGTCCCTGGAGAAATCTGGTTACGATCAAAGACCCCTGGTTCAGAAATACGGAAACGGCGGTATCGCTGCTGCACGATCTTGCCGTAAGGAACGAGGCCATCCATCGCAATGTAGAGAAGTTTGGCCTGGCATGTTTCGTCTAGGAGTTTTAGGAGTGCTTCCACCACGCTTTCAATTGGGCGGGCATCGTCCATGTAATTGTGAATCAGACAATTGAAATCGACCGCAAGAATGTCAGGCTGGAGTTTGGCTCTGACTCTCGACACAATATTTTTGTGAGCCTTGATAAGACTGACGAAATAGAAGGGTATGCCCATTTATTTTATGTATAAATCGTCTTACCTGAAAACAATAATGATTTTCTGGATACTTGGGCTTGTTCTGCTGGCGGGGATTGCTTACTACGTCATGTCAACCCATGGCTCTTTATCCCCTCCCCCTGCTGCCCCGTGCAACACATGTCCCCATGCCAACGCCAACGCCATAAAAACGAATGTAGATCCTTGGCAGTAAAGAATAGGCAACCAACCAACACAAGAATGTCTCGTATTGCCGGCGTCCTTCAACTCACCAACAAAACGAGGTATGGACTCACATCCCGAAACGTTCCAATGTATCTCTTTAGTCCGCTGAACAATGAATTCCCTCAGATGATCGTTGCATCCGCACATCGTGATCTGAAACGGAATATCCTGGTCATCGCCGAAAAGATGAATGACGATAAACTCCCCCGTGGCCAGATCGTGGAAGTCGTGGGAACGTGTGGCGATCCCCTGGCAGAGAGGAAAGCAATTCACGTAGCCTATTCTCCCGATTACTGGAAAAAGATCCCCGAGACGAAAGAACCATCGTCCTTCTTCTTCCGCTCGGTCCTTGACGTTCCCACCATCAACATTGATCCACCTGGGTGCCAGGATATTGACGATTGTATTTCTATCTGGGAAGAGGCGGGGATGACGAAGGTTGCGATCACGATTGCGGATGTGGCCGAGTGGCTGGCAGAAAATCCGTGGATGTCCCATGCCCAACATATCGGTCAGTCTCTGTACGACGGCGGAGTTCCTGTCAGGAGTATGTTTCCCAAGACAGTTGAACACAAGATGTCCCTCCTACCCGGGGAGAGGAGATTGGGGTATGCCTTGATATTCACTTGGGACGGGTATGTCCGTGATCCGCAATTCAAGGAGGTGACGATCATCAACAAGGCATCGTATACGTATGATAACTGCCGACTAGCGACCGAGATCTCTATCCCCCTTCTGCGCTCCATCTGTGAACACCTGGCGGGTCGCCCGCTTCTGGATCCGCACGATTGGGTAGCGGAACTGATGATCTTCTACAACAAGACAATGGCCGAAGAACTTGTGAAACTGGGGAAAGGTCTACTTCGGCACCATTCCATGCCTGATGGCGAGAAGATGGATAAGTATGAGCGTCTTGGACTGAATGCTCGAATGTTCGCTTATGCGGCCGCAACATACGAACACACCTCACCAAAAGTTCAGCATTGGGGATTCAAGACTCGATACTGCCACGGTTCCTCTCCTATCCGACGGTGGGCTGATGTCGTGAACCAGATGGCTATGAAAGGTATGCCTGTCCCCAACGCCAAAGAGGACTGCAACCGTCTCCAGAAGTTTGCGAAGAAACATGCCCGAGACTTGGCGTTCATGGACATTCTCCAGCGCCGGCCAGAAAACACTCCCGGTATTGTTGTGTCGTCTACCCGTGTATGGGTATCTGATTGGTCACGGATGATCACATGTGCGAACGATATTCTTCCAGGGACACCCGTGATTATTCGGTATTTCCTGGATATGCAGCGTCCCACTTGGAAAGAGCGACTGGTGTTCCATATCAAAATAGATCCGACTCTGGTGCATTAGGAAGTAAATGTGTAGTAATATTATGGCGTTCTATTTAGGCCTAAATTTGAACATGTTTAAACCAAGGAGAAGACTGGTCAATGTTGGAGAGGTTGTATTTTTAACTGACGGACTTCCCGAAAAAGTGAAAGTCACGTGTTTTGCAGATACCGGGACCTTATTTATGAACGGCAGATTTGCGCCAGACGGCGTATCAATCGGTGAAACACTAGATTGGTATGTGGGCGAAAAGGTATACGAAATTGATATTGAAGAACTGTATTACCAAAAAGGTTCCAACCCCGAACGGCCAGCCCACGAATGGGAACGGAAGGTCTTTTTGTTGGGACGATGGAAATTCCACGCAAAGAACGATATCCATATACGTGTTCATATCGCACTTAGGTATAATGATCAAAACGAATCCACATTTCTGACTATAGGTGAAGCCTAAAATGGACCCTCCTCCCCTAGCACCCCGAAACAATGGTGCGTACACAGACCAAGATTACCAGATTGCCGAATTTGAAGATTTGAACGATGGAGATGTCATATACGTTCGATGGTCGGTTCAACATCAACGAGCGTATATGTATTCAACTCTTGACCGTCCAACCCAGTGGGTACATGATTGGACGATCAGGAAGACGGTTGAAATAGGTATGGGACCGAATCTGCGCCCCCGACTGGCTTTCGACGCATACGATATCGAGGGTAATTTCGTGATTATTCATCGGGAACTTCCCGATGCGGACGGTGATCCTACTATGGTAACACTGGATGCGGATTATGAGCACGATGAGGTAGAGAAGTATCTGGATCATAAAATAGAATCGTATGCGGCCAACAAGATCATGTTCATGTTCAGTGTTCGTTAGGTCTAGTTGAAACACCGAATTTCAGACACTCCACCAGGAACTGGGGTAACGGACGGAGTGCACTTTCCTCCGCCTCCACCGGCGCCAGCACTAATACCTTTACCAGCCGAGCTCGTCGCCGAAGCTGGACCCGATTTGGCGAGTGTTTTAGCCTCTCCGTAGATATACTTATGGAGCCAGTATGCTGGATTTGGAATGGTCTGGGGAACCTCGACTGTGGTCCCTCCCTTTTTCATGTCATCGATCACAAATTGCTGCTGCGTCCCCTTCGGCCAATCCGCAGGGACAGGGGGTCTTGAATTTTCCTTCAAAATCTTGACTGACATATCAACGAATTCGGGAAGTGTGGGCGCCGAGGACTGCTGACGAACAGCATACCCAAGGGGAGCGATAAAAGGTTTGTTAGCCATTGTCAAATAAACTAGTATAATAAGGTCCGTTATATCGCCGTCGGGTGTTTGGGCTTGTTTCGCCATGCTGTATGGCAGTAGCGGTATGACGTTAGCTTTTAGAAACTTAACTACGGATTTGACGCTCTGCGGGGCAGCTTGTAGGATATTGGTTCCAACCTGGGGATATTTTATGTTGTTTTTATCAGCATCTGTCCGGCCCTTAATAAATGTAGCCTCTAACGCATCCAGCTCTGCCTCCGAGGGGAGAGGGTTCACCGATGTAAACGTCTCACGGGTAGACTGGAACAGGGCGTATACGAGGAGTAGAATAGCGGCAGCGATCCCAGCATAAACTATATACTTCGAGATCTTCTTCATATTGTTCTTTAAATAAGGTAATATAATAATGAACCCTGAACCCCCTGTCGCAAGGGAAAAGCGGATCCACAAGTATATTGAAGCTTTGGAGAAAGCTCGGGCATTGCGCAAAAAGGGGAAGAAGTATACCCACAAACACGGCTTCTCCGACAACCCTACACCTACGGAAATAGCTATCATGAACGATCGGATAAAACACGGTTGGTCCAAATCCAAGCCTGGGGGGACTCACAGGCGGAGATACAAGGAGTCGGGGACGACCAAGCCACGCACAAGGTCGGTGCGGAATTCACGCAAGACTTCCAAGACCTCCAGGGTTTTCGTATAAGTCGCCAAGGTCACCCACTCGTCCACGATATTGGCAGTCTTCAAGATCGCCTTCATGAAATTGCCCTCATACACTTCATACTCCGCACACAAGACCCCCATCTCATCACCTTCCATCCAGCGGTAGACGATCTCGGGCCAGTAGTTGTGCACCTTCCAATACTCCGGTCGGCTCTTAGGGTTCTCGTGGTCATACAGATCCTGGGCAATGACGTGCACCGCCAAGAGCGCACTCTTCAGCGTATCGGGAACTCGCAGGCACGATACAGTAATGGGGTCCTCCGTCTTCTCGCCCTCCACGAAACACGACAGCAGCGCAATAAGTTCTGAGCGGGGGAGGTTGAATCCTCGCCCAAACATCTTGGACATCACCAGAGGATTACCCTCGTTGATCTCTGAAGCCATGACTCCCGTCTCTGTGAGCGTCTCGCCGTCCGCATACCCCAGTCTCTGGAGATTGACCAGGAAGGGGACCTCAATCTTCGTGGCCGCCTCGATCTTTTCTTCCAGTCTCGCAATCTTCTCCCTATTCTTCTTGAACTCCTTGAAATCCTGCCACCCCTTCTCCCACTTGGGACCCACATGCTTGTTCTTCCAGCTATCAAGCAATCCCTGCACCCGTTTCCGCTCAGCGTTCTGCGTCGCCCGAATCTGCGTCTCATACATCTCACGCAGTTCAAACACCGCCACGTCCAGACCCGTATACTTCCCCTGTAGTTCACGGACCTCTGCCTTGTGTAGATCCAACTCACGCTGACGCTGATCGTGCCAGTACGACTTCTCCATCATCCCCATCCATCCCGTGGTCCCATTCTGTAGACATTTCAGGAGGAAATCGTAGTGGAAATCCATCCTTGATTCCAGAGACTGCTGCTTCCCCTTCATCATCGTCCGCACATCCTCCAACTCCTCGGGCTTGCGGTCGGGGAGGTAGTAAACAAACCCTCGCACATCCTTCCCACGCCGACCCGCCCGACCCGCCATCTGGATATACTCGTCTGTCCTCAGCATCCGCAGCCCGCCCACATCGTCATCATACTTGCGGTAACTCGTGAAGATCACCGTCTTGGTCGGCATATTGATTCCCACTGCAAACGTCTCCGTCGCAAACAGAAGCTTGAGATGCCCGCCGGCAAACAGCATCTCCACGATCTCCTTGAGCATCGGGAGCATTCCGCTGTGATGGAACGCCACGCCCTTCATCAGGAGATCCATGAGCGTATGATACTGCGGGAGCATCTTGAGCTCGGGGTATCTGGACAAGTGGAAGTTCACCCGGTGCTTGATCACCGCACCCTCGGACGCATCAATGAGGGTGGATGTCACCTTGGACGCATACGCCTCGCAGTTCTTGCGGGAGAACACGAAGAACATAGCAGGAAGTTTGTTCTCTTCCCGAAGAGTGTCCACCATTTCGTTCATCTGGTGGAGAAATCCGTTAGAACGGATCTCACGGGCCACAACAGGATCACCAGCAACCCGAGCTTTCACTGCATCAGAATGTTTCCTATTCGCATCATCGACGCCCTTGAGATACCGAAGATACTCAGCATAGGCCTGGCCATTGAACTGGTCCTTCTCGTCCATGAGCAGCTTTTCCCGAACCCGGTGCTCAAGCGGAACCACCCGGTATTGTGTCGAGATAAGATGTGTCGGAACCTGCTTCATTTCACCGATCCACTGAGCAAAGACGTCTGGACTTTCAATTGTCGCGGAAAGCAGGACGAGCCGAATACGGGGTGGCAGGAGAATCAGGCAC
>Ga0209088_10002770_pt1 | contig 10594 bp, 8 predicted proteins | sample S_140625_EF_Meta_FD_187324 | JGI IMG/M metagenome (GOLD analysis project Ga0209088, IMG submission 187324) | Freshwater microbial communities from Lake Simoncouche, Canada to study carbon cycling - S_140625_EF_MetaG (SPAdes) (version 2) | ecosystem: Environmental > Aquatic > Freshwater > Lake ...
CGACATGATCCAATCTTGTTCACGAATTCACGTAGGGCTTTGACACATGCTGGTGCTCAACCACCCATGAACCATCGACCTTTCTCAAGCAGAATGTCGCCCGCACCAAGTCATGAAACGTTCTCCCGTCAGGCAACGTGCCACCGCAGCATATGAAGCTAAGGGCGAAAGCGACATCGTTACCGGCAGTGATGGTCAGATTCACAAGATTGAATACAGCTTCCCCCTGCGTATCTGGGTGCCACTCATCCCAACTGCGCCTGTATACTTCGGCACCTTCATACTTTATTGGAGGCAAAGCATCGAAGATCACCAAGTCTGCTGAGTGGTGCTTCAGGATTTCGTCCCTTCTGCTTAGCCTCGTTGCCGCAGCCCATTCTTCGAGCACGGCGCGAACCTCGTCATCAGCTGTTGGCATCGTTGGTTCTGAAGCTGGGTGCCCAGCCAAGCATGATGGGCGCCTTCGCTTAACATCCCAATCCTTGCCACAGTCTCCAGTGCCGACCTCGTCCTTGGTAATTGCCTAGCAAAAAGGGCCGATCTGCAGAGCTTTGGCGCAATGTGGGACACTTGGGGAGCTTGTGGATGCCATATTAAAGCCTCGGCTGATTCCACCCTTTCCCATCCATCGGCAAGACCTTTAGATAGCACAATCCCGAAAGCGATCGAGCCGCTCCACTTCCGCTGTGCTAGCGCCATTGAAGAAATCGATCCAGACCGAGGAATCGACGACGATCACAGCCTTTGCTGCTCCCGATCAGCTGGACCGCCCTGAATGGGTCATCTGTGGATGGGGCAGTGCTGGTGATGTGCCCGCTACCGCTCGATTCGCCTTGGACGCCTAGCGCTGTCGATCAGCAGGTTCTGCAGGAGCTCACTGCTGCACAGCAGCAGGTGGGCCATGGCTGCAGCGGTGATCCGGGGTTCGGCCACCCAGTCACCGCGGCTGTGGGCCAGGGTGGCGCGGAGTTCCGTGATCTCCCGGCCAATGTTGGCCGCCATCATGGCGGTGCTTTCGCGGGGGGCGGAGCGGGGCGGCTTCTGCATGACTTCCACTCTGTTGGCTAAGACAGTTTGTCCCGCTTCAGATCAGTTGGGGCGGCTGTCTCCAGATCGGCAGGGTATGCAGGACCAATTCAACCGCCTCGCGTTTGCTGAGAGCACCGGAGGGGACTGGCTAGGTTATGGGCCCTGGGTCCAGGCCTGGTCATGGCACTACACGGCGATCTCGGTTGGGCAGGCTGAATTGGAGTGGGCCAATTCCACGAGCGGTTCACCATGTCTGGGTTTTTTGCGACACCCGGATCCAGGTGGCATTCCTATTGGAGAACTTGGAAGACGGCGTGTCCTTCGCTGATTAAAAGTCAGGTCAAGTCGCCAATTCCGGGCTGCTCGCAGTCATGGTGCGAAGCTTCGCTATTTCATGGGTCACTGCGGCAAACCCAGCACTTAGCGAATGGTGGCCGTGGTGCCCAAGCAAGTTCTGGTCCAGAGTGCGCAACGTTGGCAGCAACGCTGCACAGGGCAACCATAGCGGTGTTTATCCTCTTGGATTTGGGTGTCTCGAAGCCGGTGCCAGCGTCTAATGCACCAACGGTACTCGCCGATTGTTCACCTGGAAGGGTGGCAAACGATGTGATTATAGACATTGGGGGGTGGCCTACATTGGTCAATAATGTACCAAGTTGTTCTATTGAAAATGGGCAAGACTTGATTTTAAAAAGTCTAATGATAGAGGAAGATCTTAACTTTATGCTTCCTCTTTTCACATTGATTCCGAGGAATCTGAAAGGTTAAGATCGTTTTGGATTTTAGATTAGGTGTTATGGTTGGAGTCTTGACAAAAACAACGCAGCCAAGCCAAGGAGGTTGAGTCATTGGACAAAGGCAACATGCCGGGAAATGGAGCAGCAATTATTGCCGCGTTTATCGTTGCAATAATTCTACTTCTGGCTATACCAAAAGCAGTTCTTATTGCAGTTGGCTTGCTAACAATAGCTGGCTTTATCGTTTATTTATTTAATAAATCTAAGACAAAAGATTCAATCAGCGGTAGGACCCAAGCCGCACAGAAGCCGCTACCTCGGCCCGCACGAACAGCGAAGCCACCAACTCCAGCACCAACAGCAGCAGCGCCACCACCAGCGCCACCCGCACCAGCCGCGCGATCCGCACCACCGCCGCCACCTCCACCTCCACCACCGCCACCGCCACCGCCACCGCCTGCACCTATTCAACAAACCTCAAGCCCATCAAATCAGAAGACACCTGTACAAAATGACGCTAACGAAAGTAGAGAAGTAGCATCTATCTCAGCGGACTTTTTAACTGGGGACAAACCATTATTCGCAGAATCTTTACAGATTGAGAACGCTGCTTCAAAAGAGAAGCCTGGCTCAGTGGAAACTAGGCAATATATTAGTCAAAAAGCAGACACGCCTACTCCGCCAGCCCACACAAAGGATGAGAATAAGGAACCAGTAAGTGTCGCACATGTCCAGCCACCTACATCGGTCACCTTCAAAGTGCCTAGAGCACCACAAGGATATGGAAAAGGTGTATGGGTTCCTTTTGGAGAGTCAGTCACAATCAAGAATATAAGCATATCGGGCGGAATGATTTATGTTGGTACAAATTTAGAAGGTAAACATGGAATTAATGAGCCTTGCCTTATTGATCCGACAAAACCGGTTGCACAGCAGGGCGACTACACCGTAAGACAAATTGGCTATTGGCCCAGTTACTCAGATATCTCTTCAACTGCTCGTCGTGCGTACCTAAACTGGCTTTCTGATGGACGCAAGGATCCTGAGGCTGATATAGGCTTTGTATTCTTATTCTTCTATGGGCTTGAGCGTCGTGCGTTCGTCGATACCATAAGTGATAAGTCGACACAAGAAGACCTTCCTATTATAGCGGCCGAACTATATCGGTTGCTTTCTATCTATGGCGGCAAGTCAAATTCATTCTCTGGCTATGCAAAAGAGTTTCTAGACTGGATAACGCTCCATTCATTCCCCACAAGACTCTATGAGCAGCCACTGCCAGTACTGAGTAAATCATTTCAGCTACCTCTTCAGGTACGCCTTGCACTTGGACAAGCAGCGATGGACGGCAAACCAGTGCCACCTAGCCTTGCGTTGGGTTGGGTCAAACTAGAGCCGAACATTACCTTGCGGACGCCAGCGACTCGCTGTCCTCAGGAGTTTGATCAGCTTTTTCAGGTGAAATACACTGAACTTTTTAATCAAGGCCTTGTCCTTCCTCGGAATAAAACTAAGCTAAAACTTATTTATCGTCCTGCTTCTGCTGGATTATACGCCAGAGATTCCCTGGTCAAAGTCTTAGATGATGTTCCGGATGTTACCGTGCTTACCGCACCAATCAAAAAGCTTCAAATTCTTGTAGAAGCAGTTACAAAAGAACTTGAGCCATTCAGCAAGCTGGTAGCCAAAAATCCGACGGCAAGGGGTAAGTTTGAAGGGCTTCTTCGACTACCCACATCCATTTGGCCTGAAAGTTCTTATCAGAAACTTTTGAATCTTAAGGAGAGGGTTGGAGAAGGAATGCTAACGATGAAGTATGAGGACGCGCTCTACTCATTGTTTGAAGAGTCCTCGACAAGTAATGACTACATAGTGGCTCTAGCGCGCACCCTTGAGTCTGTTGGCCTAGGCATCGAGCCCAACGTTCTTATTGGGGCAAAGCTCCAAAAGCTGGACGATCATATTGTTATCTTTGTAATGCCTACATCGGAAGCAGCTACGAGTACAGATGGGCCTTTCTTGGTCGCTGAGCTAACCTTACAACTCGCATCTGCAGTAGCTGCAGCCGATGGTGAGTTCAGCATTGGGGAAACCATCCATCTGCGTGAGCAAGTATACTCTTGGGTACAATTGACCAAAGCGCAAAAGCGACGACTTCTGGCTCACGTAGAGTTACTCTCATTCAATCCCGTATCATTCACACGACTCAAAAAAAAGATTGAAAAGTTTACCATTGATGAAAGAGAGATGATCGCTGAGTCGATGGCAAGAGTCGCTCTTGTAGATGGAGATGCTTCGCCTGATTCAATTAGGGTTCTTGAAAAGATTTATAAGGTTCTGGACGTAAGCACGTCCAAAGTATTTTCTAATTTACACGGTGTTGCATCAGGTTCAGAGGCATCCAAACCACAAGCCTCTGATACAGTAGGTCAGGTGGGTAGTTTTATTCTTAATCGCGGGCTCATTGCTGCTCGACAAGCGGATACCGATAAGGTCCAGGCTCTGCTAGCGGATATCTTTAGCGACGCTGATGAGCCCGCAGCGGAGATAGTACAAGAAGCCCCGCATATCTCTACTAGACCTAATAGTGCATCCAGCGGGTTGCTGTTGGGACTTGATCAAGCTCATTCCACTTTTTTACGTAGGATTATAGTCAGGCATGAGTGGAGCCGAGAAGACTTGCTTCATGTGGCTGCAGAACTTGACCTAATGCTTGACGGGGCGTTAGAATATATAAATGATGCGGCGTATGATGCCTTCAACATGCCGTTCATTGAAAGTAACGACCCACTAGTGATCAATCCTGAGATCCTAAGTATGCTCATCACATGAATCCAACAATCCGCCCCAAGGACCGTGACACAGTTCTTCAAGCTTTGCGCGCAGGCGTTGTGCCTAGGACTGGCCAACATCTGATACAGGTAGGACGCAACAGCGAGATTAATTCTCTCGTCACAGATATCGACCGTACTGCTGATGGTGGATCAGCATTCCGATTGATCATAGGTGAGTACGGGTCGGGGAAGACTTTCTTTCTGAATCTAGTGCGTTCGGTGGCAATGGAGAAAAAGCTTGTTGTTGCGTACGCCGACCTAAATCCTGATCGTCGACTCCAAGCCAGCGGGGGCCAAGCCCGGTCTCTGTTTGCCGAACTCATGCGTAGCCTCTCTACCCGCACAAAACCAGACGGTGGAGCACTTGCCGGGCTCGTAGAGAAGTTCATTTCCACAGCGAGGCTCGAAGCCAAAACCAATGGACAGAGCACTGAAGACATCTTGAGTCAGAAACTTGATCAGTTAACTGAACTGGTCAATGGCTATGACTTTGCAGATGTAATTGCCGCCTACTGCCGTGGGTTTGAAGAAGGTAACGAGCAACTCAAAACTGACGCGATCAGGTGGCTTCGAGGTGAGTTTGCTACCAAGACCGATGCTAAGAAGGCACTCGGTGTCCGTACAATTGTCGATGACGCCACGATTTATGATCAGCTGAAGTTGATGGCACGTTTTGTACGCCTTGCTGGTTTTGCTGGATTGCTGGTTGGCCTGGACGAAATGGTAAACCTGTATAAATTGGCGAATACGCAAGCTCGTAACTCAAATTACGAGCAGATACTGCGTATCCTTAACGACTCCCTCCAAGGTGATTCAGTCGGACTAGGTTTTATCTTGAGTGGTACACCTGAGTTCCTCTTGGATACGCGTCGGGGGCTTTATAGCTACCCTGCCCTACAGAGTCGACTGGCGCAGAATGCCTTCGCGAAGAATGGCCTGGTGGATTTCAGCGGACCAGTGCTACGACTCTCCAGTCTTACCCAAGAAGACTTCTTTATCTTACTTCAGAAGGTCCTCGACCTCTATGCTTTTGGCGATAAAGATAAATACTTATTACCTGACCAAGGAGTTGAGAGCTTTATGGAGCATTGCCACAAGCGTATAGGCGAGGCCTATTTCCGAACACCAAGAACAACCATAACGGCATTCATTAATCTCCTCGCAGTCTTGGATCAAAATCCAGATGCTACCTGGGCGCAGTTGGTCGGCTCAGTTGAAGTACTTTCTGATACAGGTGGTGCATCTGACCAAGAAGTGTTACCTGATGACAGTGATGAGTTTGCCTCATTTAAGCTCTGACCAACTGTATCAAGCGGTGGCCTAAATGTCTGAGTCCAGTTCCTTTTTGATGCTAGATGAACGCATACAGCAGTTTGTTTGGGCAGAAGGCTGGGAAGACCTACGAGATGCGCAAGAACTGGCTATTCCACCCATAATCAACTGTGGCCGTGACGTAATTGTTGCGGCAGCGACGGCTGCCGGTAAGACAGAAGCGGCTTTTCTGCCAGCACTCACGGTTTTGATGAAGAGTAATAAACCTGGTTTAGTTGTCTATATTAGCCCACTTAAAGCTCTGATCAATGATCAGTTTGCTCGACTTGAACGACTTTGCGAGCAGCTAGAAATCTCGGTGTGGCCTTGGCATGGTGACATCTCCGCAGCTTCCAAAAAGCGCTTTCTGGAAGTACGAGAAGGTGTGCTACTAATCACTCCTGAGTCTCTTGAAGCGCTGATGTGTAATAGAGGTAACTCAATCTCAGGAATATTTCAGCACCTCCGTTTTTTTGTGATTGACGAGCTGCATGCCTTCATCGGTTCCGAACGAGGCAAGCAGCTTCAATCCCTTTTGCATCGAGTAGAGAATGTAATTCACAGACCCGTACCGCGCATCGGACTATCTGCGACGCTTGGAGACATGAGATTAGCCTCCGACTTCTTGCGACCAGGCAGAGGTAATCATGTGGTATTGGTGGAGTCGAAAACGACAAGTGGAGAGATCAAAATTCTAGTCAAAGGTTTTGAAGAACCCCTGGTTATTCGACAAGATGATATTGATGAAAAGCCACAGCCAACCACACCCTTGCAAGTTACTGCCCAACTCTTCATGGCACTCCGCGGTTCTAATAATCTTGTATTTCCTAACTCACGAGCTGGAGTTGAACAATATACTCATCTGCTGAATATGATGTGTAACGACCATTTAGTGCCAATGGAGTTTTGGCCTCACCACGGTAACCTATCCAAAGAAATCCGTGTAGAGACGGAAACTGCACTCAAGCAGAAGGAATTGCCTGCCACAGGTATTTGTACGAATACTCTTGAACTTGGTATTGATATTGGTGCTGTAAAAAGCGTCGCTCAGATTGGGCCACCGCCGACGGTGGCAAGTCTCCGACAAAGGCTTGGTCGATCAGGACGCAGAAAGGGTGAAGCGGCCATCCTGCGAGGATATTGCATTGAAGACGCTATTGGAGGGGAAACGTCAATTTCTACTGAGTTAAGGCTTCAATTTCTCAAGATGACAGCAATGATTTCTTTGCTCTTGGAGGGTTGGTTTGAACCTCCGATTGTAAAAGGTGCACATCTTTCGACACTAATTCAGCAGATTTTGTCATTTATCGCTCAGAATGGTGGTTCGTCAATTCAAGAACTCTACGCCTTGTTTTGTGGGCCATCTGCTCCATTTTCAGGATTATCTAAGGTTGATTTCAAGGCACTAATTTGTCACTTGGGTGAGAAAAAGCTTTTGATTCAAGATTCGGCTGGGACACTGCTTCACGGTACATCAGGCGAAAAGTATGTAAATCACTATACATTCTATTCAGCCTTTGTTACTGACGAAGAATTTCGAATCATCTGTGGTGGTCGCACTTTGGGGACTCTGCCTGTATCTCAGGTTTTAAATGTCGGCCAACGTATCCTGTTTGCGGGTAAAACTTGGATTATTGACGAAGTTGACGAGCAACAACATTCAATTGTAGTCATGCCGGCACGTGGAGGTACTCCGCCATTGTTTTCGGGTGGTTCTGGACGAACTAATACTCAGGTACGACTTCGTATGCGACAACTGCTGGAGGATACCGATATCCCAGTTTACCTCGATGATGTCGCTAAGCGGTTTTTAGCAGAAGCCCGTAGCAATTATGCAAGGCATAATCTTTCTCATGAAGTAATATTTGATCAAGGAGATACTCTTCTTCTGTTGACTTGGCTCGGTGATGCCGCAAATGAAGCCATTGCATGCTTGCTTAGCTGCCACGGTTTTCCTGCAAATGCAGCTGGGCCTGGTGTTGAAGTGCGCAAGGGGCAGCGTTCTATTCGAGAATTATTTAAAGCACTACGTGATTTGGCAACTGAGGATGTACCTGACCTGAGCATTCTTTTGGCAGATGCAAAAAACTTACTGCGAGAGAAGTGGGATTGGGCCCTGCCCGACTGGCTGCTTCGTAAAGCATATGCAAGTCTCTATCTTGATTTTGATGAGGGTATGGCTTGGATTAAGGGCCTAAAGTCTGTATCTACCTGAACTACAGACCAGAAGCGAAGTCACAGGTATTTACGCATCACTCAGAGTTATTTAGGGCGACCTTAGAGCGGGCCGATCGAAATGTGTCTTAATGAAACCTTCGAACGCTCATGGGCTGAAGCGAGTAGTATTCTAGATAATGTAGGCGCCTTACGCTCCCCTCTTCTGTATGTTCATGCTAGGTATCGCGTATCTCAGCTTATTATGGTGCGCGCCCACAATGCGGACAAACTGAGTCGCGATTACCCGTTGAATGGCGTTCGCGCTCCTCAGAGAAGCCCGACGCCAAGATGCCCGCCGGCAAAGCGAAGAATGCGATACCGAGTACGGCGATAACCGATCCCAACAATTTGCCAAGCGGAGTCTGCGGATATACATCACCGTATCCGACCGTGGTGAATGTTGCGACACCCCACCACATCGCTGCAGGAATGCTCGCAAATGCCACCGGTTGGACGTCGCGTTCGACGTAATACATCAGGCTGGAGGCGAGCACGAGCATCACGAGCAACACGATCAGGGCCGCCGCAAGATCAGGCCACTTCCTCTTAAAGACACGGGCGACGAGTGACATTGAGGTGGAGTAGCGCCCCAGTTTCAGCACCCTTAAGAGGCGGAGGAGTCGCAAGATTCTCAAGAACCTGAGATCAAGCGGCAGCCAGGCAATATAGAACGGGGCGAACGACATGAAGTCAATAATGACCATTGGGTTGAGCGCGTACTTCAAGCGACCAATAAACGGTCTGCTATAGCGTGAATGCACGGTGCACGTCCACAGCCGCAAGACATATTCGATCGTAAAGATCGCGACTGAGAACACCTCGAAGGCCAGAAAGAACCGGGCGTACGCCAACTCGATGGCTTCGACGCTCGCGATGATGACTGCAAGAACGTTCAGAACGATCAGTATGGCCAGGCTCTTGTCGTACCAGTCGACCAGGGGCGAGCGGGTTGCCGGGTCATACGTGACTTCGAGCAGATCCCATATTCTGTGCTTCGCACCCATCAAGCCACCTCACCAATGATCTAAGCATAATGCTGGCCATCACCTGGCCGCAGAAAGTTATGAGCAGATCAGATCCGCTTGCGGTGGCGGCTCAGGTGAGTGGCTGTGTCAGGTATATGGAGTGTACATGTCGAAGCGGAAGTGCCGATAGCATATTATTGGCGCATTAGATATACAAGCAAATTTGCTGGAAGTAAGAAAGCAATTGCTGCTATCCCAGCGCATCCTCCGGGCTCAGGCTGCTTTCCAATCGGATTCGTCTTCTGCTTCTGACGGGGTTCATCAATCGGCCTCGAAGTGTCTTCAATGCCGGGCCTGGCGCTGAGTAGGCGACTTGCTTCGTTAAAGCCTATTGTTCGAGTACTCCCTCCGCTAGAAGTACTGCCGTCTGGAGTTGACCATTCTCCGAATCTGATTAGGTTCCGCCCCTCATAACGCTTGATTGAGCTTACTGCCTTTTCATCCTTTGCTAGCTCTTGAGCAACTTTAAGAATGACCGGATCAAATGGCGAATCAATCGGAGCGCCAACTGCCCCATTTACTAGTTGACGGTACACCCTAAAAGTAAACCATTGGAGCATTTCGGGCTGCCGCATCGGATGCTTTAAGGTATTCCAAATCCCGTCAAAAAGAAGCTTCTTGCCGACGTACTTCGTTGGTTCAAGTCCAAAACCTTCAGCGAATGCTCTGTGGCGTTCGGTTGAAGGCTTATCACCTGTAGTTCTCAAGGAGATCGGATCACTTATCTCGTCCTTGGAAATCCCATCAGGAATCACTATCCCAAGATCGGCCGCATACGCAAGCTGCCGTTCGGTTGCTGGCTGTATAGCAATCTCTTCGACACTATTAACAACAATACCATCCTTCTCCGCCTGGAATTGTGCCTGTAAAGCGCTTTTGGCGAGATACTGCCTATTTCTAGCTTTACCAGACTCAGCAGTCTTGCCCTTAACCCTGAAAAACGGCACGGCTTTGGCTCCCATCATACCTAACGCTGCCCCTGAGTGGCAGGCAAGGAGCTTGGGGTGGCGAAGCTGAAAACTGATGGTTGCCTGTCCACTCGAAGGGCTTGTTCGAAGTGTCGCCTTCCAACAGGAAATGTCTGCAGACTTTAGCTGCACAAGCAACACTCATGCAACCTCAGCGACATCTTCAACAATTGCGCTCTCTTTCACAGATGCGCTCAATTGGAGGCCCAAGGCTGAGATGACCTTCAAGATCGTGTCAAAACTTGGGCTCCGATCACCTGAGAGTGCCTTATACAGACTTTCCCGCGACAGTCCTGTCTCGCGTGCAACCTGGGTCATCCCCTTGGCACGAGCAATATCTCCCAATGCCTTGGCGATGAAGCCAGCATCCCCGTCTGATTCCTGAATACAGGCCTCCAGATAGGCAGCCATCTCTTCAGGAGTCTCCAGGAACTCGGCAACGTCATAGGGTGCCGTCTTCGTCTCCATCATTC
>Ga0209088_10002773_pt1 | contig 10591 bp, 13 predicted proteins | sample S_140625_EF_Meta_FD_187324 | JGI IMG/M metagenome (GOLD analysis project Ga0209088, IMG submission 187324) | Freshwater microbial communities from Lake Simoncouche, Canada to study carbon cycling - S_140625_EF_MetaG (SPAdes) (version 2) | ecosystem: Environmental > Aquatic > Freshwater > Lake ...
GCCCTAGGAAACCTAGCCCGGTTGGACCTTTCTTGAACTTGACCTTGAAGCTAGGGGTCTCATCCAGGCTGAACATGGAAGTTGAACCTTTGAGCCTGATAGTTATGTCTTGGACTCCGCTGGTTCGGCCATCGACACTCAGGATTAGGGTGCCTGGCACATAGACCTTGAAGGTTGCTGAGTTACTCAGCGATGCCACTGATTCAGCCGGTAAAGAAAGCTCAGCTTTGAGCACTTTTAGCGGGTTATAGATGTCTGTGAGCTTCAAAGGGCTGGCAGCCTGAGCAGGGGATGAGAGTATGCCTAATAAGACCACAGGGGCTAGAAACCCTACTGTGAGCCTTCTAAATAGTGCCATTTTGTCCATTTGGGCTAGTCTAACCTTGTGACCCCTATTGATTACCCTTTGTTGTTTGCCTCGCTAGGCATTGACCTCGTTTTGTTATTCTTGCTGGCCTATGTCTTCTTCTATAGGAGACATAAGCGCAGAGATGTCTTTGTGGCCATCTCCTTGATCAACATCACCCTCTATGTCTTAGGTGGCGCTCTGGGTACCTTCACCATTTCCCTTGGTGTTGGCTTTGCCTTGTTCAGTGTTATTTCTATCTTCAGACTCAGGTCCGAGACCCTGGGTTGGAATGAGATTGTCTATCTTCTAGTTGCCTTGGCTATGGGCCTAAACCTAGGACTACCGGCATATGACCTAGGCGTCCAGAGCATGTATGCAGTGGTACTAGTTGTCGCTGTTTATGTTGTTGATCACCCTAGAATCCTCAAATCTAAATCGACCCAGAGGTTCTCACTTTCAACTGATTACATCGAGATTGAACCGGTAGCTCTAAAGACCAAAGTTGAGGCTCAGCTAGGTCACGCAGTTCAATCAATCAAGGTGCGTGCAGTGACTACTACTCCCGCAGGAATGAAACTAGAAATCGAGTCCTAATGGCAAGCAAAGCCCCAAACTCTAAATTCAAGTATGTTCAGCACCCACACGTCGAAGGACGCAAAGCTCACAGAGCTACCAACGCTGATGAAGTCATCGCAAATGCTGAACACATAAGTGTCAACAAAAAGTTGGGTCTTGGCATAACTAAAAGAGTTGGAACGATGTGGGCGGCGTATGCATTCTTTGCACTTACTTTAGTTTCCTTGCCAGCAGTAATTATCAAAGGTGACCCAGTTGGCATAGTTTCTTGGATAGCACAAACCTTCTTGCAGTTAGTTTTACTTCCAATCATTATTGTTGGCCAGAACATTCAAGCAGCAGCAGCTGAAAAAAGAGCCATCATGACTTATGAAGATGCTGCTGCAGTACTAGCTGAATCCATTCAAATTCAAAAACATTTAGATCACCAAGATAAATCTTTAGAGCAGCTAATCAATCGAATTGCAGAGCTCGAAACAAAGCTAAATAAGAAAAAGTAAATGCGTTTAGTTATTGCCGACTGTTCAGTTGACTATGCTGGCAGGCTTATCGCTCACCTGCCAAAAGCTCGAAGACTGCTAATGCTCAAAGGCGATGGCAGCATTCTTATTCACAGTGAAACAGGCTCTTATAAGCCGTTGAACTGGATGAACCCACCTTGCAATTACTCAACCCATGAGCCTGACGAAGAACAACTCGGTAACGGAGTAAAGGAGATTTGGCGGGTTAGCCAAGCAAAGACCGCAGATATCCTTTGGTTGCAGATCTATGAAATACACACGGATATAAACCATGAATTGGGTAAAGACCCAGGACTTATCAAAGATGGTGTTGAGGCTCATCTTCAAGAGTTACTAGCAGCTCAGATAGAACTCATCGGTTCAGGTGCACAGTTAGTCAAACGTGAATACATGACACCGATTGGCCCAGTAGATATTTTGGCTAAAGATAGCAACGGTCAATCAGTTGCAATTGAAATCAAACGCAGAGGCGAGATTGATGGTGTTGAACAACTAACTCGGTATTTAGAACTTATGAATAGAGATGCAGCGCTTAGTCCAGTAAGAGGAATCTTTGCAGCTCAAGAAATAAAACCTCAGGCGAGAACACTTGCAGAAGATCGAGGTATTGAATGTCTCATCCTTGATTATGAACAGATGAGATCTGACTCAGTAGATCCAGACGCTTTATTCTGGTAAACCTGCAACGCGAATAAATTCACGAACAGCAATCACTCGAGCACTGGTCTTAGATTCAGCATCGATACCAGCAGCTGAGATAGCTCTATTAACCAGGTTCTCAACCGCTCGAAGACTTGTTCCTCGGGCATCAGCGATTTGTTGGTTTGACATGCCTTTGGCAATCATTCGCAACACATCCAACTGAATTCTTGAAACGTTTACCAGTGGGTGAGAAGGCTTAAGGTCATCTCTAAATTCAGGACCAACGCGGTCACGCAGAGCAGCTTCGATTGCTGCATTCAAAAGGTTTGGATCAGATAGTCGCTCTTTTAGAAGGTAAGCGGCGTTTTTAGGAATGGACTTCACATCTAAGCCGAAGATTCTTGGCTCAGGAACGTGGGTTAGGAAAACCAAAGCTAGCTCCGGGTGCATCTTGTGCAGGGCAATACCTAAGTCAAGACCGTTAGGTCCAGCACCTAGATCGATGTCCAAAATAACTATGTCTATGTCTTTGCTGTCGGCTATTTTGCGAGCCTCTGCTGCAGATGCAGCAACTTCAACCTTGAAGCCATCGCCTCTTAGCTTGTCCGCTACCAGACCCCTGATAAATGGCTCATCTTCAACTACTAGTACTGACCGCTCGTACATTAATCAACTCTCCCTCAAAGTTTCCTTGGTTTACAACCACTTTGCCAGAAACATGAAGCCAAATGGCAATAATGTTCGTTTTATGGAATACAACAAACTGGCAAGATAGATTAGGTTTCACACCCTAATAAAGACGTCAGGATCACTAAATGTCACTTCAAGACCGCAAAGTATGGCGAGGTTTCGCAAGCGATAATTACGCCGGTGTTCACCCCCGATTATTCGAGGTAATGCAATCGGTCAATGACGGCCATGAGATGGCTTACGGGGATGACTTTGTAACAGCTGAACTAAAAGGGATCTTCAAAGAGACTTTCGGGTCTGATGCTGAAGTATTCCCAGTTTTCAATGGCACTGGAGCAAACGTAATTGCACTAGCCAGTGTTCTCAAGAGATGGGAAGCAGTTATCTGCGCTGAGACCGCTCACATCAACAGTGATGAAGGTGGCGCTCCAGAGAAGATGGCTGGAATAAAACTATGGACCATCCCTACCGTTGATGGAAAACTAACTCCGGAACTTATCAAGCCACATTTATTTGACATCGGCTCTGTGCACAGAGCACAGATTGGTGCGATCAGCATCACTCAGACCACTGAACTTGGAACACTTTATTCAATTGCAGAAATCAAAGCGCTAGCTGAATTTGCTCACGAGAATAATCTCTTCTTACATATGGATGGTGCAAGATTATCTAACGCAGCGGCAGCCTTGGATGTGTCCTTCAAAGCTTTCACAACAGATGCAGGTGTTGACCTGGTTAGTTTTGGCGGCACTAAGATTGGAGCCCTCGCCGCTGAGGCTGTTGTTGTTCTAAACAACAAGACTGTTGAAAGATCAATTCCATTCCTTAGAAAAACTTCAATGCAGTTACCTAGCAAGATGCGTTTTGTGAGTGCGCAGCTAATCGCATTACTAGAAAATGATTTAGCCATCAACAGCGCCAAGCATGCAAATGCGATGGCTAAAGCATTAGATGCTGGAGTGCGAAAGATTGCAGAGAAATCTCACGGAAGAGTAAGCGTTCCGAACCCAACTCAAGCCAATGCTGTCTTTCCTGTGCTGCCGAATGAAATTATCGAAGAATTACAAAAGAAGTACTGGTTCTATGTTTGGGATCACAGAATAGGTCAAGTGCGGTGGATGTGTGCTTGGGATACCAAACCTGAAGATGTTGAAGGGCTTCTAGCGGCTCTCAGTGATGCTCTTGGGGTTTAGGCTTTGCTTATGCAACCAAACAAAATAGCCGTTACCGCTGCCCCAATTGCCCCTGTTCTTGCTGAACGCTGGAGCCCAAGATCTTTTAACAGAGATTACATTCTTAGCCAAGATGAGGCGCTATCTATTCTTGAAGCTGGCCGCTGGGCACCTTCATCTAACAACATTCAACCTTGGCGTTTTGCTTACATAAGCAAAACAGATCCATTACACAAAGAGATCTGTGAGAAGGGTCTTACTGGTTTCAACCAGGCTTGGGCACCTGATGCATCAGCACTGATTGTTGTTACAACAATCATCAACCTGCCAGATGGCAGAGAACACACTGGCCGCAAATACGATGCCGGACTTGCAGCAGCTTTGATGCTGGTGCAGGCACAAGAGCTAGGTCTGCACACCCATCACATCGGTGGAATTGTTCGTGATGAGATCGTAAAGACTCTAAAGCTTGATGAGAACCACGAAGTGTTAGTGGTTATTGCTGTTGGCAAGATAGCTCCTGCTGAGCAGCTTGAAGGTCCAGCCTACGAACGTGAAATTTCCCCTAGAGTTCGTCACACACTTGACGAGATAATTCTGCACGGAAAGCCGTAATTGCAAATAGTTATTCATAGCTCAATCAGCGATCAAATCGTTGGTTGGTTCCCAGACCTTGGATCGAATCTCTTCTATTTAGTGGTTTGGGGTTTGGTTTTTGCAGGTACCGGTTTATTTGTTGGAGCCTTCATTCCTTTTATTACCGGTGATTCTCTAGTCTTCGCTGCTGGCCTCATTGCAGCATCATCGGCAAACAATGTAAACATCTGGGTAATGGCAACTGGTGTTGGCATTGCTGCCTGGCTAGGCGACCAGGTTGGCTTTACTCTTGGCCTTCACTACGGCAGACCATACCTGGATAAACGCAAAGGTAAGTGGATCAAAGCTGGTATTACCAAGAGCGAAAACCTTTTCAAAGCTTGGGGCTGGTGGGCTGTTGTGATTGCCAGATTCATGCCGTGGGCAAGAGTATTTGTTCCTGTTGTTGCCGGTATCGCCAAGATGAACTATTACAAGTTCTTCAGTGCCAACCTAGTTGGAGCACTGGCTTGGGGAACTGGCCTAACGCTTTGTGGTTATTACTCAGCGAGTATCCCGCTAGTGAAGAATGCTTCCTATTTGATTGCAGCGTTCTTTATTGGAGCAAGCTTGATAGCAGGCCTTCGAGTCTGGTTACTAAACCGCAGAAGTGAGTAAACCAAAGCTTGCCCACTCGGGAGATTTCTCTCTCGCAATGAAATCAAGTTCTTGAGCCGCCCAAGAATCAAAGTATTGATCAAACACGTGGCCATCTCTCTCTAACCAGCGAGCTCTTCTAATCTCTTCTGCAACATCTAACCAAACAGTTAAGTTGGCAACGCTAGCTGTATATCTATTCAAAGAACCACAGCCTTCAATAATCAGCGGTGTTCCACCGGAGAATTCACGCCAGCGTTCACGCTGGTTTGTTTCCCAGTTGAATTCCTGCCAAGAGGCAGTCTTGTTAGCTACTAGTGGCATCAAGATGTTTCGCTGCAAATACTCAGCTCCTAAAGCTAAACCACTCCAACCCTCATAGATATCATCCATGGTGATAAGTCTTGGTAAAGATTCACCTTCAATGAACAAGGCATTCTGTAATGCAAGGGCAAGGGTTGATTTCCCAGATCCTGCTCTGCCATCGATAACAACGATTGGAGTATTGACCCCTGAGTCAACTAGCTCAAGAGTGTCTTTAGTAAGACGAGCTAACAGCTCGTCGTAGTCAAGGCTAAGCAATCTTTGGGTTTAGCTTAGGAACGTATTTATAAATGCCATAAAAAATAGGCAACGACAGACCTAGATGAATCAGAGTGAGCCAAAGAGCAGTAGGTAAAGATTTGACTGAAGTAAAAGGTTGCAGTGACCAAATAAGGAAGAGTGTGTAGCCAAAGATAAGAACATAGAGTCTTGGACGACCTAGGAAGACTGAGATATTGATAACCACGAAAGACATCAAACAAACACCCAATGCTGCACCAACCATATCTGCAAGGCCAAGTCTTGATTCAAAGGTATCTCCCAATCGGAACACCAAGAATTTCTCACCGGTAACTAGCGCTAAACCTGTAAGGGCAGCAACTGCAGCTAGAGCCACCCCATAGGTAAGCCCAAGAGGAGCTAAGAGATTTTGGATCTTTACTTTTCTAGCCATAGGGCAAGCCTACTTTTTAGAAGCCTTCAATCAGAACATCTGGATGCTTGTCGAAACGGTAACCTTCACCACGAACGGTTCGAACGATGTCTTCATATCCTTGGATCTTGGCTCTTAGTCTTCTGACGTGAACATCAATGGTTCTGCCAACAACTTCAGGACCTTCTTCGGAATCCCAGAGAGTGTCAATCAGTTCATCTCTTGAGATGTTGCTGCCCTGGTTTTCAACTAGGTGCTTTAGTAAGTCGAATTCCTTCTCTGTCAGCTCAGCGTTGAGACCATCCAGGAAGACCTTACGTCTTTGCAGGTCAATGACAACGCCTTTAGCAGCATCCTCATCGTTCTTCTCGGATAAGCGCTCAAGGGCACGAGGATCGGCTAGAGCAGTTCTAACCACATCGACATTTCGACCACCAGAACCAGCCCTGGCCAATGCCACGGCCGCATATGACTCAGCGGCTAAGCCAGGTGCTATCTGTTCGAGTGTATTTCTTAGGGCAGCAACGATAGCCCCAAGGGAGGTGCCGTTAGCTGAGGCTGTGTGTTCGTCGATGCCAACGTATAAAGCGAAACCACGAGCTTCGGTGTCATTGGCGGAGGTGCGTATAAATGGGTTGATTGCGATTGTCATTTGTAAATTCCTTAGATTGTGTATGCGAATGGGGGTATGCCAAATTTGGCTAGTGCTGGGGTGTTGGTGCCGTAACTCGAAGAGGCTTAGCCTGCTTTTGGGGTGTGAGTTAGCGACACATTCGCATACACATAACAGAACGCATCATCATGACAGGGAACCCTAGGGTCGCCTCCGACATGGTGTTTAGAATTGCGCTGTTAGTCATGTCCTAAACTTTATAGTCTTGACCAACTATTCGTCAAGTTAGACACCTAGGAATCACAGTGAACATCAAGAAAACTATTACCCGGCTAGGGCTTGTGGCTTATCTTGCTGTTTTGATCTCGGCCTCGCTTTGGCCAACCCCGGTTGATGGCGGGGGATTTGTCTGGTTCATAACATCCAATATCTTGAAGTTCTGCCGCAGTGTCTCTTGGCTGAACTGGATCCAATACAACCAGTTGGAAGCGCTAGCTAATGTTGCCCTATACATACCGCTGGGAGCATTCCTGGTTCTAATGCTGCCTAGGGTTCCAGTGCTAATACTGTGCATAACACCACTTGTAGTTTCAGCAGTAGCCGAAGGTTTACAACGCTTTTTTCTACCTGAGCGTTATTCAACCTTGGACGATGTATTACACAACGCCCTAGGTGGGTTTATCGGAGTTGTTATTTCAGCGAGCATTCGCCAGTTGATGCGGTGGAAAGCTTCGGGCCGTTCAACATCACAGGACCGGTAAGTGTTGGTTTACCGGTAATTAGTTCAAGGTTGTCATCATTGATTGGCTCAACTAAATCAATCACAAGCTGCTTACTAGTTCCAGGCAACATCTGAAGATCAAATACCCAGACAGGTCTGTTACGGTCCATACCTGTCATGACAAACTCATCTTCACCATTGACAGTAATCTTTTCAGACTCTGAACCAACAGGTCCATAGACAGTTACCAGTTCACGGTTAGAACCTTTAGGTCGGTATTCACCGAAGGAATCATCTAATCTCATGTCAACATAAGCAGGCAAGCCACTCTTAGGTGCACCGTTGGTCAGATCAATAGTTACTCGGCTTCTTCTGCCCTGGTAGCCAGTGAAGGTGTCGGTATTACAAACACCTAGAAGATACTCAGCTTTTAGTGTTGTGTATGCATCGAGCTTGTTACCACCAGCATTATTCAGTGAAACAAGAACATTAGGGCCAAACTTGTCACTAACGACACCTGCAACAAAGTAACCCACAAACTTATCCTGAGTCTTCTTTTCAGTTGCCCAAGCCATAATGCGATCACCTGTTGCATCGTTAGATGCAGCGCTTAGGAAACCACCTGCGTTGACCTTGCCATTTATTAGACGCTTGAACATCTCAGATGCAAGTTCACCAACGACAGCATCTTTTGCTTGAACGTTAGTGAATTTGGCATAGATGTCTTTAGATAAGAAATCAACAACGTTATTCAAATCAATGGTGTTACCTCTGACGGTTACCGGACCCACCGCACCGGATAGTTCACTAACCACACCTTGGCCAACAAAGAGAACACCGTCAATTTTTTGACCTCGGTGCTGCTGCCAGCCATCGACTAGCAGCTTAGCTGCATACGGGGCATGAGCAGAGGCGTTGATATCACGCCAATCGCTCAAATCCACACCCCAGAGATCTCTAAGTTCTTCAGGGTATGACTTGTAGTTGATTCCACCCATTGCAAGAAGTTTCTTATCAGAGCCATACTCTTCAAGCTTGAGCTTGCCCTTATTGCTGGTAATGATGGCATAGGCACCGGTAATACCACCGGTTCCACGAAGCTCAGCAAGGTTTTGAATAGCAACAAACCATCTCTTCTTACCAGGCTGCTCTAAAACAATGGTGCCAACTTGAACCAGGGGAGTAATCCTGGAACTGGCATTAGCAAGAGATGCAACAGCAGTTTTAGCAGTTGCCATCTTTTCATTTAGACCAAAGTGTAAGGAGGCAGGATCAACATCCTGCAGGTCAACATTTAGTTGCTGAACAGCCTTGTCCATGCTGCTCATGCCATCACGCATAGAAGCAACCAAAGCACTGTCACTTAGAGCGTTCTTACCGATACCTGCTTTTACTAACTGGTTGGCAACGCTAGTGACCTCTTGAGCTGCTTGCAGCACCAATCGGCCATCTGAAGAGACAACAGAAGCCGCGTGAATATCAGCACCAATGATTGGAAGGAAACCAAAGAGTTGAACTAGAGGGTCATGTGCAGAAGAATCAGCCATAGCAATAGCATCAGCTGCCTTGCCAAGACCAACGCTCAGGGTAGCTAGATCTTTGTTGTGTGCTGCGGTTTGTAATTTCTCGACCTCACCCATGGTGTTCTGTAAGGAAACCACCATCAGGATGATTCGAACTATCGCATAAACAATACATAAAACTAATGCCATCACTCCAAGAGCGATGGCATTTCGTTTATTGCTTTGAAGCTTCAAAGCTAACCTTTAGCGAAGAGTTAGAGCCGCTGTTGTTACGCTCTTCTCAATGTAAGTTGCGTTGCCATCCAAAGTCACAACAGCAGTGTATGTTCCTGCAGTGTATGAAGTACCTGAGAAGTTCAAGCTGAAAGTACCATTAGCCAATGTTGAACCAGTAACAGTCTTCACTGTTGAACCGTTTCTCTTTAGAACAGCTGTGATGGCACCACTAGAAACTGAAACAGAACCTGACTTAACAGTTCCTGAAACAGAAACAGTTGGGTTCTTAGAAACGTAAGCACTTGAAGTGCCAAGCTTTGCAACGACGCTGGCAAGTTTTCCAACAGTAATTGACTTAGTCAAAGTAACTGCTGATCCACCTGAACAGGTTGATGAAATTGTGTTTGTGGTAAGAGTGTAAATACCTGCGGTTGAAGGAGTTGAGATGCTTAGAACAGCTGTCTTACCGGTTGCACGAACAACTCCAGTAGCAGTGTCGCCATCAACGCCATCCCATGACAGTGTGATTGAACAGTTCTTCTTTACGCGTGATACAACTACGTTTACGTCTCCACCAGGAACTAATCTGCTCGCTGTTGAAAGACCAAGAGTTGGAGCGCTACCAGCCGGGTAAGCAAAAGCTGGAGCAGATGCAGGGATCGCCAAAGCGAAGATGGCTGAAATAGCTAGAAGTGTTTTTTTCATAGTTCCTCAATGGTAAAGGTGTACTTTGTCAGTTTATAGGACTAATCGGGGCTGCAAAGAAGTTGTGTCCATAAGTTAATCTTGGCTATTCTGGATATGTTCGCATATGCGAACATATCTATCTTTATTGAATAATCACCGTATTTTCGTATAGTTTAGAACTTTGGAGAGGCAGGGAACCTTTGAGACTAAGTGAATACCTATTAGTGGTTCGCAAGCGCTTTGTCTTATTTGCGGCCATCTTTCTAGCCTCTATTTTGGCAGCTTTTGCTGTTACATCCCTGACAACCCCAACATACGAATCAACCACCCGCCTATTCGTATCAACCAGCGGAAACGAGTCCGCAGCCGATCTTTTGACCGGTAACTCCTTCACCCAGCAGCGTGTGAAGTCTTATGCAGATATCGTTACCAGCCCTGCAGTTCTAGATTCCGTAGTTACTGAACTTAGCCTTCCGGACCTTGCTGACAAGCTCGGAGATCGCATAACTGCAACAGTTCCACTGAACACCGTCATTCTTGAAATCACAGTTAGCGATCCTTCTCCTTACCGAGCAGCTAGCATCGCTAACTCGGTTGCTAGCTCTTTAGAGCAGGTTGTGACCAACCTTGAAACTGTTGACCCAACACTTGCCTCCCCTGTGAAACTGAGCG
>Ga0209088_10002776_pt1 | contig 10582 bp, 11 predicted proteins | sample S_140625_EF_Meta_FD_187324 | JGI IMG/M metagenome (GOLD analysis project Ga0209088, IMG submission 187324) | Freshwater microbial communities from Lake Simoncouche, Canada to study carbon cycling - S_140625_EF_MetaG (SPAdes) (version 2) | ecosystem: Environmental > Aquatic > Freshwater > Lake ...
TTAGAGAACATTATACCATTGCCGATGTAAAGCCTCCAGCACATTTAGATCCAATTTTAAGACCTTATCAGGCAAGTGGATTCCAATGGTTGAATTATTTACACGATGTAGGCTGGGGTGGAATCTTAGCAGATGATATGGGATTGGGTAAAACCATTCAAACCTTATCTTTCTTACAACATTTAAAAGAAAAACAAGGTAAGTTGTTGGCTTTGGTGGTTTGTCCAACTACTTTGTTGTTTAACTGGCAAAACGAGTTAAAGAAATTTACGCCAAGTTTGACTTATATGATCCACCATGGAGGTACAAGAAATAAAGCAAAATTAACAGATGGTTCTGTGGAAGTGATCATTACCACTTATGGTACTTTAAGAAGTGATATTAAGAACTTTGTGGAAGTTAAATTTGATTATGTGATTTTGGATGAAAGTCAAGCCATCAAAAATCCAACTAGTAAAGTGACTAAAGCTGCCTGCTTATTAAATGCGGGTAATAAACTTTGTTTAAGTGGTACGCCATTGCAGAACAATACTTTTGATATTTATGCACAAATGAATTTCTTGAATCCTGGCATGTTGGGATCGGTGGAATATTTTAAGCATAATTTCTCTATGCCTATTGATAAGTTTGATGAGAAAGAACAAAAAGAACATCTTCGAAAATTTGTCTTTCCATTTATCTTAAGAAGAACGAAAGAACAAGTAGCAAAGGATTTGCCAGAAAAGCAAGAGATGGTGTTGTACTGTGAGATGGGTGCTGCTCAACGTAAAATTTATGAAGCATACAGAAATGATTATCGTGATAAATTGATGGGTCTGGTGGAGGAAAAAGGTGTTCAAAAAGCACAATTATCTATCTTACAAGGCTTAATGAAATTGCGTCAAATTTGTGATAGCCCAGCGATTATCAAAGATGAATCCTATCCAAACGAGTCGGTTAAATTAGAAGAATTAACGCGTGAGATTTCAGAAAATATTGGAGAACATAAGGCCCTGGTCTTCTCTCAATTCTTGGGTATGCTAGGTTTGATAAGAGCGTCTTTAACTAAGCTTGGCATTGATCATGAATATTTTGACGGAAGTAGCACGATCCAAGAAAGAGAAAAAGCAATTGAACGTTTCCAAAATGATCCTAATTGTCGTGTTTTCTTGATCTCTTTAAAAGCAGGTGGAGTGGGACTTAACTTAACTGCAGCAGATTATGTGTATATCGTAGATCCTTGGTGGAACCCTGCGGTAGAGCAACAAGCCATTGACAGAACGCATCGTATTGGACAAACAAAAAATATTTTTGCTTATCGCATGATTTGTAATGACACGGTGGAAGATAAAATTTTGAAACTACAGGATCGAAAAAGATCTCTAGCAAAAGAATTGATCTCGGATGAAGATGGCTTTATGAAGTCCTTGACCAAAGACGATATCAATTATTTATTTAGTTAATCAAATAGTCATTATTTCATTTCGGCCGCTGCAATATTTGCTTTCGGATTTTTTAAGAATGCCTCCTTACATCCTTCAGAACAAAAGCCTAATACCTTATTGTCATAATGTGCGGTGTCGCTGATGCCTGCAGTAACTGGCATGCCACATGTAGGATCTTTTTTATTAGCTACTAAACTAATATCGTAGCTGATGACTGAATCTTCTGCAGCAGCATTTGAGGTACTATCCATGGTGGCTGTTGCTGTAGCAGGACCATTGCCACAAGCCATTAAAAAAATACTACAACTAACTGCCATCAAGGCTGCGCTCATTTTTATTGTTTTATTCATAATGAAGATTTTTACAAAGTTAGGACTTCCTTTAAATAGGTATTTAATATTGTAAAAAGGAGGGTGTAAAATAGGCCAATCATCATGAACAAGGTTTCAAATAGCGCTATTAGCTGGTAATCGGTGCTTTCCGGGGGTATTTGGCGGTATTTTATGGGGTAAAGAATTCATTATTTATTGGCATTATAAGGGGATTCTGGTGTATTTTTGAGGTCTAAATTTGAATATCGTCAAGATGAAAAAAGCAATATTTTTAGCCTTAGCCACTACAATAACAGTAACAAGCTGGGCACAAACAAAACAAGTGGTTCCAGTGAAGCCTGTTACTGCAGTTAAAAAGGTTGTAACCAACAAAGGGGTTGCAACTAAAGCTACAACCGCGTCCATCCTTTTAAAGAATACAAAGGATAGTGCTTCTTACGCTTTAGGGTATAGAATTATTCAAAGTTTAAAAAGTCAAGGACTTCAAGATGTGAACATTGCGATGTTCAACAAAGGAATGGCTGCTGGTGTCAATGCAAAATCTGCAATTCCAGACAGCTTAATAGATTTATGTATCAAAAACTACCAAGATAAAATGAGTACAGAGAAAATCGCTATCAATCGTGCAGCAGGCGCTGCATTTTTAGCAGAAAATGCAAAAAGACCAGGTGTGGTTCGTTTAAGCAATGGCTTGCAATATGAAGTCATGGTTGCAGGTACAGATACTGCTAAGCCTACTTTAAAAAACACCGTTAAATGTCATTACCATGGCACTTTAATCAACGGTGAAGTATTTGACAGTTCAGTGAATAGAGGTGAGCCAATTAGTTTCCCATTAAACGGGGTGATTAAAGGATGGCAGGAAGCTTTACAGTTGATGACTGTTGGAAGTAAGTGGAAGTTATTCATTCCTTCTGAATTGGCTTATGGCGAACGTTCTGCTGGACCAGTGATTGGACCAGGGTCTACTTTGATATTTGAAGTGGAGTTATTGGGTATACAATAATATTTGTAATACATCATTTATAATACAATACACTTCACATCTACTTGTGGAGTGTATTTTGTTTCATAGCCTTTTCAATATTTATTATGCAAAAGATTTTTGTAGTCATCCTTTTAAGTATCAGCGCATTTGCTTGTACACCCAATAATGTAAAAATTAGTTCGACGATCGGTCAGCAGATCGATAGTGCAGGGATGCAAGGAAGTTTTGCATTGATGGAAAATAGTAGTGAAGCTTTTACAGTATATAATTTATCGGCCTATAAGGATAGTGGGTATGCGCCATTGAATACATTTTTTGCATTACCGATTTTAATTGGTTTTGATCAAGGCCAACTCAATGCGGATACCAATACATGGGTATCACTTGACTCTACTGCGTATTATCAGCAGCTGGTGCAACAAATTGGTAGAACTACTTTGTTGCAAGAAATTGATTCTATTCATTATGGCAAAGGGATTGTGAGTGCAAATATGGAAGGTTTTTGGAAGGATGAATCCTTATTGATCACTGCAGATGAACAACTAGGCTTTATCAAAAGATTGTATTTTAAAGGCTTGCCTTTTCAAAAACGTAGCCAAGAACTTTTTAAAAAAATGATTTTGAAAGAGCAAAACTCTAATTATCAATTAAGTTATTTAGTGGCAACAGATACCGCTCTTGGCAATCAAGCTTGGGTAATTGGGTATGTGGAGGAAAATTTACATCCTTATTTCTTTGTATTGCATACAAATGCATCAGATGGTAAGGACCTTAAAAACAGAAATGTTAATTTATTAAAATCTATATTGGTTAAAGAAGGCTTCTTCAAAGGAGTTCGTTAAATTTAATCTCTATTCATTATTATAAGAAAGCTTTATGCAATACTATTCTGAATCATTGACATCTTATAAACGCATCCAAACAAGACCTGTTAAAGTGGGTAATTTAATAATAGGCGGAGGACATCCAATTCGTGTTCAAACGATGACCACCACAGATACGATGGATACAGAAGCAACTGTTGCTCAAGTTATTCGTTGTATTGAAGCTGGCGCAGAACTGGTTCGTGTAACAGCCCCAAGTAAAAAAGAAGCAGAGAATTTAGCGAATATCAAAGCCATCCTTGATTCAAAAGGATACAATACGCCACTTGTAGCGGATATACACTTCACGCCCAATGCAGCAGAAATGGCTGCAAGAATTGTAGAAAAAGTAAGGGTGAACCCAGGTAATTATGTAGACAAAAAGAAATTTGAACAAATAGATTATACAGATGCGGAATATCTAGAAGAAATTGAACGTATCAGAGAAAGATTTACGCCGCTAGTTTTAATTTGTAAAGAACAGGGCACCGCAATGCGCATTGGTACCAACCATGGTTCATTAAGCGATCGTATCATGAGTCGATATGGTGATACAGCGATTGGTATGGTAGAAAGTGCCATGGAATTTTTGAGAATTGCGAGAAGTTTGGAGTACCACCAAATTATTTTGAGTATGAAATCAAGCAATCCTCAGGTTATGGTACAAGCCTATCGATTATTGATTCAACAAATGCAACAAGAGTTCAATGAATTGTATCCACTGCACTTAGGCGTCACAGAAGCTGGTGATGGAGAAGATGGGAGAATTAAAAGTGCCATTGGTATTGGTACCTTATTAGAAGATGGCATTGGTGATACCATTAGAGTGAGTTTAACAGAAGATCCTGAATTGGAGATTCCGGTATGTTTAGATCTTGTTAAGCGCTATAATGATTTGTCAGAAGTGAACACAGCCATGGTGCCTGAACTAAATCAGTTGCCCTATAGTCCTTTTGAATATACCAGACGTGCAACCACTGCGGTGCGCAATATAGGCGGTAAACAAGTGCCTGTAGTGATCGCAGATTTAAGCCATCTAGCTACAATTAAAACAACAGACTTAGTAGCGATTGGCTATACCTATGATGCAGCGACAGATAAATGGGCGATCTCTGATGCTGCAGCTGATTATGTTTTTATAGGCAACAAACCTTTAGACTTTAACTTGCCTGGAACCCTTAGTATTGTGGCAAGTCCTGCAGTTTGTGCAATGGCAAACAATATTGAAAAATACCATCCAATCATGGATGCTGCTTCTTATATCGCCTTGGATGCAAAACACCCGCAACTTAATTTTGTACAAATAGATTGTTATAGTGATCTTGCACCTATTGCAGATGAATTATTATTACAAATTGCAAAAGATGACGCTGTTGTTTTTTGTTTGAGTAGTCAATGTAACAATGCGATGCAAGCCGTGAGAAGAATGGCTATCAAACTGATGCAATTAGATATTCGCCAACCCATCATTTTAGTGACAGATAGCCAATGGCAAACGACGGACGAACACTTGATTCATTTTGCGATTGAGACAGGTGCATTATTATTAGAAGGGATGGGAGATGGGATTTGTTTAGGTTTGAGTCAAGCTGCATATGATGCAAGTGTCAATGGATCCAATGTTTCTGGCCGTAATTATTTCAACAATGCAAGTATTGAACAATTATTGAATACCACTGCATTCGGTATTTTACAAGCTACTAGAACAAGGATTTCTAAAACAGAATACATTTCTTGTCCAAGTTGTGGAAGAACTTTGTTTGAGCTGCAAGAAACAACAGCAAAAATAAGAGCAGTCACCAATCATTTAAAAGGCTTGAAAATAGCGATCATGGGTTGTATCGTGAATGGTCCTGGAGAAATGGCGGACGCTGATTTTGGTTATGTAGGAAGTGGGGTAGGCAAGATTACTTTATATAAAGGCAAAGAAGTGATGAAGCGTAATATTGACAGCAATGTGGCAGTAGATGAGTTGATTTTATTACTTAAAGAACACCATGCTTGGATTGAGCCAAGTAAATAATCATTTTATGTATTCCATTTTCTACGCTATATTTTATTTAATCTCATTGATCCCCTGGCCTGTTATCTATGTATTAAGTGATGGGGTAGCTTTTTTATTGAGAAAAATTATAAAATATAGGCTGGATGTAGTGCATCATAATTTAGCCATTGCATTTCCAAATAAATCCATCCAAGAGCGCCATCAAATTGCAAAAGAATTTTACCAAAAATTTGCAGACTCGTTTTTTGAGACCATTAAATTGATTTCTATGTCTGATGCAAGTTTTAACAAGCGCTTCACATCTAATGTGGAAGTGCTCAATGACCTATATCCTACAGGTCAAAATGTGCAAATCATGGCTGGACATTTTTTCAATTGGGAATTTGCTAATTGGGGTGCAGCAAAATATGGCAAGTATCCTTTTATTGGGGTCTATATGCCATTAAGCAATCGATTTTTTGATCGTTTGATTTTGGATATGCGTAAAAGATATGGGAGTATCATGATTCCGGCTACGAGTTTCAAAAATCAATTCCACCAATATGCTAATAGTGGAAAATATGCCATGGCGCTTGCTGCGGATCAAAATCCGGGTAATCCTAAATCTGCTTTTTGGGTCCCATTTTTTGGTCAATTGACACCTTTTGTGAAAGGACCAGAGAAAGGCGCTAAATTGAATAATACGGCTCAAGTATTTGTTCATTTTTATAGCACTAAGCGTGGCCATTATCATTCTCATTATGAACTCATGACCACTGTCCCTAATTATTTTAAAGACGGACAATTAACCGCACTGTTTGTAAAAACATTAGAGGATAAAATTAAAAAGGAACCTGCCAATTATTTATGGAGTCACCGTAGATGGCGCTATCCCTATGATGCTGCGACTTATGGACATTTAGTAGTAGAATAATTACGCTTATTCATTTTTTTGAATTTCCTAGATTAGTTATCTAAAAAATTTTCGGAATTAGCATCTTTCTTTGGGGAAGCGACAATGGTGAATTTATTTTTTAAAAATTCTACCGCATCCCATCCATCCTGCACAATTCTAATATTATGAATGCCTTGTTTTTTCAATACGGAGGCTGCTAGCAATAACTGTTTACCTAAATCATCAATAATATAAATATTAAAGTGCTCGTCTAGTTCTGACATCGCACCTGGGTCACCAAATTCAATTAATGGCAGATGGATGGAGTCTTTGATATGGGCTTTTTCATAGACCTCTTCGGTACGAATGTCTAGAATCATTAAGTATTCGTCGAATGGAATATCCATGGCGAGTTCATCCACTTCTACTTCAATGATTAAATCTATTTTTTCTCCAGCAGCTGACCAGGTTGAAAAACCACCTTGTAAATAACCTTTCACTTGGGTATATCCTAGTAATTCAAAACGTTTTATCAAGATCTCTTCTGTGCCTTGGTCACACACTAAAATAATTGGACAATCTTGTTCAATTATTTTTAGCGCATTCAATGTTTTGATTTCGTCTAATGCAACGTGGATGGATCCTGGGATATAACCTTGTAAAAATTCAGCATCAATTCGGGTATCAATAATTTGTACCGATTCATCTTGAGATAAAGATAAAAATTGAGCTAAGCTTAAAACCATATTATCCAACTAATTGTTCTACAAATTGGTTCACTTGTTCAAGACGATGATAGTCCACCATATAAAAAATAAACTTTCCTTCGCGGACAGTGACAACAATACCGGCTCTTCTTAAAATGGCTAAATGCTGTGAGGCAACTGATTGTTCTAATCTAAGTTTTACATAGATTTCTGTTACCGTCATTTTTTGATGCTCGTCAATTAATTTTAAAATTTGTTGACGAAGTTTGTGGTTCAATGCTCTTAAAATCATAGCAGCTTTTTTGCTATGGATTAAATCCACTTTTAATGGTGTGGCACCATTGTCTAATTGTAGCAAGGATAATGATTGATTCATGACAAATTACATATTGGGGGTTATGAATTTTTTTACAGTGCAAAGTTAATGAATATTTAATACATAAATATTTAATAATATGTATTATTTGCCTGGAAGGATGTAAACCTCTTTAAGGTAATTTGGACCCACATAGGCCAAGTCTTCAAATCCTGCGGCGTTCAATTTTATGATGGCCATGTCTAGTAATATTTGGCTCGTATAGTGCCCCTCTAAATAAATTACTTGATGGGGCGCAGTGAAATCTTTCGTTTTTGCCATTCCACTGCCAATGCAAAGGGTTGGTTGTTGGATCAGGCTGTTCCATTTTGTTTGGTTCAACACCATGGCTTGTTCTTGTACAATTGGATTACAAGATGGATCATAGACCGCTCCAAATACTTCCATTCTTCTTGCATCGATCATTGCAAAAATTTGGAATGGCGGCTGGGTTGTATTGGGTGCTAGTTGAATGGCAGCAGTTGCCAAAGCGCTCAGGGTGGATAAACCTATGAGTGGCTTTTGTAAAGAGTAGGCAATGCCTTTCGCTGTGGCTAACCCAACCCTTAATCCAGTATAACTTCCTGGTCCTAAAGTCACAGCAATTGCATCTAATTCACTGATTGCCATATGTTGTTCGGCTAATACATTGGCTATTGCGACTTGAATGAAGCTGGCGTGACTATGCGTCTCCTTATTGGTAAGCTCTGCGACGATCTTTCCATCCTTGCTCAATGCAACAATGGCTTCTTCCAAAGCGGTGTCTATAATTAATAAATTAGCCAAGTCGTAAAATTGTATTGCAAAAATAGGTTGGATTTGCTCAAAAAAATAGAAATTGCAATTCTAAAATTAAATATATGTCTAAACAAATCATTCAGTCTAACAAAGTGCCTGCACCTATTGGTCCATATAGTCAAGCGGTGATTGCCAACGGATTTTTATTCGCTAGTGGTCAAATTGCTTTTGATCCAGCGACTGGTGAGCTAGTTTTATCTTCGATCGAAGCTGAAACAACACAGGTGATGGAGAATATTAAAGCCATATTAGATGAAGCTAAAATCAATTTTGATCATATTGTTAAGACCAGTATTTTTTTAAGCAGTATGGATTTATTTGCTGCAGTAAACCAAGTATACGGAAGTTATTTCAATGCTGATTTTCCTGCACGTGAAACAGTAGCAGTGAAAGGATTGCCAAGAAATGTCAATGTTGAAATTAGTATTACGGCTTTGATGTAGGCTTAAATTGATATTTTGTTTCAAAATAAATTTGTCCATGGGGCTCTAATTGTTGGAGCCCTATTTTATTGTTAAAACAATCTGGTGCCCCACTTAAATTTTCAATGGTAATACTTTTTCGATCCTCGGGTGTATAGAGTTGTACATAAGGATAATTGTGTATAGGCGAAATGATAATTGACTTGCCGTCATAGCTAAGTTGGATCTTGTTTTGAATGGGGTCTAGTAAATAACAATCATCATAGAAGGTGTCGCCAATTTTTAAGCCTTTCTCAAAACTATTTTCTTGTATGATTTCCCCAGTGGGTATCATGTCATCGCGCATTACTAATGTAGCTTTTGACTGAAATTCAAGTAGGTAATGATCTACTTGACCACCCAAAGTAAAATAAGGATGCCATCCATCCATCATGGGGATTACCCTATTTGACTTATTGACAATACTTGTCTTAATCCCAATTAAGTTATCTGGATACAAAGTCCATTGCAATTGGATGTCATAAGGGAAGGGGTATCCAGGATCAGTTCCTTTATATTCAAATGAAAGTATTAGCTGTGCATAATTGGCTTGCACTTCGGTAGAAAGGATGGAAAATTCGGCATCATAGACAAGTCCATGAATGGCATGGTCACCTAAATAGAATTTATTGAATGCGTATGTTTGATCGTCTAATTGGTATTTACCTCCATTAATACGACAGGAAAATGGGCTCATTTTACTACTTCTAAATCCATTCATTTCAAAATGATCATCCCCTGTATTGCTCAAAATAAGTTCTAAAGGATGGGCCTCATGCTTGACCATCCAGCGATTCATTAACCCACCTTTAGTGTGTATTTCAATCAGGTTTCCGTTGAGCTGGTCAAGCATCTGAATGCGCTTGCTTGAGCCATGGGCCAGTATCTTTAAGTCAAATGACATGGTGCTTGTTTAAGTGGAAAATTAAAACTATTCTATTAACTTTGGAATATCAATTTTAAAGTATGCGCATTATTTTATTTTTTGGCTTGATCCTTTTTTCTGGGCAATTGATTGGACAGGTTTGGTCTAAATATGATAGCACCATGAAAATCGGGAAAACTGGTTACCGAATTTCATGTTTAAATAGATCCACTGAAAAAAATGTATTGAACATCAGACCAATTGGATTTAAGTCTGAATCTAGAGAAGCATCCATAGAATTGAAGGCGAGAGTGTTTGGTGCTGAAATAGATGATTTAAACAATGATGGATTTCCTGATTTAATTATTTTTATTGAGGATGCGGCAGGTAAAAAAAGTATTTTCCCAATTTGTTCTCAAGAAAACGAAAGAATTGCGCCTATTTTATTTCCTGATTTATTAAATGATATGGAATTGAGTAAGGGATACAGGGGTAAGGATGAATACAAGCTCGTGGAAGGCGTTTTATTTAGAAAGTTTCCAGTTTATCCTGCAGATACGACAATTAAAGAACCAACCAATAAAATTAGACAGTTGATGTATCGAGTGGTACAAGGAGAACGAGATTCATGGAAGTTTAAAATGTTTAAACAATTTGATTTGACTACAAACTAATAGCCAGCGCTGATTAGTATTTTACCTACTGCTTTTTCATTTCCCATATCATCTCGAGCAAATATTAAGTAAATGCCTGATGCTACTTTGCGCTGATATTGGTCTCTACCATTCCAAACTGCTTGACCTCCAAGCGCCCTAGTTTGCATCATGAGTTGCCCATTGATATCTGTAATTTTCACTAAGGCATTGTTGACTAAATTTTTAATGATAATCGGCCCATTGTAATTGGGTGC
>Ga0209088_10002781_pt1 | contig 10566 bp, 9 predicted proteins | sample S_140625_EF_Meta_FD_187324 | JGI IMG/M metagenome (GOLD analysis project Ga0209088, IMG submission 187324) | Freshwater microbial communities from Lake Simoncouche, Canada to study carbon cycling - S_140625_EF_MetaG (SPAdes) (version 2) | ecosystem: Environmental > Aquatic > Freshwater > Lake ...
TTTAGGTGGAAGTATGGGAGTGGTAGTGGGAGAGAAGGTCACGCGGACCATTGAGCGAGGATTGGCCAAGCGGATGCCCGTGATTATCTTTTCTGCCTCCGGGGGAGCGCGGATGTACGAAGGGATGTTTAGTTTGATGCAGATGGCGAAAACGAGTGGAGCGCTCGCGAAGTTGGGAGGGGCTGGGCTGCCCTTTATTTCTGTTCTGACCAATCCGACGATGGCGGGTGTGATGGCCAGCTTTGCCTCCTTGGGGGATATTATCATTGCTGAGCCGAAAGCGATGATCGGCTTTGCGGGGGCCAGAGTGATACGGGAAACAACTCAGCAGGAGCTCCCCAAGGAGTTTCAAACTTCCGAGTTTCTCCATGAGCATGGATTGATCGATATGATCGTATCTCGTAACGAGATGAAGGGGACGTTAGCGCGTCTCCTCCACTACCTCTGAAGCGGCTCGATTCGGTCGATCGGTTGGAGCGGGTTTGTGCTGCGGGCATACAGCCCGGTCTCGGACGGATGAGGAAACTGCTCACCCAATTGGGGCATCCGGAGCGGGGACTTAATTTCATTCACTTGGCTGGTACGAATGGAAAGGGTTCCACGGCAGCTGCGATCGACTCCATGCTGCGAGAGGCGGGATTTTTTCCTGGTCTATATACTTCGCCCCATTTGGTGGAGTTTCGGGAACGATTTCGTTGCGGGGGAGTCATGGTGGGAAATGAGATTCTATGCAAAAGCGTGCAGGCGGTGATTCGAGCGATTGGGAGGTGGCCGGTGAAGGGGCGGCCGACTTTTTTCGAGGCTACGACGGCTGTGGCATTGCGAATCTTTCGAGAGGCGAAAGTGGATTTTGTTGTTTGGGAGACGGGATTGGGGGGGCGACTGGATGCGACCAATGTTGTGATGCCGGAGTGTTGTGTTTTGACCTCTTTAGGCAGGGATCATGAGTCGATTTTGGGGCAGGGCTGGGCAAATCTGGGAATGGAAAAGGCAGGAATTTTGAAACGGGGAGTACCGATTTTTTCTGCTCCTTGGCCGAAGCCAGCGGAAAAGATATTGGCGGCACGAGTAAAAAAATTGAGATGCCCTTGGCAAGTGGTGAAGCCATTGGCGAAAAGGGAAAAATGCCTTCCCTTGGCGGGAGAGCACCAGCGCCAGAACTTGGCCTTAGCCCTGGCGGTTGGGAGGTATCTGGGATTGCCCGTGACGATGTTGAGGCGGGGGCTGGAGCGGACTTTTTGGCCCGGAAGATTTCATCGACTGCCGGGGCCCTCACGAGTGGTAGTAGATGGGGCGCACAATGTGGAGGGGGTCAAGGCCGCGATCAAGACGTGGAGAAATATGTTTGGGAAAAATCCAGAGCGGGTGATTTTCGGATGTTTGCGGGATAAGCCAGTAGAGTTGATGTTGGGAGAGATTCGCAAGACGGGTGCGGAGTTGTGGGGAGTGGAGTTAAGTGATTCGAGGGGGATGAATCCGCTGGAGTGGGGGTTGCATCCAGATCGGTTATGGAGTTGTGTGGATGAGGCGTTGCAAGAGGGACGTAGGGTTCCTGTGAAAGGAGGGACGCTGATTTTAGGATCGCTGGTTTTGGTGGGGGAGGTTTTGCAGAGTGTTGGGGAGAGAGCTGGGTGATTCGGGCGCTTTTTCTCGATGCAGGCGGCACGCTGCTGACTCCCGCTGAGCCTGTGGGGCGGATTTACGCCCGTCTGGCGCATATGCGTGGTTGGAGTGCAAGAGAGGAGGAGATGGAGAAGGGATTTCGGGCCGCTTGGAAAAAGAGGCGGGTAGAGGGGGTGGGCTTGGATGGAACTTTGGGAAGAGAGGGTTGGAAGAGGATTGTGAAAGAGAGTGCGATCGGATCGGGGATGCCAGCAGATTTTGCCTTTGAGGATTATTTTAGCGAAGTGTATGACTATTTTGCTCGTCCGGGGGCGTGGCAGGACTTTCCTGAAGTGGATGAGGTGATTCGGAGTGTGCGGGAAAAGGGTATTCGGGTGGGGATAATATCGAACTGGGATCCCCGATTGAGGTGTGTGTTGGGGGGATTTTCTTGGGCGGAGCTGTTGGATCCGATTTTGATCTCAGAAGAGTGTGGGGTGGAAAAGCCCCATGTAACTCTTTTTAGGAGGGCAGAAAAGGAGGTGGGCTTGAACGCAGAGGAGTGTGCGTTAGTGGGGGATGACCCACTGAGTGATCGCGCTGGGGCAGAGGAGGCGGGGTGGCGTTGTGCGTTAGTGGAAAGGCCGTACCGGGGGCTCTGGGTGGCATTAGAGGAGTTGGGAGTATGATTTTTGCGGCCTTATAGGGGCGGAGGGATTTTGACAGGAGGGGGAAGAGAGAGCATTTTCTAGGGTAGAAGTTTTCCGACTACAGCCATGAACTCACAAATCAAAACCATGCTCCGCTCCTCCATCGGCAGGAAGTGGATCGTCGCGATTACGGGATTACTTATGATTGGATTTGTTGTTGTCCATATGACGGGAAATCTACAGATGTTTGCTGGCACTCCGGATAAGATAAATTTGTATGCGCATCTACTGCACTCCTACCCGGTGATCCTGTGGGCATTCCGTTTGGGTTTAATAGGGGTCACTGCGTTGCACATTTGGGGGACAATCTCTTTGGCGCGAGAAAATCGGCGAGCGAAGCCAGTCCAGTATGCGGTCGCGGGTCGAAAGTCGCGACTGCAAGTGACTTGGACAAGTGTGACGATGGTGATTAGCGGAACGGTGATTTTAGGTTTTGTGGTGTTCCATCTCCTCCATTTCACCGCCCAAGTGGTGGATAAATCGTATGCGAGCATGGAAACGGCGGTGGGCGGGGTGGCGATGCACGACGTGTATCGGATGGTGATCAAGGGTTTTTCCAATCCATGGATCAGCGGTTTTTATCTGATCGCGATGGCGTTACTTTTTTCCCATTTGAGGCATGGAGCGGCGAGTGTTTTCCAGACGTTTGGATTGCGAGACAGACAGTTGGTGCAGGTCATTGAGGTGGGGGCATGGATTTTAGCGATGGCTCTTTTTGTTGGGTTTGGATCGATTCCTGTGGGTGTGATGTTGGGTCTGATTCGGCCATGAAACTGGATCCGAGAATTCCAGGAGGTCCGTTGGCGGACAAGTGGACGAAGTTCAAAGCGAACGCACGTTTAGTCAATCCTTCCAATAAGAGGAAGTATGAGGTGATTGTCGTGGGAACGGGCTTGGCCGGGGCCTCGGCTGCGGCAAGTTTGGCGGAGTTGGGTTACCGGGTGAAATCCTTCTGTTTCCAAGACAGTCCGCGGAGGGCGCACTCGATTGCGGCCCAAGGGGGAATCAACGCGGCAAAGAATTATCAGAATGACGGGGATTCAGTGAAGCGGTTATTTCATGACACCATTAAGGGTGGAGATTTTCGTTCGCGAGAGGCGAATGTGTACCGATTGGCGGAGGTGAGTGTAAATATTATTGATCAGTGTGTGGCGCAGGGAGTGCCGTTTGCTCGGGAGTATGGGGGAATGCTAGCGAATCGTTCCTTTGGTGGAGCCCAGGTTTCGAGAACGTTCTATGCGCGTGGGGCGACAGGCCAGCAGCTTCTTTTGGGCGCTTACCAGGCGTTGAGCCGGCAGATTGGTTTGGGCCGGGTGAGGATGTTTCCGCGGCATGAGATGTTGGATCTGGTGGTGGACGAGGGGCGGGCGCAAGGGATCATCACACGAAATCTTGTGACGGGGGAGCTCACGGCGCATGAGGCGGATGCGGTGTTGCTGTGTACGGGGGGATATGGGAATGCGTACTATTTATCTACGTATGCCCGCGGCTCGAATGTAACGGCAAGTTGGAGGGCTCATCGAAGGGGAGCGCTTTTTTCGAATCCCTGTTTCACGCAGATTCATCCGACCTGTATCCCCGTTTCAGGCGAGTATCAGTCGAAGTTGACCCTGATGTCGGAGTCGTTGAGAAACGATGGGAGGTGCTGGGTGCCGAAGTCGGCTGGAGAAAAAAGGAGTGCAGCTCAAATTCCAGAGGGGGAGCGGGACTATTTCTTGGAGAGGCTTTATCCGAGCTATGGAAATTTGGCTCCTCGGGATATTGCTTCGCGGGCGGCGAAGCGAGTTTGTGATGAGGGGCGGGGAGTGGGGCCGTCAGGGTTAGGGGTGTATCTGGATTTTTCGGAAGCGATTGGAAGATTGGGGGAGTCGACGGTCAAAGAGAGGTACGCGAACTTGTTTTCAATGTACCACGAGATCACGGGAGAGAGTGCCTATGAGTCTCCGATGAGGATTTTCCCTGCGGTGCACTACACGATGGGTGGTCTGTGGGTGGATTACCATTTAATGAGCAACATTCCCGGATTGTTTGTATTGGGAGAGGCAAATTTTTCGGATCATGGGGCGAACCGGTTAGGGGCGAGTGCATTGATGCAGGGTTTAGCGGATGGATATTTTGTTTTGCCCTACACCATTGGCGATTATTTATCGCAACAGAAGCCTGGGGGTAAGAAGACGAATCGGGAGGCGGAGGCGTTTTGGCAGGCTACGGAGGCAGTGCAGGCGCGAACGAAGAAGCTGCTAGGAATTCGGGGTGGAAAACCGGTGAGCGATTTTCATCGGCGCCTGGGGAAAATTCTTTGGGATCAGTGTGGGATGAGTCGGACAAAAAAAGGTTTAGAGAAGGGGGTGGACGAAATTCAGGGATTGAGGCAGGAGTTTTGGGAGAACGTGAATGTGCCGGGGTCGGGTGAAGATTTGAACCAGTCCTTGGAGAAGGCAGGGCGTGTGTCTGATTTTCTGGAGTTAGGAGAGTTGATGTGTCGAGATGCGTTAGAGAGGGACGAGTCGTGCGGATGTCACTTCCGTGAGGATCATCAGACGGCAGATGGGGAGTGCGAGAGGCGGGATAAGGAATTTTCGCACGTTTCGGCTTGGGAATTTCAGGGGGAGGGAAAGGCGGAGGTTCGACACGCTGAGCCTTTGTCTTTTGAGGAAGTGCAGTTGGCCACGAGGAGTTATAAATGAAATTACAATTACGGGTTTGGAGGCAGAAGGGGAGGGAGGCGGAGGGCCAATTTGAAACCTATGAGGCAGATGGATTAAATCCGAACATGTCTTTTTTGGAGATGATGGATGTGGTGAACGATCGGCTGACAAAAGAGGGGAAGGAGCCGGTGGCTTTTGAGCACGATTGTCGGGAAGGAATATGTGGATCGTGTGCGATGGTGATCAATGGGGAGCCACATGGGCCGAATCAGGGTGCTACAACGTGTCAGGTTTATTTGAGGTCATTTCAGGATGGGGAGACGTTGACGGTGGAGCCTTGGCGGGCGAAGGCTTTTCCTGTGTTGAAAGATCTGGTTACCGACCGTTCTGCTTTCGACAAAGTGATCCAGGCGGGGGGCTTTGTTTCGGTGAACACGGGTCAGGCTCCGGACGCGAACGCGATGCCTATCGGCAAGGATGATGCTGAGAAGGCGTTTGATGCCGCGCACTGTATTGGATGCGGAGCGTGTGTAGCGGCGTGTCGGAATGGGTCAGCGATGCTCTTTGTGGCGGCGAAGGTATCGCATTTGGGAATGTTGCCGCAGGGGCAACCAGAGCGTGGGGAGCGGGTTCGCAAAATGGTGGCGGCGATGGATGCGGCCGGGTTTGGAAACTGTTCAAACCAGTATGCGTGTGAGGCGGTTTGTCCGAAGGAAATCTCGGCGGACTGGATTGGGCGAATGAATCGGGACTATGCGGTTTCACTGGCTAAAAAAGTATAGTTTAGGCGGATCTGCTTCTGGGAGGCTGAAAGCATTGAAAAAAAAGTGATCTGAACCTAGACAGATGGAATAGGGTTTTGGGACTTAGGGAGGGAGAAGATTGAATTCTGGGGGAAGAGTGAGAGCGATTTGCTGTTCGATTGCGTTTTGCTGATCCCGCCATGCCTGTAGGTCGGGCTGATTTGGGGTGTTGGAGGCGCGGGTGAGTGAGACGGTGCCTAATACGGTGCCATCTGGACGCCAACCTTGCCAATCGGTTTTGCCGAGAAGTGGATCGGTGCGTGAGCAGGATAGGGGTTTACCATCCGGATATTGCAGTAATAGGGAGCTGACTTTTCCGTCTGCCCCAAGAATTGGGCCGAATTGACCCAGCACTTTTCCGTCTGGATAAAGAAGACGACCGCCGGTCAGCCGATCTCCCTCATAGTGGCATTCGGCGAACGCCTTGCCTGTGGGGTAGTGAAGGGTGATTGGGCCGAAAAGCTTTCCATTTCGAAACTCTCCTGAGGTGGCTGGTGTTCCGTCAGGATTGAAGCTTTGGTAGGTGCCGCTTTTTTTCCCTAAAACATAGGAGGTGAGAGAGCGCGGCCGGCCGTCGGGATGAAGCTCGCGGACGACTCCATCCAGTTGATCTTTTTTCCAACTTTCGTCTGTAGCGAGGGCCCCTTTTTCATCCCAGAGGCGAGCTATGCCCTCTTTTTTTCCAAGAAGATAAAAAGTTTCCGACTTTTTTAAGCCAGAGGGAAAGTTTTCGATACTGGGGCCGTCGAGTTGGCCATTCTTCCAGTTTGCGGTGTAGCGAGGAAGACCGTCGGGCCACCAACCTGCGGCTGGGCCGTTCAGCTTATCGGCAGAATAAAAAAGATTATCGGAAACAGAACCGTCGGGATGAAAAAGGGTAGAGGAACCTTGGCGTTTTCCTTCGAGAAGAGTGTTGGAGGCTCGGGTTTTTCCGTCTTCGCCAAATAGAACTTGTGGGCCTGTCATCTGGCCTGCCTGCATTCGGGTTTCGGCTTTGATTTTACCTTCTGGGGAAAAGAAGAGCCAATCTCCCTCGGGCACACCTTTTCGAATGGGGCCTTCGGCTGTTTTCTTGCCCTTTTCATCTAGGTCGATTCGTCGCCCGTCCCGTTGGTCGGATTGACAAAACTCGCGTCGGTAGACCGATTCGTCGGAGCGGTAGAAAATAAGTTCAATCTCGCGGGGTTTCGTTTGCCTGGCGCTCAGGATGATTTGGCCTTGGACATTTCGGTAGGGGCCAGTTCGGAGGACCTGGGTGGGAATGAGAGAGGCTTCATCGTAGTTCCAGATCGGATCGCCGGCGGGTTGGTTGGGGGGATTAGGAAATTGGTTGGACGCATCAACGGAGCGACGGATCGCCTCAGCGGTTTGTAGGCCTTGCAGCAGGACGTTGATGATCAGCCCAACTTCCGATTGGGCGGCGAGATGGCCTGCAGAAAGAAAAAGAGACAGCAGTGGGTAGCTCCAGCGCATACGACACCACTTTAGTGGGTCGGTGGGGAGAAGGGAAGAGGTGGGCAGAGGAAGTGTTTTGGATTGAGGCAAGAGCGGGGAAAAGGTTTGTGCTATCCTTGAGGAATGTTTTCAGCCCTAAGCCGATGGTGTGAGTTTATCAAAATTTCTCATACGGTATTTGCCATGCCCTTTGGGCTGGCGGGGATGTTTCTGGCTGCGGAAGGCATGCCGAAGCAAAATGTGGTTGTGGGGGTGCTGATTTGTTTGGTGGGAGCTCGGACGGCAGCAATGGCTTTTAATCGGTTGGCGGACTGGTCGTTCGACCAAAGAAATCCAAGGACAGCCAATCGATCGACTTTAGTAAGTCGTTGGGCGGCTTATGTGACGCTTGGGTTTGGAGTTTTGGGTTTCGTGGCGGGGACGGCTGTGTTGAACCCGCTATGTCTGATATTGAGCCCAGTGGCGGTTGCGATTGTGTTTTTCTACTCTTTGACGAAGCGATTTACTTGGGCTTCGCACGGTTTTTTAGGGATGGCGTTGGGGATGGCTCCTGTGGGCGGATGGTTGGCGGTGAGGGGCTCGTTTGATTCCTGGGTGCCGATCGTGCTGGGGACGGCGGTGGGGTTGTGGGTGGCGGGATTTGATCTGATCTACTCGTTGCAGGATCGGGAGTTTGACCAGAGGGAGGGATTAAAGAGTTTTCCCGCCCGGTTTGGAGAAGCTGCAGCATTGCAAATGGCGACAGGGTTGCACGGGCTAGCGGTGCTGGGCTTGGGAGCAGCGGGTTGGATGGCGGGTTTTGGGTGGCGGTATGGGGTGGCGTGGGTCTTGATGGTGGGAGTTTTGGGGTTGGAAACCTTTTGGGCTCGAAAGAGAGAGACAATAGGCAGGGCATTTTTTCAGGCGAATGCGGCAGTGAGTCTGCTCGTTTTGGTTGGAGTATTGTGGGAGATTTTCTGGAAATGAGTCTGTGGGAAAAAATTGAAAAGAAGGCGGAGGCCGGGGAACGGCTTTCGTTTGAGGAGGGCGTGCATCTGTTTCAGGACGCGGATTTGCATCAGTTAGGGCAGTTGGCGGATCGGGTGCGGGAGAGAAAAGTGGGGAAACGGGCCAGTTATGTCCTGAACCGGTATCTGAACTATTCGAACGTTTGTATTTTGAGCTGTCAGTTCTGCGCCTTTGCGAGGAAGAAGCGTGAGCCGGGAGCATTTGAGATTTCGGTGGAGGAGATGGTGGGCGAGGCAAGTAAGGCGGTCGCTGGAGGGGCGACGGAAATTCACATTGTTGGAGGATTACATCCGAGTCTTCCGTACAACTTTTATTTGGATATGTTGCGGGCGTTGGCTGAGCTGAAGCCGAAACCGATGTTGAAGGTTTTTACGGCGATTGAGATTCGGCATTTGGCTGAGCGAGTTGCCAAGAAGTCGATTCGAGAGGTGTTGGTAGATTTGCGGGATGCGGGATTGGATTCGTTGACTGGAGGAGGAGCGGAGATTTTTGCCCCTGAAGTGAGGGAGCGAATTTGCAAGGGGAAGGAGTCGGCGGAGGAGTGGCTGGAGGTGCATCGAATCTGGCACGGGATGGGTGGGAGAAGTACGGCTACGATGCTGTATGGTCATGTGGAGACAGCGGAGCAGAGGGTGGATCATTTGGAAAAGTTGAGAGGGTTGCAGGATGAGACGGGAGGGTTTACGGGATTCATTCCGTTTGCATTTGAGCCTTCGCAGACGCGATTGGCGGAATTGGGGAAGATTCGGAGGGCGAGTGCTCTGGAGGAGTTGCGGGTGATCGCGGCGAGTCGACTCATTCTGGACAACTTTGACCATATCACGGCGTACTGGATCAGCACGGGATTGCCCTTGGCTCAGATTGCGTTGAGTTACGGTGCGGATGATTTGCACGGGACGATTGGAGAGGAGAAGATTTTTCACATGGCGGGGGCGCAAACGCCGAAGGGGCAGACCCGTGGAAATCTGGAGAGTGCGATTCGGGAGGCGGGGCGGGAGCCAGTCCAGAGAGATACTTTTTACGAGATAGTTTGAAGAAGCGACGCCTAAAATAGGGTTTGCGAATTTCGAGTGGTAGGCGTATTGTTGTCCTAAATGTCACTCTTAAAGATACTTTTTGGGGCAAGAAAGGTAAGACATCAGGGTGCAGGAGTGCCAACGGGTCAACTTTTGGAGTACCGGGCGATCGCTATCTTGCTCATCACACTACTTGTGGGATTTGGTAGTTGGATTTGGATGAAGAGGGTGGAGCGGTACTCATATACCTCCCAAAAGATTGGGCAGATTTCGACCGCATCGGGCACTGAGTAGGGTTGGGTTTATGACCCGGCCGCAGTTGTGAACTGTGTACAGTAAATTGACTACGGTGGCCCGATGCGTAGATCGGGTCCTACCGAAGCTTGTGGCTTAAGACCGATCGTTTGAGTATGGTAGAAGTGTGTAATGATGATTGGGTGCGTGCCGTATGATCATGCAAAACCTTTCGCGGGGGGGTGGAATTCAGGCGAGGTAATTTGGGATCATCCAAAGGAGTTAGTCGGGAGGTTGAAGCGTGGGGAGGTCGATTTGGCGTTGGTACCGGTCTGGGAGATTTTGACGGGACCCATCTATCGGGTGGTGGATGGTTTGGCTGTTGGATCCAAGGGTGAGGTAAGAAGCGTTGCGGTATTTCATGACAAGCCGTTGGAGGAGTGTGGGGGGATTTCGCTGACTCCGCATTCGATGAGTTCGGTTCAGTTGTGGAGAGTGGTTTCGAAAGGGGCGTGGGGATTGAAGTTGGAGGAACGTGAGGATGGAGAGGCACGGTTGCGGATTGGGGATGAGGCACTGAGGGAGTGGACAAAAAGGAAGGGAAGTGGAGTGACTGATTTGGGAAAAGCTTGGTGGGATTGGACGGGGAAGCCGTTTGTTTTCGCGGTGTGGGCGATGCGGGAGGGCTTTCGGCCGAATGCTGGGGAGGTGGAAAATTTTCGTCAGGGGTGTTTGGCGGGAATCGCAAAGAGGGCAGAAGTGGCGGAGGGAGAGCTGGAAAGGGAGTATCTGACGAAGTGTATTCGGTATGGGTTGGGTCGGGAGGAGAAGGAAGGGATGGCAGAGTTTGCCAAGAGGAGCGGGGTAGAGATGCCCAAGATCGAATATATTTAAGATTGGTGAGAGAGGGAAAGGGGGTTGAGATTTTGGAGTGGGGGAAGCAGAGTTTGAGGGGTGAAGCTTTTTCTGCTTTTTCTTTGGGGGATGGGTATGGGGGTGAGTTGGGGGGCGGGAAAGTGGGGGATGGTGGATACGAATGGGACGTGGAGATTGTCTGAGAAGTATGAGGAGGTGGGGGAATTTCGAGGAG